>Ga0180432_10007739_pt1 | contig 13574 bp, 11 predicted proteins | sample SS_ome_10_FD_132414 | JGI IMG/M metagenome (GOLD analysis project Ga0180432, IMG submission 132414) | Hypersaline lake sediment archaeal communities from the Salton Sea, California, USA - SS_1_MS_2 metaG | ecosystem: Environmental > Aquatic > Non-marine Saline and Alkaline > Hypersaline >...
ATTAAATTCGGTATAACTGGTTGAGATAGGGTTATATTCAACAGTAGCCTCTTCGTTTGCAAAATTTACTACTGAACTTCTTACACCGTCTAGATTTTTTAAGCGCGTTTCAATCTTTAGAGCGCACGATGCGCATGTCATTCCACCAAGTTTGATTTTAACTTTTTCTCGTGATTGATCTTCCATATAATTAGCCTTTTTATCTCCTAATTAAAAAAATGTCTAAGAGCAATCTTATATGTTTTGATTATAAATTGTAAAGAAACACGAGATATTTCAATATAATAACAGAAATATCTATAAAATTTATAATAATATATCAAGTGTAGAATTATATGCTGTCTTTAGGATTTATTCTTCTCACGAAATTTTTTAATAGCATCGTGTAAACCATCAGCAGCAAGGTTACTACAGTGCATTTTTATAGGAGGGAGCCCATCTAATGCTTCTGCTACATCATTTCTAGTAATCTCCATCGCTTCTTCTAATGTTTTTCCCTTTGCCATTTCGGTTACCATACTTGAAGTGGCAATTGCAGCAGCACATCCAAAAGTTTGAAATGAAATGTTTTTAATTTTATCACCTTCTACTTTAATATAGATATAAGACATGTCGCCACATGTAGGATTTCCTACTTCACCCATGGCATCAGCATCCTTCATTTCACCCATATTGCGAGGATTTCTAAAGTGATCCATTACTTTTTCATTATAAATTTCTACACACCTATACTAAATTCGTAGTTTTACAATTAAAAAATAGGTTTAACGCATTAAAACTTAATGTTTATGATATTAAAATTCAGAATATTTGGAATTAATACAAATTTATCATTCATCTTTTTGATTAAGAACAACAAGCTTATTTCTTTGAGAAACCGAAATTTTTTCAAATCCTAAAGCTTTAACTTCTTGCGAGACATCAACTAATCTCTTAGGACTTTGGTGGAAAAAACAAATTTCTTTTGGTTCTAAAATTTTGATCATTTCGAATAGCTGAACTTTATCTGCGTGTAATTTTATGTTAAGGTTGGGAGCAAAGGTGTTCAATAACATCGCCCGAAATGGTGCTTTCCATGTCTCAGAAAAATTAATTAATGGGACACCTCCTTTTCCGCTTTCCACGAAACTCTCGAAAAATGCTTCCTCTTCTTCATCATCTTCCTTTACTGGTAAATCCTCATCTTCTTTATCTAATGTTTCATCATCTAATTTTTCAGCAGTTTCAGTTTCTTCGATTATCTTTTCATTGCTCACTTCTTTTGTGATGTTGTCTCCTTCAAATTGAGATTTCTCAGACTTATCAGGACCATTTGAAATTAGATCTATTAATCCAGATCCAGGCTCTTCATGAATAGCTCCTGCGAGATACACTAAATTATGTGGATTTCTCCCAACGCTATTGACTATGTTTCTAATGATCCCGTAGGAAAGGTCTGGAGGGTGCGAAATAATTATATTATTTTTAGATCTCAAAAAATCCAAATCCTTATAATCAAACCATCGAAATTTAATGGAATTAAAAGGATTTGCTTTGTCCTTAATCAGTTTCGAAATTGGACCGTATATGTATTCGTATCGATGATTGATAACTTGAATGTTCTTTCTTACCATCATATCCACGTATATATTTGGTCTTTTCTTATAATTACGTCTCAGTTGTTTTTTCCTGAAATAGCGCCAAATTGTTAACATGAAGGTAATGGCTAGACTTGATGGATCTGCTCCAATCAAGCAATTATCTTCATAATCTGTTTTTTGTTCTAAGAAAAGCATGAGGTTACTTAATTGATCAGATATACTATCAAATTCTTCATACGCACAAGTAGAATCGATTAATAGGAAATCAATAGGCCGCGACATTTGTTCCAAGAATTTTCTTGTACCTGCGAATGGAGTAATATCCCAAAAGGTATAATCTCCCGTGTATAAAAACCTAAATTTCTTTACTTTTGCTAATATCATTAAAGCGCCTGGCATGTGCCCTGCGTGGTAAAAAGAAACATAACAATTGGGATCTTTAAATTCTATTTTGGTCCCATTTTCAACATATATAACATTTTCTACGATCTTCCTGTATTCTTCCTCTTCTACCTCTTCATGATTCTCTTGCTTTAAGAATTTTGAATCTCTAAGCAAGAATAAATCTAAGGTAATTCGAGAACACAAAATAGGAACATCTGGATAAGTCTTTATTAGTTTTTTTAACCCTGAAACATGATCGTAATGACTATGGCTTATAAAAATTGCGTCAATATTGGGAATTAATGCTGATTCTTCTAGATTAGAATCATTTGATTCAGATTCCTCTTTTTTTTTTTCTGCTGCTTTCTTTAACCTAAAGTAATCTTCAAAATTTTCAAAATCTTCTTCTGATATCCCACAATCTAACAAAAAATTAAGTTTACCTAACCCTAAAACATGACAATTATGATTTGGTCTCAGCGCAATGGGATACAAGGTAATTTTTATGTCTTTTATATCTTCTGAACTCTTCATAAAAGAGATATCTTCAAAATAATCATCACTGAACCGCTTTTCTATTTTATCTATTGCGATTGAGATTTTGCTAGAACCTACTGGTACTCCAGTAATGTAGAAATACCATCCGTATTTAAGGACAAGTTTTTTTAGATTTGCGTACATTTTATCTCCGATGAGAGATTTTACTACAATTACTTTTTCCGATTGATAATAGATTATTTTTCCAATTGCCTGTTTTTCTTTTACAGGAACGAGGATTTTTTCAGAAAAAAACTCAGTTAATACTTCTTTTATGGGCATCTGGGGGACATTTTTATTTTTGATAATGTTGAGGTAGTAATTGTATTCTTTGGTATTGTATAACGAGCGCATGTTTTCTTTTTGCTTGAGAGGAATAACGAGATCTTCAAACTTGAATTCTTCCGTGCTAATAGTTTTCTCTTCCTTGACAGGTTCCTTTTTCTTTTTCTTTTTTCCCTTCTTCTTAGAGGTTGATTTTTTTTGTTCATCCGAATTTGATACAAAAAAGAACCACCCATAAGATTTTATTAAATCTTGACGCTTCCAAATAATTTCTTTCCCGGATGTGGTAATGGCAATGATAATTCTATCTTTAATACAATAGATGATCTTAGAAATGGATTTTTTTGTTTTATCAGGAATTTTCTTATTTTTTAGAAAAAAATGTTCCAGTACTTCTTTTATTTCCTTTTGAGGAATATTTTTTTCTTCCATCTTTCTTATCTTTTGGAGGTACGACCGGACTTTATAAGAGGAGGGTAATTCCTCTTTTTCTTCGAGTAATATGGTTATATCAGATATTTTATATTCCTCAATACTCATTATTTATAGTAAGTATTACATGTTTAAGGATTTTTAGTATAGATTTTAGAATAAATAAATTCGATTAAAATCAATAAAATAAATATAAAGAAAAATTAGCTAGTAGATAACTAGTCATTTGCTCACTTATAGCATCATATTTATATAATAATTTATCTTAAAATGATTAATTATACAACAATTTATATCGTGTGGGATGAATTTGAAAAAAAAAAACTTATTAGTTATTATTTTTAGCTTCTCAATCATGCTTGTCATGATTCCTGACCTTGACTACTCATTAGGAGATTCAGAACCAATCACAACCATCAAGCTCTCGTGGGACCAAGATGATTGGCATGAGGGCACGAATCAATCAACCAGCGAATTGGACTTGGTATATACAGAAACCTATGATAAATTTGAATGGGATAATGATGGAAATGAGGATGATGGAGTACTCGTTCAACAAATGAAAATATCGTATAAAGACGGGACCGACACCAAAATTTGGTTTGCTTTTAGCCACCTTTTTAATCAAAGTAATGGGATAGATGTTGAAAATAGAAATGTTACTGATTGGAATGAACGGGATGATGTTCACTCCGAATTAGGCACCCGTAATAAATTTCCCCCAGAATATAATCTTGGTTCGGACCAAACCCTAGAATTACTTACCCAAACAGAATTCGGGAGATTTCAAATTTACAATGGTACCTCAGCAGATTTGAATATTTCAAAGACAGAAGAATATCCCAATTCGTGGGAATGGCACGTTGATGAGCAGGATTGGATAGCAGATTTAAACTTCAGAAATTCTTCCATGAGGATAGGGCAGGTAACATTGGATACAGAAGATTACTCTAGTAATGGGTCAGCCTCGATCAAGAGCATTGTCAAGTTTAACGTTCACATCAATGCCACCATTGGTTTAGAGACGAATAAAGGTAGGGGTATAAAACAGAATAAAACAGTAATTAATGCCGTCCTTTCATACACCATAAATCATACCGTTGATTACACGAAAATGAAATATGGATTGGAAATCGATTGGTCAAACGCTAAAGACTTTCCAACATTCAGAGGATATGTGAAAATAAAGGATGGCGATCCATATTGTTTACTACTCAAGCAACGCCCCCATATTATGGAATTGGAGGGCGAAATTGGAACTTTTGGTACTAATGATGAAAATGATACGGCAATCTATAAAAAGAATGGACACTTGCTCTTTGAGCATAAAGCAGTAAAGAACTATAACCTTACAGCAGAATCAACACTCAAAAACACGACTAGAATATATTACGAAGTAGCGGGTTATGATGCTGATGAGAATCGAAACTATTCAAAAATTCTTGTCTTTTTCGATGGTTTCACTTACAATCAAAGCACCGGATTCGAGTGTGATCCGATGTATATAATGTATAGTGGAGTTTCATCATCGAAAGGAGGTTGGATTCCCGGATATGATTTATTCATTCTGCTTGGTTTTCTATCAGTGGCTACCATCCTTATATATAAAAGACGAAAAAATTCTAAATTTAAATTGGAATCTCATTAGCATGAAAATACAAAATTAAAAAGAGAATTAACTTCATTCTATATTTTTTTTATCTTCTTTACCACAAGTAGATAGTATCATTATTTGAAAAATTCATAATAATTAAGTTAGAAAATTCATTTTATGTATTCATGAGTAGTCATTTTCTACATGAAATATTGAATCCGGAAAGCATCGCTTTTTACGGCGCAAATAATAAAGGGGGGGGAATCGCATCCATCCAAATAATGAATCTAATTGTTTCGGGGTATCAAGGAAAAATATATCCCATTCACTTAAAAGAGGATTCTATAATGGGTTATAAAGCATACAAATCTATTAATGACGTTCCAGAAGTACCAGATTTAGTAATCGTTGTATTGCCCCCAAAGATTGTCCCTGGTATCTTCAAGGAATGCGGTGAAAAAGGAGTGAAAAGTATAGTATTGTGCTCTGGAGGGTTTCGGGAATTAGCTGGTGAATATGAAAATACTTTAACTGAAGATGTAATTGAAATTGCGAATAATTACGGGATTCGATTTATTGGTCCTAACTGTTTAGGCTTTTACAATAACTGGATTTATCCCGAAAACGACAAGAATGCGTTGAACACATCAATTTGGGAGAAATTAACCCGGGGAAACTTTTCGATCGCATCTCACAGCGGAACACTCTCGTCTCATATCTGGTTCGATCCAGAAAATATAGATGTCGGGTTAAGCAAGTCAATTTCAGTAGGAAATGAAGCGGATATTGATGTTGTCGATTGTTTAGAATATTTTAAAGAGGACGAAACCACAGGAGTAATTGGATTATACATAGAGGAAGTTAAGAGAGGAAGAAAATTTTTGAAATTAGCGAAAGAAATAACCCCTAAAAAACCGATAATAGCAATATATGTTGGAGGTTCAGGAGCGGCTAATAGAGCAGTTCAAAGTCACACGGGCTCAATTGCAGGCAATTCTAGAATTTACGATGCTGTATTTAAAAAATGTGGAATTCTTAAAACAGAGCTAGTGGAAGAATTCTTGGATTTAGCAGTAGTCTTATCAAGGGGTGTTTTCCCTAAAGGTAAGCGATTAGGTATCATAACTAATTCGGGAGGTCCCGGTGCAATGATTGCAAATCACGCAGAAAAAAGCGGTTTGATCGTGCCTGAATTGTCAGAGTCGCTACAAGATAAGCTAAGGAACATGACTTCCATGACAGCGAGTGTGAAGAATCCCGTCGATACCACATTTGACATGGATTTATATAACTATTACGTGTCTATCCCAAAAACTCTCATGGAATCCGGTGAAATTGATGCGATTATCATGTATGGCGTATTTGGATTCCAAGAAGTGTTGTTCAACTACTTAAAGAACGAACGAATAGCAAAGTACGCTGAGTTTGGAAAGGATGAGAATCAATCAGAAACGCCAAAACCACCATTAGAAGAGATTTTGATTTCTCCTGCAAACAAATTAATAAAGAAACACTCGATCCCTATACTTTACATCAATCCTCAGAATTATTCAAGTCCTTGGTCGAAAAAGATTAGAAACAATGGAGCAATCCTCTTTCAATTATGGGATCGACCAGTAAGGTGTTTAGCTAAGCTTTGCGAATACGCTGAATATCGGAGAACATGCTATTAATTTTCCTTTAAAGGGGACATTTTTCTCAAATGTTCAATGATAGGTGATAATTTCTCTAAGAAGTAATCCACTTCTTCTTCAGTCGTGAATCTCCCAACAGTGATTCTCAAGGATCCATGAGCATCTTCATTTTTTATTCCAATTCCACGCAGTACGTGTGAGGGTTCGAGAGATTTTGACGAGCATGCCGAACCAGTTGAAGCACCGATTCCTTCTAAGTCTAAACTTAAGAGGATAGACTCACCTTCGATATATTTAAATCCAATATTAACATTATTCGGCAATCTAATTGTTGGATGACCGTATAAATATGTCTCTTCGATGTTTTCAATAATAGTTTTAATTATCTTGTCTCTTAATTTTGTTTGCCTTTCAATCTCCTCAGTCATTTCATCTCTTGCTAACTCGACTGCTTTAGCAAATCCGGCAATTCCAGGTACATTTTCGGTACTTGGCCTCATTTTTTTCTCGTGGCCGCCTCCATGCATGATTGGTTTAATGTAATTTCCCCATCCTTTCCTCTTACCTTGATTGCGAATGTAAAGCATGCCAACCCCTTTCGGTCCATACAATTTATGAGAACTTGCCGAAAGCAAATCGATATTCATCTCATTTACATCAATAGGAATCTTCCCGAATGCTTGTACGGCGTCCGTATGAAATATTATATCGTTTTCCTTGGCAATCGCGCCGATCTCTTTTATTGGTTCAAGAGTTCCTATTTCATTGTTTGCAAACATTATACTAATAAGAATAGTTTTATCTGTTATTGCCTTTTTTAAATCATCAAGACTTATCATACCATAGTAATCGACTGGGAGATAAGTCACGTCAAATCCTTGTTTTTCCAACTCTTTACACGGATTTTCGACGGCGGGATGCTCAATAACAGAAGTGATGATGTGATTCCCTCTTTCCTTATTCTTTAAAGCAACGCCCTTAATCGCCATGTTATCAGATTCTGTTCCCGAGGAAGTAAAGAAAATATCGTCTTTTTCAGAATTGATTAGTGATGCAACGATTTCTCTAGATTTCTCCAATACTTGATGCGCCTGATTTCCTAAAGAATGCAGGCTTGAGGCATTACCGTATGTTTCGTTAAAATGCTTAGTTATCTCGTCTATGACTCGAGGATCCATAGGAGTTGTTGCTGCGTTGTCCAAGTACACATATTTTGAGTCATTCATCCTACTCAAGCATTTAGAAATTTTGTTTTAATAGTATTCTTAATTATTATGGATTAATAACTATTATCTCTAGATTAAATAATAAAACTAAAAGAATTTTTATAATGAGAAGAGAATTTTTTCTTATCTATCTTTTATTCCTTGGATAACAGTACCAAGAGTATCATATTTTGGATTCCATCCAAGTTTATCTTTCGCTTTGGTTGTATCTATTAGAATCGAATATTTTGAAATTCGTATCCATCCAGGAGTCATCCATTTCTGAAATTTAAGTTTAAATGTAAACTCAATTAGAAATAAACACAAGGGGTAAATTAAATTTAAACAGGATCTACCAGTTTTATCAGCAATCTCTTTCCATGTTAAAGGATTATCGCCCGCAAGATTAAAAACTCCTGGAGCATCTTTTTTAAGCGCTAAGTAAAAAGCTTGAGCAACATCTGTATAATAAACAAATTGTGTCTTCACTTTCGGAGATGGGGAAATCACCCATTTTCCCGTGACTAAACCTACTGAGCCAGGAAATATTATAATACATGGTCTAAATCGAGTGAAAATAATACTTGGGAATTTTTTCTCTAAAAAGTCTAGATATTTCTCAACATTATATTTAGTAGCGTTATAATAAAATTCAGGATTCATCAATCTAATTGGATGGTCTTCTTTAATAGAAATAGGATTGGCTTTAAACGCCCCATATGCCGAAATTGAGCTTGTGTGAATAATTTTTTTTATTCCTGCTTTTACCGCACAATTAAAAAGATTGGCACTCCCCTTAATGTTTATCGAATAGGTCTCTTTTAATCCGGGAATTGGAGGATCAACAACAAAGGCTAAATGTACTAATGTGTCATATCCTTTAAAAACTTCAAGAAGTGCTTTATCTCTAATATCCTTCTTAAGAAATTTGAATTTTGATGATTCAATTTCTGGTTCAACCAAATCAATTCCTAATATTTCAGTTATCTCCTCATCAGAATCAAGTAAAGGAAACAGTGCTTTTCCCAATTTAGATGATATCCCGGTTATAATTATTTTCATGTTAAAATTGTAATTTAGAAGAAACTATTAAGAATTATAATGATCATATTTTTTATTAATTATATTTTGTTATTTTACCATAATAAATTTAGAAAAAGAGAGTAAGAAAACTGAGTCTGATGCTTTATGGTCTTTTCGCTAATTTGGGGTATAACGGGATCAGGATATCTTCTTAAAGAATCCATTGATTTAATGAAAGAAATACAAGAAAAATATGAGATAAAAATAACTGTCATTCTTTCAAAAGAAGGTGCAGTTGTTATCAAGTGGTATAGGCAATGGCTTTATCTAACTGAAACTATCACGAATGTAAAAGTAGAAAAGACTCCCAATAATCCGTGGCTTGCTGGACCACTTCAAATTGGTAAATATGATCTATTTATAGCATGTCCCGTTTCTGCGAATTCTGTAGCAAAAATAGTCCATGGTATTGCTGACAATCTGATTACTAATTGTGTTGCTCAAGCAATAAAGGGAGGAATGACGGCTTACCTCCTACCTTCCGATCAATATGAGGAGCCAATTAAAACCACTCGACCAGACGGAAGCGAATTAATCCTTAAGATAAGAGATATTGAACTCAAGAATATTAACAAGCTAAAAAAGATGGAAGGCATTAAGGTCATATCTGAATTTTCTGACTTGAAAAGCATAATCGAAGAAAAACTAAAATCTAAATAAGAAAACAAAAAGAAGAATAAAAAACCTTTTTACTTTATACATTTTAATTAAGTTATCCTTTTTATTAATTTAAAATTATTTTGATAAGCTCATGTCAGACAAGGAAAACATTATCGCTCTAGATAAAAATATATATATTCAATCAAATATTCAGAGAAGAATTGCTGCGCTCGATGTATCGAGAGGCGTGGCAATGATTTTAATCATCGCCCTTCATTTTGGGCTTACTTGGATGGATAAAGGTTCCGTGTATTTAGCGGGGGCGGCTCAAATTTTATTGGAATTTATGGGCCCTTCAATGTTTATAGTTCTTTCTTCTATTAGCGTTATTTTCACAGTTAAGCGGAAACAAGATAATTCTTCTGAAAGAGCCATACGTTCAAATATTTTCATGAGAGGATTAACGGTAATCACGTTGGGAGTACTCATGAATTTGGTTACATTAAATCTATGGGGTTGGAATATTCTAATGCTCATTGGTTTTGGACAAATTTTTACTTATTACGCTCAAAAAATAAGCGTAAAGCCTCGAATCGTGATTGGACTAATTATTCTTATAATCTCTGAACCACTCAGAGAAGCATTATGGCTATATAAAAACACAAATGTAATTTTTACTATCCTCGATCTTATGATATCATCGCCCTTACCTGAATATACGCTCCTTCCATGGCTCTCTATATGCTTTTTAGCGCCCATTATTGGTGAAAAATTCTACGAGGTTTTACGTGAGGGATCTGAAGTGGCTTATAGGAAATTATTTCAGAATTTAATGATTTCTGGAGCAATCTGTGTTATTTTTGGAATAATTACTGGGTTACAGCTTAAAAACACAACGGATGTTGTCTATTACGAGATGTACCCTTATTTAAAATTATTAGACATCTGGAATTACCAAGATATCGCTCCAGTTCTAGGACTTCCAAAATTTCTATTGACCGCTACAACTCCTTATATTTTTTATCATTTAGGCATGGATTTATTGTTTATTGGAGGAGTATTTTACATCTTAGACATTAAAAATATTCATAATATCTTCATTAAAATGCTAAAGTTCTATGGGAAGGCTTCTTTAAACTTATTTTTAATTGAATATATTTTCATTTCATTATTTCGAATGTCTCTAACTCTTGTTTATTTTGTTTTTACAGTTGTTACTTTCATCGGATTCTTAGGGATCCTCATGTTTTTATGGGAGAAATACGCATTCTCAATAGGTACACCCGAATGGTTATTTGGGTTAGTTTTACGAGGAAATCTTAAAAATAAAATCTAAAAGGTAGATTTAAATTATGTCAGAGAAGAAATCTGATATACAAGCGGAAATTATTGGCACATATGAAACAGATACTCAACAAAAACCAAGAAGAATTTCCTCTTTAGACGCAACCCGAGGGGTGGCAATGATTTTTATATTGTTGCTTCATTACGCATTAGCCTGGGCAGATCATCCATCCGTCTTCTTGGCCGGCGCAGGTCAAATTTTTCTAGAGTTTTTAGGTCCCGCAATGTTTATTGTTCTTTCAACAATTAGTGTTGTATTCACAATAAAACGAAAAAAAGGAGTTGTTCCTGAAAAAGTCATTCGAAATAATATATATATGAGAGGAGGAATGATAATTTTAATTGCACTTCTATATAACCTATTTTCATCAAATATATGGGGATGGAACATCTTAATGCTCATTGGTTTTAGCCAAATTTTCACGTATTACGCCTTAAAGCTTTCAAAGATTCCTCGGATCATAGTAGGTTTGATCATTCTATTTTCCTCTGAAATTATAAGAGAGACTATTTGGATATACCAAGATGTAAATATATTACTTGCTGTTTTAAACTTTATAATATCTTCGCCAGCTCCCGAAGTTACAGTTCTTCCTTGGCTTTCAGTATGCTTTCTTGCGCCTGTATTTGGTGAATATATCTACGAAGCAATGATTAAAGGGACTGAAGAGGCTTATAGAAGATTGTTCAAGTTATATCTTAGATGGGGTTTCATATTTGTTATAATTGGCATAATATTTGGGCTTGAATTGAAAAATGCTTCTGATCCCGTATACTTTGCTGCATATCCATATTTAGAATTAGTAAATATCTGGAATAGACAAGGATTCCTGTACATGTGGGGGATTCCTAAATTTTTACTAACGGGAACAGCCACGAATGTGTTGTACCATTTAGGCTTAGATTTAATTACAATTGCTACTCTATTTTACATAATTGACATTCAAAAAAAGGATAATATTTTTTTTCGCATGTTAAAATTTTATGGTTCATGCTCATTAACTCTGTTTATCATCGAATACGCTTTCATTCCATTATTTATTAGGCAATCTCCAGCAGGATTATTTTTAATATATGTTTGGCCTTTCATAGGTTTCCTCGGGATATTATTGTTCATATGGAATACATATTGGGGTGGCGTAGGAACTTTAGAATGGTTAATGGGAATGAGCATGGGTGCAGGAAAGAAAAAAGAATGATTTGCTAGGCTTCAAATTTTACTGGTTTTATGGCAGTTTCTGGACAAGATAATTCGCATAATAAACATCCTTGACATTTACTTATTTCTTTAAACTTAAATTTCACGCCATCTGATTCCTTCCCATCCTTTTTCACCTTATCGATATAGAACAAGTTGTTAGGGCAAAATTCTCTACCTTTTTGAGTACATTCTCCACACATCGTACATAAATCGTGCTCAATTTTTACGGTTAGTACTTGTTTAGGCATTACAGAAGTTACTTCTATTGCGTTTCGCGGACATACTTGCACGCAATTGAGACAAGCTTTGCATTTTTTATAATCGACAAGTCGTACTCCATGTTCAAAATAAATAGCTTTATTCTTTTTACAAGCATGTAAACAGCGTTCACATTTTAAACATAATTCTTGGTCAATTTGAATTGGGACGAATCTTTCTTTAATCTTAATCTCCTTTGAATAATAATTCATATCTATCTAAAAGATTAGTATAGATTTAGAAAAAAAAATGTAATTTATTGAAAATATTGGCTATATCCATCTCCCGTTTGGGGTAATTGCTGCTGTTTTTGATATTGTTGAGTCTTCTGAGCTAATTCTAGCATTTTTGCTTTAATCTCCTTGCCTTGTTCGATTAATGCTTTCGTGTCAATATCTAGATTATAAATATCGTTTAGAATTTCGATGATTGCCGCACCACCTTCAGGGGTTGGTATTTCCAAGACGGGTGTAAATAGTGCGTATGCATCTAATCGATTCATGAGAGCCTCATTCAAAATAGTTGCTTCTGGACCCATAATTATTCCTTTATCTACTTTTTGAATACCATATTTTTCTAAAAATTCAATCAATTGAGCTTCTGCGGCATAATAAACAGGGTAATCATCAATAATTCCGTGTTGAGGCATTCCTTGAAATATGACAATTTCTTTTGCTCTAACATCCTCTGATAATGCCCAGTTACATATTGTTCTTGCAAGATCTGTATAAGCAGAAGAAATTTGAAATGGAACTTCGCAAATTCCTACAAGGATATTATGTTGAGGAGAATATAGAATTCTAAAAGGATGTTTCAAAATACCATTATAAAACACAGCTATGGGTGGGAGGAATTCACTGGTTATAAACCCGATTTCTTTAATATCAGTAATTTGATCAACTAAAGCGTTAGCCACAATAGGCCCTAATAAACCGATGCCTGCAAATCCCAGAAGGATTGTGGAACCTTCTTTAATCTCAACTGACAGATCTTCAATTACAACCATGCTCCGCTTGCCTTTGTCGCAAATATATTCTTTCTTAACCATATTTTACCACCTATAAACACAAGATTAATATTTTTTAGTTTTTTTTAGTATTTAATTTTAGTTATATGTTGAATATAATATAAAATGCTATTATAAAAAATAAATATGGACATTATTCAATAATAGGTAATAATAGAGGATTGTTTTAATTTGCTCTTAGAATTAAAAGATATTGTAATACCAACACTTGATAAAAAACGGATTATTCTTGACCAGACATCGTTTGGAATCAAAGAGGGTTCAATACACGCAATTATTGGACCAAATGGTTCTGGGAAATCAACCTTAGCCTATACAATAATGGGTTTAGGGAATTATAAATTATCTCAAGGAAAAATTATCTTCGATGGAATCGATATTACGAATTTAGATATTACCGAAAGAGCAAA
>Ga0180432_10007740_pt1 | contig 13574 bp, 6 predicted proteins | sample SS_ome_10_FD_132414 | JGI IMG/M metagenome (GOLD analysis project Ga0180432, IMG submission 132414) | Hypersaline lake sediment archaeal communities from the Salton Sea, California, USA - SS_1_MS_2 metaG | ecosystem: Environmental > Aquatic > Non-marine Saline and Alkaline > Hypersaline >...
GAAGAGGAGCTGGCTGAACAGGCTGGTAGATCTCTCGTCGATCTCGAAGGTGTAAAGCTCGGAGTCGCGATCGTAGTTCCGGAATTGAAGAATCGTTCGGACGAACATACGCCGCGTGAAGGAATACATGATTCGCACCTGACTGATGTTGGCGGTGTATAGTCGACCTTCATCAATACTCAGATGCTCAAAGGTGTGGCTAAGGCCAACCGTGAGGTGTCGCCCAAGCTTGAGCTCCGCGTACGGGTCAATGAGCCATCGTGTTCCAGATCGCGTATTTGCGTAGTCGATACGGTCCCCGTACGTGACGTTGAAAACAAAATACACCGATCCAGACGGGCGCATTCCGAAATTGGCGTGTAGCGATCGATCGTCGAAGTCGACGCCGTTGTAGTGTCGCATGCCGTAACGACCGTTCAGGTTGAAGAACGACTGCACCAATCCGGAGTAGTTGAACCAAAACGTGTACGCTCTATTGAGTGACAAACCGTCGAGGTCCCATTCTCCTTCGAGGCCCGAGCCGAAGTTGAGCATGTTCCACCAGTTCTCCGGGCCGTTGTTCCATGTGTGGCCCCATCCCCCGAATGCCGACCTGAAACCGGCCTGCGGCATGAAACCGAGATCGGACCTGAATTCACCGTCAACCTGGCGGTACCCGGCGTACCAGTCGTGGGAACGAGTGTCATGTAAGTAGAAGAAGTCGTATGCCCCGCCCGTGAAGCCAATGTTTGGCTGTCCGTTGTCTGCCGCGACAGAATCAGGGTATTGCGTGTATGAGCCCAGAACCTGGAAGCGGACCTGGTCGGTACGCGTCACCTTCCAGAGTCCATCGAATCCGCCTACTCTGTTCGAGTAACCGTCTCCCTCTCGATCGGTTACCAAAACCCCCGCGTTTGACGATCGTCCCAGGTCTCTACGATACCTGAGCACCGACCCTAAACTCTTCTGTGCGAGCGAGGTTGTCGACGATCCCTGCGCTCCCGGAAAGAGGATGTTGGTCAGGTCGTCATGTACCGTGTAGAAGCCGATCGCGTTGGCGCCTTCCTTACCCGTCAGCTTGGTCCCCCAAAGTGGGTCCGCAAGGGTGCGTGTGTGGACGGCACGCAGCGGTGTGTTGAAGAAACTGGCGCCCTCTAGAAAGAAGGGCCTACGCTCGGGATAATACAGCGCGAACTGCGTGTTGATGTCCAGCTGCGCCACGTCCGCTTCGACATTTGAAAAATCCGGGTTCACTGTTGCGTTCATCGTGAGGCTTGGCGTGAGCCCCCATTTGGCGGTGACCCCGGGCTCGAATTCCTTGGCTCGTTCCGCGAACCCGCCGTTTGGGAAGTCGTCGCGCTCTTGGGTGTATACTCCGTAGACGGTGGGGTCGATCTCGATGTTGCGGCCCGGCGTAGCGCCTTCAAAACCAACCAATTTCACTGCCTGGCACATGTAGCAGTTATTGTTCCGGTCGCGTGGAAAAAGGCCTATGTGGTGTCGGACATCGCGTGAATAGCTGCGAACCGCATCGAACCCCCAAATCTGATCGCCTTCACTCTGTTGAAACCGCATCGAACTGAACGGTATGGCCATCTCTACCACATAGCCTTCGCTCGTAATCCGCCCATCGCAATCCCATATCGCGTCCCACGCGCTACCGCCGTTGGGGCTTTCGATTTCGTCACCCTGGACACCGAGTGGGTTGCAGAAGAAGTCGAACGTACGAGTCTGATCGTTGAACGTGTCGATTACCAGCGCCACCCAGTCGTCGCCGTACATGGCGTCGCGGTCGGTGATGGTCGCACGGATTGCCGATGGTTGCGGATCGTAGGCTCGGAACGCGGCAAGCAGGTGCGTGTCGGTGTAGGCGAGAAGTACTTCGGTCCTGACGGGTGGCGGAATATTCTCGCCCGGACGTACTTCGTAGTTGAGTTCCATTGACAGAGCCTGGTGCCAGGCATGCTCATCCAGAAGACCGTCGACCTCGATCTGCGCCGTCACCTTGGGGACTCGTTGTTCCGTGCTGTAGTCGCCATTCTGAGCGGGCAACGGAGCGTAGTTGAACAAGAGAACGGTGACGACTAGAACCAAAGCATGGGTTTTCATGTGAGTCATCCTCGATCGCGTGGCACTTCGAACCCAAACTGTGCCGAATATCAACTGCGCTCCGCCCACACCCGTGCCACGGGTGCCTCCCTGGTCGGACGGCAGTCTTAGCTGGAGCTGTTCTCCTTATCTCTACGAAGTTAGACAGTGGGAGGTGACGGAAAGTTGTAAGGCGGGAGAGGCGGGAGAGGAGGGAGGAGAGGGAAGAGAACGGTGCTGCCGACCTGAGCTCCCTCTCCTCCGTCCGCTGCAACCCCTGCGGGTGGTGTGTGGCGAGGTGAATTGAAACACTAGCATTGCTAGTCTCGTAATGAGGTGGTACCTTGACTAGCAAAGCTAGTCTTCGACACGGAGTTGGATATGGGCAGGGAATCATTAGGCGAATTCGAGCTGCAGGTACTGCTTGCAATTCTGCGGTTGGGTGCTGAGTCGTACAGCGTGCCGATTGTTCTGGAGTTGGAAGACAAGACCGAACGGTCAGTTGCGCCGGCTGCGGTCTACATCGCGCTCAGGAGGTTGGAGAAAAAGGGCCTCGTATCATCCAGGATGTCTTCCGCCTCACCTGAAGAAGGCGGCCGGCCGCGTCGCTATTTCAAACTCACCAAGCCGGCATTTGAACGGCTTCGTGAGTCGCAAAGGACGATGGAACGGCTGTGGGAAGGAATCGGGGCGGTGTTGGAGCAGGGATGACCAATCCCGGAATTGCCCAAAGGCTTATCAAACTGTGTCTGCCGCAAGCCGACCGCGAGGTTGTGCTCGCGGAACTCGCAGAGCTACATGCGGTGCGAAGCCACAAGGAGTCCGGCACCGGGGTGCGCAGGTGGTATTGGAAACAAGTGGTGAGCTTTTCGAGCCGGCTCGTTTCCGAATGGCTGTCGGGAACCCTCAGACTGCACGTCGCCGGTCCGTTACTTGACCGCCCAGGAGGGCTCAAACCGACTAAACGTCCGGACCGGGGCAGAAGTCGTGTTGGAAGAGTCGTCGAGTCGCTGCGCCTGCTCGTGGCCGATATGGATCACGCATTCAGAGCGCTCAGACGAAGTCGGTCGTTGATTCTCGCCGCCGTGCTGACGTTGGCGTTGGGCATCGGCGCGAATGCGATCGTGTTCAGCGTCGTGGACGTACTCATGCTACATCCTCTTCCGTACGAGGAATCGGAAAGCCTACTCGACGTGTATGGCGTTTCGGAAGAGCGAGGCCTCGTATTTCAACCGGTCTCCGCTCAGGATTTTGCCGACCTGCGGAACCGTAGCCTGACGATGGAAGTTGTTGCCTGGTACCCGGCCAACTACAACCTCGTGGGAGGGGGGGCGACGGAACGTGTTCAGGCACTCCGGATATCCGCGAAGTTCTTTGAGGTGCTCGGCACGAACCTGGTAAGCGGTCGTGAGTTCACGACCCAAGAAGAACGGTACGGAGACCACCGGGTAGCGATCGTGAGTGAAGGATTCAGCGATCGCGCGTTCGGTTCGGGCGCTTCGGCAATCGGTCGCAGCCTGAAGCTGGACGGCGAGTCGTACACGGTGGTTGGAGTCGTGCCGGGTGACTTCGCGTTTGCCCATAACAACACGCCGCTGTGGCTTCCGCTGGGTATCGGAGAAGCCGACGACCGTAGTGCCCGAAATCTGAACGTGTTTGCTCGGCTCAACCCGGAAACAAATATCGCGCAAGCGCGGGCAGAGGTGCAGATGATTGCAGATGGCCTGACCTATCGCCATCTCGACACCAATTCCGGTTGGGGCATTGATGTACGACCGTTGCGGGACAGCCTCTTCCCCGAGGTGGTCCGGTCGGTGAGCACGGTTCTCCTCGTGGCAGTCGGGTTTGTGCTGCTCATAGCGTGTGCCAACGTGGCCAACATGATGCTGGCGAGAGCCGACTCGAGAGGAAGGGAGCTAGCCGTTCGCAAAGCACTGGGTGCGGGGAGAACCAGGATCGTACGCCTGTTGCTCGCCGAAGCCGCAATTGTCTCCGCGGCAGGTGGGGCGTTGGGTCTCCTGGTCGCAGTGGCCGGTATTAGCGGAGTTCTGGCGTTTGTCTTCCCTGAGCCGGTCCCCGGTATCGGGTCGGTAGACGTCAGCGGGCGCGTTCTGTTGTTCACATGTGCTGTGACTGGCCTTACCACATTGCTCTTTGGGCTGGGGCCGGCAATTCGAGGTTCCGTGCACAACCTGGCTGACGTTCTCAAGTCGGGACGACAATCCGGTACCGGCGGCAAACGGGGACGTGTCCGCAAGCTGCTGGTCGTATCTCAGGTATCGCTGGCTCTCGCGCTACTGGTGGCTTCAGGTCTCCTCATCAAATCGTTCGTCCGGCTGCAGACTCTGGAACTCGGGTTCGATCACGAGAACCTTTTCACGTTTCGTGTCGTATTGCCCGAGAGGGGCTATCCCGATCCCGAAGCGGTGACCGGTTTCCATCTGACTCTGCTGGGCAGGCTGGCGGCGATACCGAATGCGTTATCGGTCAGCGGTGCGAGCTCGTTGCCGCTTCACACGGCTGAGCACATCGAATACTTGCTGCCGGGAACGGACCTGCCGGCAAACCGCTCCGCTCCCTGGGTGGCGCGCCGGGCGGTGTTACCGGACTATTTCAACACGATGCGGCTCGGGATAATCTCCGGCCGTACTTTCGATCGCAGCAATGACTTCGCGACGCCCCCGGTTGCGGTCGTGAATCAGGCGATGGCCGAACGGCATTGGCGTGGAGAGTCTCCCGTCGGTCAACAGATTTTGCTCAGCGGCCGAACTCACGAGATTGTGGGAGTGGTCGAGAACGCCATCAACCAGCTCGGGCCGAATGTCGATCCCATCGTCTATTCTGCCGCCCTGCAGGAATCGCCGAGTGCGATGGTATACGTGGTGCGGTCCTCCGGTGAGCACGCCGGTATGCTCGACGCCGTGAAACACGAAGTTGCACAGGTTGATCCCAATCTTGCCGTTTTCGGATCGCGCATGATGACCGATCACTTGAATGCCGGACTCCTCGAGGTGGGGATAATAGTGAGCATGATGCTTCTCGCGGCGGTTATCGCAGTGTTGCTCGCTCTGACTGGTGTGTATGGTGTCGTCTCGTATTCTGTTGCACAGCGAACGCGTGAACTTGGTATTCGGATGGCACTCGGCGCCGGTGGGAAAGCAATCGTCGCGCTGATAGTGCGACAGGGTGGCTTGCTCGCTGCGATCGGCTTGGGGCTCGGCCTTGTCGTTTCCATGCTGCTCGCCAGGGGAATGGCTGGGATGTTGTTCGGCGTGAGCGCAACCGATCCATTCGTGTTTTGCGGCGTCTTGCTGGCCGTGTTCATGACGTGTGTGTTGGCATCTTACATGCCAGCGAAGCGCGCGTCTCGAATCGATCCTCTGGAAGCTATTCGGTACGAATGAGCAGGATCCACAGAACCCCACCCAAACTCGCCGAGTGGCTGATCGCACGTAGTATCCCACGCAGCGATCGCGAACCGATGTCGGCGGACCTTGCCGAGTTGTTTGTGCACCGCTCGGCGGAACACGGTGTGAACGCGGCTCGGCTCTGGTACTGGTCGCTGGTGTTGAGTTTTCCGACTCGGCTGTTGTTGAATCGTGTGTCGCTCCGCTCTCAAAGCTCGCCTTATACAGCCATTTCCAAAAGCTCGACTTCACAGTCGTTGGGAGCAATCATGAGTTCGTTTTGGCAGGATGTTCGCTATGCTTTGCGCGGATTCAGGCGGGCGCCCGGGTTCTTCGTAGTGGCTGTTGTCACGCTGGCCCTCGGCATAGGGGCCACCACGTCGATCTTCAGTGTCGTGAACGGCATCGTTCTCCGTCCGCTGCCGTTCCCTGATCCCGATCGCCTCGTGCGACTCTATACAACCGAAGGCTCCAGGGATCGTGACAATCATGCAGGGGCGAACTTCGTCGATATCAAGACACAGAACGAGTCGCTCGAGCATCTTGCAGGCTTCAGCACCGGCCGGTACAACGTGGCCGGTTTGGACGCCCCGCGAGTCGTGCGCGGCGCGACAGTTACGTCGGATTTCTTTTCCGTGTTTGGTGTCAACGCAGTCTTGGGTCGTACCTTGTCGCCCGATGTCGATCTGCCCGGCGGCGATCGTGCTCTGGTAATCAGCTTCGGTCTCTGGCAGTCGCAGTTTGGGGGCGACGTGGCGATCATTGGGAAATCCCTCACCGTGGACGGCACCCAGTATTCGGTAGTGGGCGTGATGCCGAACGGTTTCAGCTATCCGGGACCAACCCAGTTCTGGGCTGAGTCTGAGTTTGAGGTACCTGACCCGCCCTTCGATCTCGGGGGCGATCCCTCATTGAACAGGGGCGCGCAGTACTTCAACGCCGTCGGCCGGCTCGGGGAGACCGTGACGCTCGCCCAGGCACAGGGTGAGATGAACGGGCTCGCCGAGCGTCTGGAGGAGGCCTATCCAGAAGCCAATGCCAACGAGGGCTTGAACGTGGTGCCGTTGCACGATTCCATAGTTGGCGACGATCTTCGCAGCACTCTTTACGTGCTCCTCGGGGCCGTCGGGTTTCTGCTTCTGATTGCATGCTCCAACGTTGCGAATCTGCTCCTGGTACGCGCATCGGGTAGAGACAAGGAAATCGTTGTGCGAACCGCGCTGGGTGCCGGGCGTCTTCGGATCCTCAGGCAACTGGTCTCTGAGAGTGTGGTGCTTGCGCTCGTTGGTGCTGTTGTGGGCCTTTTCGTTGCGGTTTGGGGCACAAACGCGCTGCTGGGGTTCGCTCCGGAAGGTATTCCACGGGTGAGTGAGGTCGGGGCCGATATCCGGGTGTTGGCTTTTACTATCTCGGTCGCTCTCGGCACCGGAGTGCTATTCGGATTTGCACCGGCCACCCAATTGTTCAAGAGCGACTTTCAAACCGCCACTGCTGTGGGGGGGAGCAGGCAAACCGCCGGCAAACGCCGCAGTCGTCTCAGAAGTGGACTCATCGTAGCGGAGGTTGCCGTATCACTGCTGCTGCTGGTCGGAGCCGGTCTCACGATCAGGACATTCGTTGAGCTAAACAAAGTCGATCCCGGATTCGACCCGCAAACCACACTGTCGGCGCGTGTTGAGATTCCTGAGGCACGCTATCAGACAGAAGCAGAGCAGCAGGAGTTTTATCGGGAGGTCGTCGACAGGGTGAGCGCTCTTCCCGGTGTTCAATCGGCTGGTGGCGTGCTGAGCCTGCCGATAAACTCGGGAATAGAGGGAGACCTCATCTTCGTCATCGAGGGCCGCCCCTTGGTGCCTGGCGAGGAAACACACGGCGGGTACCAACTCGCGACGCCCGACTATTTCTCAACGCTCGGCATACCCGTGATCAGGGGACGCGTTTTCACCGCCGCGGACGATGCCGATGCACCGAGAGTAGCGGTGATCAACCAGGCTCTGGCAGATCTCTATTGGAGTGACGACGATCCTATCGGCAAGCGTGTCACCTGGAACGATCCCGGCGACGACGCGGTCTGGTCCACCATTGTCGGGATAGTTGGAGACACACGTCACGACGGCCTGGATGAGCCTCCGCGCCCCGAGATCTTCCGACCCTACGCGCAGGTTCCGATGCCATACATGACGCTTGTCGTTCGGAGTCCGATGGATATGGCGTCGCTGACTGCAGCGGTTCGAAACACTGTTATCGACATCGATCCGCAGCAACCGATATACGAAGTGCTTTCGATGGAACGGGTGCTGTTCGACTCACTCGGATCGAACCGCTTCAACATGTATCTGCTGGTGACCTTCTCGCTGACGGCAATCGTGCTTGCCGGCGTAGGGCTGTACGGTGTGCTCAGCTTCTCGGTTGCGCAGCGGTCCAACGAGATCGGAATCCGAATGGCACTCGGAGCGCGAGCCGGCGGCGTGGTCGGCAGGGTGTTGAATGAAGGAATCCGCCTGACGATCGTGGGCCTGGTGATCGGCACAGGTGCGGCGATCGGGCTGACACGCCTCATGTCCAGCATGATTCACGGTGTGAGTGCGACAGATCCTGTTACGTTTGCCGGCGGTGCCGTCTTGTTGGTGGCGATCGCATTGGCTGCGAGTTTGATTCCGGCGCATCGCGCATCCAAGGTCAGTCCGATGGAAGTACTAAAGGTCGAGTGATGAATATTCGCCGACGCGCTGGCCCGCCTGGAGTCGCCGAGTGGCTCGTCGCTCGGTGCCTCCCGCGGCGAGACCGCGATCCAATGATGGCAGACCTCGCCGAACTGTACTTGCACCGCTCGTCAAAACTCGGTGTGAACGCGGCTCGGCTCTGGTACTGGTCGTTGGTATTGAGTTTTCCGACGCGGCTGTTGTTGAATCGTGTGTCGCTGCGATCGCAACGCTCGCCCTATACAGCCATTCCCAACAGCTCGACTTCTCGGTCGCTGGGAGCAATCATGAGTTCGTTTTTCCAGGATGTTCGCTATGCGTTGCGTGGCTTCAGACGCACGCCGGGGTTTTTTGTGGTTGCTGTGGTGACATTGGCACTCGGCATAGGATTCACGACTGCAATGTTCAGTGTGGTCAACGGGATACTCCTACGTCCGCTCCCGTTTGCGGAACCAGACCGGCTGATGAAGATGTATGCTTTCGATACAGAAGGAGAGACCGACAACCACTCCGGTGCCGATTACATCGATTTCAAGACTCAAAACGAGTCTTTCGAAGACGTTGCCGGACACTGCGGGGCCAATTACACAGTCATCGGGCGCGAATCGCCGAGTCTGGTTCGTGGTGCATCGACCACGCCCAACTTCTTCTCGGTTCTTGGCACTAATGCGCTAATCGGTCGCACGCTGTCGCCTGAGGTAGACGTGCACGGCGCCGAACGGGCCGTTGTGCTGAGCTACAGCATGTGGCAGTCTCAGTTCGGCGGAGACGTTGCAGCCATCGGTGAGCAGTTGGTGATGAACAACGAGGTTTTTGTGGTGGTGGGAGTGATGCCACCGGGTTTCGAGTACCCCGGCGCGACCAAGTTCTGGGCGGCCTCCAAGTTCGATGTTCCTGAACCGCCGGTTGCCATTGTAGACGACCCGGCAGCGGTGCGAAACCTGTCGTGGTTCGATGTGTTCGGAAGGCTGAAGGACGGCGTTACGCAAGAGCAGGCCCAGGCTGAGCTGAGGGTACTTGCCGGCCGGGTTCAAGAACAATCGGCGGACCCGGACGAACGCAGTGGCTTCCTGATCAAGACGCTGCGCGAGACCATCATGGGCGACGTGAGTGCCTCCTTGTATGTATTGCTGGGCGCTGTTGGATTCCTGCTCCTAATCGCTTGCGCAAACGTAGCCAACCTGATGCTCGTCCGCGCGTCCGCACGCGAAAAAGAGCTGGTGGTTCGGGGGGCGCTGGGCGCCGGACAATCGCGAATCGTACGACAGCTCGTGACCGAGAGCCTGGTGCTGGCTCTTGCCGGCGGCGTACTGGGTATACCGATAGCGTTGTGGGGCACTCATCTGCTACTCGCGATGGCTCCGGACGGTATTCCCCGAGTGGATCAGGTAGGGGTCGACTTGAGAGTCCTGGGCTTCTCGCTCGCGGTTTCCCTTGGCACAGGCGTCCTGTTCGGGCTTGCGCCTACGTTCCAATCTCTGGGGTCGAATCTGAGAGCATCAACGGTGGTGGGCGGAAGTCGCCAAACGTTCAGCAGAGGTCAGAACCGCCTGAGGAGCGCATTGATAATTGGAGAGGTCGCATTGTCGCTGCTGCTTCTCGTCGGAGCAGGTTTGTTGATGCGCACATTCCTGACGCTCAATCGTGTAAATCCGGGGTTCAACTCGTTGAAGACACTCTCCGCTAGAGTCTGGATACCCGAAACCAGGTATCAAGAAGATGACGAGGTGAGTTCTTTCTATCGGGAGACCCTGGAGCGGGTGAGAGCCATTCCCGGAGTACAATCGGCAGGTGCCGTATTGTCGCTGCCGATCAACTACGGCATCCAAGGCAGGTTCGGATTTTCGATTGAAGGATACACGCCGTCTGAGGGCGAAAACCAGCCGCTTGCCGGATACCAGGTGGCCAGCGCGGGCTACTTCGAGACGCTCGGAATACCGGTAATACGGGGCAGGGTGTTCACGGAATCAGACGACGCCCAGGCGCCATCGGTGGCCGTCGTCAACGAAGAACTCGCGAGCCAATATTGGAGCGGCGAAGACCCGATCGGAAGACGAATAACGTTCGACGATCCGGAGGGCGAAGACGTAGATTGGGCGACCATCGTCGGAGTGGTGGGCAACACGCGACATAGTGGCCTCGATGAACCACCAAGGTCCGAGTTGTACGTCGCGTATCAACAATCTCCGATCAACTACATGACTCTGGTAGTACAGAGTGACATGGATGTCACGGCGCTGACGGCGGCGGTGCGAAGGGCGGTTATGGAGGTCGATCCGGAGCAACCGCTCTCGGAGGTCGCCACGATGGAGCAGGTACTGTTCGAATCGTTGGGATCGCAGCGTTTCAACCTCTTCCTCCTCGGGGCGTTTGCGGTATGTGCGCTCGTGCTTGCGGCGGTGGGCCTCTACGGCGTCCTCAGCTTCTCCGTATCACAGCGCTCGAATGAGATCGGGATTCGTATGGCGTTAGGTGCGGCGGCAGGTGGGGTGATAGGGAATGTGATACGGCAGGGATTGTTGCTGGCACTGGTCGGCCTTGCCATCGGCACCGCGGCGGCGCTTGGATTGACCCGCCTCATGTCCAGCATGATTCACGGTGTGAGTGCGACAGATCCGATTACGTTCATCGGCGGCATCGTGTTGCTGGCTGCTTTGACGCTTCTGGCTAGTTGGATCCCGGCGCTGAGAGCCGCGAGGGTGAGTCCGATGGAAGTATTGAGAGTGGAGTGATGAACATCCAACGTCGAACAAGGAACATCCAACATCCAACGGTGGGTACACTCCACTTGGTTATTGGACATTTCTTGTTGGCTATTGGACATTCAACTGCCGGCCGTGCGGCAGTTCTATCCGCCCTCTCTTACCTTAGAACCATCAAAGAGAACGCGTCATTCACAATCACGTATTCCCCAACCACCGCCACGTCCGTGGGCTCGCCTGGCGTGTCGAACGACGCCACCAGTAATGGATGAGTAGGATCGCTGATGTCGAGTTTGCGCACCCCGTAATCCTCGTCGGTTACGTAGGCGAAGTTGCCCGCGATCGCTACCGAATTGATAAACCCGCCGAGGTCGAGTGATGACACGATCTCCGGTGCCATTGGATTGCTGATATCCACTACCTGCAGGCCTGACATACCATCCGCGATGTAGGCGAAGTCGTCACTCACCTGAACGGCGTATGCATTGTCGGGGGTTTGCAGAGATGTGACAAGCGACGGAGAGTTTGGATCGGAGATGTCCATGATCTCGAGCCCGTATTCGCTGTTCGCGACGTAGGCGTAGTTCTCATGCAGCGCGACGCCGTAGGAAAACCCGGGCATCTCAACCGAACCCGCGATCGACACCGCTGACGGGTCCGAAATGTCCATGACGAAAAAACCAGTGTTGTCGGCTGTGACGTATGCGTGGTCTCCCCTCACTTGAATTGCCCTGGACGGCGCTGGGTCCGTGATGGCAGAGACCATGGTCGGTTCGGTGGCATTGCTTATGTCGACTACCGCCGCCCTGCGGCGCTCGGTGACGAAAGCGTAGTTCTCCCAGGCCGCGACCCCCGCCGGAAACCTCAGGGAGAACTCCCCATCGAACCGCGACACAAACCTCGGCAATGCCGGATCGGCGATGTCTACGATCGTCATGCCGAAGAATTCCTGACCCAAGGTGAAGGCGTGGTCTCCATTGATCTCTAGGCCAACCAAGAATGAGGGCGTGCGGTACGCTCCGAGCACCTCGAGGCTGTCCATGTTGGCTAGATCGACGGTGAAGATCCCTGAGAAGTGATCGACTATGTATGCGACGTCTCCGTCAATCGTTACGTCCCAGCCCTCATTCGGAAACGCGTACTTCAACGTGTTGATTTGCGACAGGGTGCCAGGGTTGGATATGTCAAAGATCTCAAAATCTGCGTCGTACATGTTACCTACGAATGCGTAATCGCCCCTGATCGCTATGCCGTGAGCGTATCCCGCTGCTTCCACCGATGACACGAAGTTCGGCTCTGACGGGGTGCTGACATCGATCACGTGGATTCCTGAAGAACCGTCTACGACATACGCATGGTTGTCGACCACTGCCACTTCTTCGGCGTTCCCGGGTGTGTCGAATTCCCCAACGACCTGAGGTGCCCCTGTCGACGTTACGTCCACAATCGTAAGGCCGGAAGGACCGTCGGCTATGATGGCAACATTGCCGCGCAGCACAACCGACTCCGCGCTGCCTGGCGTGTCCAACAGACCGGCGACCGATGGATGGGCAGGGTCGGTGATGTCGAAGACGATCAAACCCGCCGGACCGTCTGCGATGTATGCGTATTCACCCTCCACTACAATGTCTCTGGCATCACCTGTTGTGGCGTGTGCGCCTACGGCCGCCGGTGCCGCCGGATCAGACACATCGATGACGTGGAGCCCCTGGTTACCTGCCGCGATGAATGCCATACCATCGGCTACATCGATCCCGTTTCCACCGCCAAGAAACAAATTGGACACGAGTCTCGGATTTGCCTTGTCAGTCATGTCGATGATAGCGAGACCGTTCAGGAAGGAGCAGAAGGCGAATTCGTCACGGATTTCGGCGTCGTATGCCCTGGTCCACACCGCACTGCTCACGTACTCGAGATCGTGGCTAGGGGTGCAACCATTAAACGTCAACGCAGCGACCAACACCGAGACGAGAGAAAGCGGCTTGGCAGGATTCAGTTTCATTTTTGGAACCTCCCGGTCATTCCAGCTAGATGAGTATGTCTTCCTGCCACCCGAGCTTAATGAGGTCGATGTCGCTCATCTCGCTGTTGCCCAATCCATGCACCTTGTCCGCCCGTTCGATGTGAATGGGAACAGGGGGCAAGGCTTTGGCCGCACCAAGCACTTCTGTTCGCTTCGCCATGAGCAGTTGCAGCGCCACCGCGTCGACGGCGACAACGTCAGTGCCCACGACCAATCCCTTGTAGTTCCACACGTACCTGCGACTGAAGTGATGAGGCCCGCGTCCGTGAAACTGCGGTGTTAGAACCGAGAGGACGTGCAGTTTGAGCTTTCCTCTAACTTCCGGGAGAGTCTGCAGCAGTCCTAGGTCAGCGCATGAGTTCGGATGCCATTTGCTTTGGCTGTCCGAGAACATGATGAGGTTCTTCATGCAACCGCTCACGCCCGAGAGGTAGTGGGTGCGCAGCGGCCGGGCGTTGATGATCGACTGCGCGTTTTGGAAGATCGGGTTGTTCCGTACACCGTGGTCGTCGATGCTGATCCGGTCTTCACTCACCCCGATGTCCATCACTCGTTGTTTAATGGCGTTCTCGAGTTCAGCAGGTGTGGGCAGGTAGCTCCAGAAGTTGGTCTTTATCCCGACGGTGTGGTTCGGATTTATCACAGTGCGCAGCGCTGTTTGCGGAGATTCGGC
>Ga0180432_10007741_pt1 | contig 13573 bp, 11 predicted proteins | sample SS_ome_10_FD_132414 | JGI IMG/M metagenome (GOLD analysis project Ga0180432, IMG submission 132414) | Hypersaline lake sediment archaeal communities from the Salton Sea, California, USA - SS_1_MS_2 metaG | ecosystem: Environmental > Aquatic > Non-marine Saline and Alkaline > Hypersaline >...
AGCTCGAGGACGTCGGTTACCAGGTCCCAGGCGAACTCGATGGCCCCCTGCTTGAGGTAGTCGCCGAAGGAGAAGTTCCCCATCATCTCGAAGAAAGTGCAATAGCGGTTATGGAATCCGACGCCGTCAATGTCATTGGTGCGCAGGCATTTCTGGATGCTCACCGCGCGGGGCGCCGGCGGCTCCTGCTCGCCACGGAATGCAGCCATATACGGCTGCATCCCGGCGCTGGTGAACAAGCTGGTGGGGTCGTCTCGGAGCACCAGGGGGGCACTAGGCTGAACGAGATGGCCTCGCTCGGCAAAATAGCTGATAAACAGTTCTCGCAATTGCTGTGTGGTCATGCGTTCACTTATCCTCATTTTCGACTTGGTTTGTCTGCGTCTCGACTTCTTTGCACTTCGGCTCACTCGGCTCGGCGGCCGGTCCGCTTGCGGCACCGTGGAGCCGCCGGAAATAGCCCCAGACACTCTTGATTCCCTCCGAAACATCGAGCAAGAGCGGCTCCGAGGGCGCGCGCACGACTTCCGGCCCAGGCCCAATCGCGGGTATCCATTTCGCCAGGATGATTTTGATACAGCCTGCGATCGGCATGCCAATGATAACGCCAATGAGGCCGAAAAGCTCATAGCCGGCGAACATGGCGAACAGAATCACCAGCGGATCGAGATTGATGCGGCGGCCAATCAGCCTCGGCTGGACGATAATGGCGAAGTACTGGCTCATTGCTAACATCAAAATTGCGGCGAGGATACTGGCGGGTCCCGGATTCACCATAGCTGTCACATACGTCAGAGCCGCTGCGCTGCCTGCACTCACGACCGGGCCGACGTACGGGACCATGTTGGTGATGCCGGTCAGAAGCCCGACGACGAGCGCGTATTTGTTGCCGAAGAATGCCGCCAGCACGTACATGATGATCGCCGCGCCGATTCCATTGGCGAAGAACAGCACCAGCACCCCGCGCAGATACTGCCCCAGCATCGTACCAATCTCGGTACTGACCTCGCTGACCTGATTGCTGTGCTCTGTCGGCAGCAGCCTTCGCACGGTTCTGCGCATAGTCTCGGCAAGCATCATGAAATGGAATGTTATCACCAGCAGGATAATCCCGATGCCGATAACGCCGAGAGATGCCATGAGTTGTTGGCTTACCCAGCGCAGCACGTCGGGTACATGCTCAGTCGCCCATGCCTCGATCTCGGGGATGCGTTCGTCCAGCATTTCCCAGATGCCGAGGTGTGGGAGGTGTCTGTCCACCCACTCCTGAGTGGCGGTGCTGGTGGCGTCGTACAGTTCGATAACTTGCCTGTTGTACTCATCGAAATGCTCGGCGACACTCATCGCCTGCGACACCAGCGCCGGGACCAGAGCCCAGGCGCACAGTGCCAGGACTGCGACGAGGCCGCCGAAGACGGCCCATACGGCCCCACCTCGCCGCCAGCCCTTGTGCTGCAAGCGCAACACGAGCGGCTCCAGAGCGTACGCTACAAAGAATCCCGCGATGAAAAGGTAGAGAACGTCTCGCAACTTAATGGCCAACAGGTAGGCGATAACCAGCAACAGACCGCCGACAAAGAACGCCGACATCGTCGCAGACCACCAGTGCAGTGCCAGGGATGGCTCCGTGGCCCCGCAGGGGTGCTCGCCGCTTACCTGCTGTTGCTGCTCTCCGCTGGGTTTCTCCATGTTCCTCTACTCATCTGTTACTATTAGTTCTCAATACTGTCAATGACCCGCTCACTTAGCTGCCTGAGCCTGTCCCAGGTATCAGCGGCCACGTGTGCAACATCCAGATGCAGCGGCTCTGACGGTGCTCGTACACCCGGGGGCGACCCGATGACCGGTATCCATTTGGCGAGGATAATCTTGATGCTCGCCGCCAATGGCATCCCGATGATCATGCCAACGAGGCCCAGGAGTTGATATCCGGCTATGACCGCGAAGAGGCCGATGACCGGATGGAGGTCAATGCGCCGCCCGACCAGGTTCGGCCGCACGATGAGGTCGAAGATCTGGTCTATCAGGGCTGCCACCGCGATCGCCGCGACGGCTGCCCACAACGGCTCATTGCCGGCCGTCATATAGGTAAGAATACCGGCGCTGCCAAGCGTCACTATGCTGCCGAAGTAGGGCACGACGCGAAACACGCCAGCAATGACGGCGATGGTGAGGGCATACTTACTGCCGAAAAACAGCCCCACGACCTCCAGGCCCAGCCACGTGGCCACCATCGTCAGGATCATTAGCAGCACGAGGGCCTGCAGGTAGCGGCCCAGCATCGCCGTGATGTCATGACCAATCTCGGCTACTTCATCCGTATGCTCTCTCGGTATCAACTGCTTCGCCGTCGTCTCCAGCTTTGTCTTTACCCGCATGAAGTGGAAGCTGATCACCAGCACGATGAGGCTTAGCCCGATCATCCCCAGCGAGGCCATGAATTGCATGCTGATCCACTGTAGCATCGCGGGTGCCCGGGATGTGAACCAGCGCCGCGCATGATAGCTGCGTTCTGCGATGATCTCATTGACGTTGGCGTCGGGGTAACGTTCGCCAAGCCATACTTCGGTGGCACTGCGCCATCTGTCGAAAACCTCCAGCGCCCGTTCACTATACACGGACCAGTTGCTGACCGCATCCTGGGCCTGGCCGACAAGCATAGGTGTCAGTGTCCAGGTCACGAGTGCGATAACCACTACCAGAGCGGCAATGACGATCCAGATTGCTTTGAGGCGTGACACACCGGCGCCCTGCATCTGCTTGATGAGGGGTTCGAGGAAATACGCGACGAAGTAGGCAATTGCGAAGAGCAACAACACGCGCTGTAACTTGTACGCCAGGTAGCAGGCAACAATTAGTGCCAGCCCGCCGAAGAACACCGCCAACACCGTCCATCCCCAGGATGGCTTCCATCGGGTAGGCTGACCGGGTTGGCCTACTACCTCGGCGGATGAGGCTGCGATTGTCTGCGGCCTGCCTGCGCTGGTCACCGGGTCTCCATCATATTGCGCAGCCGATGCAGAGCCCGCTGCTGCAACCGCGATACGTGCATCTGCGATATCCCTAGGCGCTCGCCGACGGCATCCTGCGACATATCGAGGAAGAATCGCATGACCAGTATCACTTTCTCGCGTGTCGGCAAACGTTCCAGGTACTCAGCGGTCTCCTGACTGCTGACTAGTTGGTGGAGGCCAGGGTCATCTTCGCCCGTACGCTCAATGTATGAATTGCCCTCGTCATTCTGGCCGCCCCCGTCATCAATACTGACCAAGTCGTACTGCTGGCCCACCTCCATCGCCTCGATGACTTGCTCCCTGCTGACACCAAGCTCGGAGGCGACCTCGGAGTATGTTGGCGAGCGGCGCAGATGCTGTGTGAGTTGCTGCTCGGCGGCACGCGCCTTCGTCGAGAGTTCCTGGAGCCGTCGCGGCACGCGCATGGCCCATGTCATGTCACGGAAGTAACGGCGGATCTCGCCCTTAATCGTCGGCACGGCAAAGGTGGCAAATTTGGTTCCGCGGGAGGGGTCATAGCGGTCAATGGCGTTGATCAGGCCGATGTGGCCGACGCTCACTAAGTCCTCATAGTCCTCCCCCGAATCCGTGTACTCTCGCGCCACGTGCCGGACCAGGCCTCGTGCTTCTCGATGAGGTATTCGCGTAGCTCGGGCTCGCCTGATGCGCGCAGCAGTTCAAAGAGTTGCCGGCTGCTTAACTCGTCCCAGCGAGATGTCATCAAGGCATCACCTCGCCGAACGCTTTGTCATCATGATTTTCGTCCCGCTCCCCGGGGCGCTCTCAATCTTGATCTCGTCCATCATTTCCCCCATGAGATAGAGTCCGAGGCCGGTGCCCTCAGCAAATGGCTTGTCAGCCACTGGCGGCAGATGCTTAGGATCGAAGCCGCAACCCTCATCCTCCACCTCAATGGTCAGTTCTTTGTCCGCAACGTAGAAGGTGAGCTTGATGCGGTGGTCGCCGGCCGCCGGATCATCACCGAAAGCGTGTTCGATGACATTCGTGCACGCCTCCGACACCGCTATCTTGAGATCCTCAGTCGCCTCGATACTCAGGTCGGCTCTGGCGGCTGCACCTGCTATCGCCAGCCGAGCCACTGATATATACTTGACATCAACGGGCAGAGACATCGCTATGCGATCGCCGAGTTTGCTCATGAGTCTTCTTCCTCCCGGTCCGGATCGTCGTCGCCACCGATTCCGGCCGCGCTTTGCCAGCCCGCGATCAACGCCTTTGCATCCTCCGCGGTCCCAACCACATTTAGCAGCTCCCTGGTCCCCGAAACATCGAAGACTCTCAGCAAGTGCTCACGGTCGCAGATTACCGTGATATCCCCATCGTGCTCTCCCGCGCGCTTGCCAAGTCCCACCAGAATCCCCAGGAAAAGGCTGTCTATGTACTCCGTGGCCGTCAGGTCGGCTACCACCCACCGCGTCCCCTGCTCCAACGCCTTGACCATCTGATCCCGTACCTGTGGCGCTGTGTAGGCGTCGAGTTCGCCGCTGACTCTAACCGTCGCCACTTGCTCGCATATCGTCAGTTCAGCATTCATTTTCCGCCATCCTCACTGGGGCGCCTGTCACTCTTATGCCCCTCTTCGCCTTCATCTCTGTCGGGCCCCCACAACTGCCTCAGATGTTCCGCAATGCGCCGTTCCCTGGCGTTGTCTTTGGGTTCGTAATACCTCCTGCCGGCCACTTCCGCAGGCAAGTACCCCTGCCGCACCCAGCCACCCGCGTAGCTATGCGGATAGCGGTACTCCTCATCCGCGCCGTCGTCCACACGCAGGCCGCCGGATAGGTGCCCCGGGACTCGGGCGCCACCTTCGGCTCGCACGTCGGCACGGGCGGCCTCGATCGCCCGGTACACCGCATTGCTCTTCGGTGCCACCGCCAGATGCAGCGCCGCCATCGCCAGCGGCAACTGCGCCTCCGGCATACCCACATATCTTACCGCATCTGCCGCGGCTATCGCAACGCGTAGTGAGCTGGGATCCGCCAGTCCGACATCCTCCGCCGCTAGAATCACCATCCGGCGGGCGATGAACTCCGGATCCTCACCCGCCTCCAGCATCTTCGCCAGCCAGTAGATACTCGCATCCGGGTCTGACCCGCGCATGCTCTTGATGAATGCTGATATAGTATCATAGTGCTCATCGCCGGCGCGGTCGTATTTGAGTACCGGCTGCTGTAGCGCCTCCTCAATCTGCGCGAGCTCCACCCGCCGCTCGCCGCGCGCGGTCTGGGTTCGCACGGCCAGGTCCAGCGCATTCAGAGCGGCTCGCGCATCCCCCCCGCTACCGGCTACGAGATGTTGTAGCGCCTCCTCGGACAGCTCGACATCCATTTCGCCGATACCCCGCTCCGCATCCTCCAGCGCTCGCCTCACAACCGCCTCGATCTCATTCGCTGCGAGCGGCTCAAGGGAGTAGAGCTGGCACCGTGACCGGAGTGGGGAGATTACAGTGTAGAAGGGGTTCTCGGTCGTCGCCCCGATGAGGGTGAAGGTTCCGGCTTCGGCGTGCGGCAGCAGCGCATCCTGCTGGTTCTTCGCCAGGCGGTGAATTTCATCCACAAAGAGAATCGTGGCCTGGTCGTGAAATTGCCGGCGCTCCTTGGCCTCCTGGGCCGCCTTACGGATGTCGACGACGCCGGAGTTCACGGCCGACATCTCCACGAATACCTTGGCGGTGACGGAGGCGATGATACGCGCTATGGTGCTCTTGCCGGTACCTGCGGGGCCGCATAGAAGTATCGAGGGGAGGCGGTCCTCATCAATGGCCTCCCGCAGCATCGAGCCGGGGCCGACGAGGTGCTGCTGGCCGACCATTTCCTCGAAACAACGCGGGCGCATGCGTGCTGCCAGGGGCTCCGCACCATCACTTCCCTGAGCGAAAAGACCTCCACTCTGCCCGCCATCGCTCATCGTCGAGTTCTCCTGCAAGCGCCTGCCCCGTGCCGGCCGGTCACGACTATAAATAGTGAGAGCCCCGCCGGAGCCGTGCGTCTCGGAGTTTTCGAACCCAAGTAATCAAGTGGGTGCCATCCCGCCGGCTTTACGTCCGCCCGCCGAAGCGGGCCATCGCGCTACCGGCGAAGTCTAGGCTCCCTCAATTTGGGTGTTGGCTCGAAACAACTAAGACGTCACGCACAACGCAGGGCTGCTCACCTATATCTTATCATAGCCACGGGCGACAGGCAAGAAAATCGCCCAGATCCCGCCTCTCCGGCGAAAACGCAATGTCCGCCTGCTTGGTGCTGCACCGGTCGTCACGGTTTGTAGGCCGCCAAGTGCGCTCACCTAGCCTTTGTCAGTATTCCAGCATAACGCTATAGCAAATGGCATGCACATACCGGGGAACATTTTCCGGTGCCATGCGTCGTAAAATACAGTTTCTACCCCCCATCAGTACCAATGCAGAGCAGGAGATGAAATAGGTTATGAAAAGGCTTCAGAATAGCAAGCTATTGCGCATACTGGCCGTAGCCATGGTGGTGGCTATCGTTGGCGGCGGCTGGGTACTATACGGCCTCGAGAAAGCCGACCAGGCTGGTATCGAGGTGACGACAGCCAGGCCGGTCAATGCCCAGGTCCTAGACCAGACCAAGATCACCACCGCGGCGAAGAAAGCGATGCCGAGCGTTGTCGCCGTGGCCTCGACGAAGGAGGCCAAAGTCAACCCGTTACAGCAGAATCCATTCTTCGACGATCCATTCTTCCGGCGATTTTTTGGTGATATGCCGGAACAGCAACGGAAACAGCCGCAGCATGGGCTAGGCTCAGGCGTCATTGTAAGGCAAGAAGGCGACGAAGCCTATATTCTGACTAATGCGCATGTCATCGCCCAGGCTGATGACATCAAAGTTACGCTGTATGACGACAGGGAGATGAAGGCAGAAGTCATCGGTGTGGACGAAGGCAGTGATGTCGGCGTCCTGAAGATCAAGGCTAAGGACCTGCCGGTACTGCCGTTAGCCGATTCGGACAAGGCGGAAGTCGGCAACATCGTGCTGGCGATCGGCAGCCCCTTCGGCCTTGGCAACACGGTCACGATGGGCATCATCAGCGCCAAGGGACGCGCCGACCTCACCATTACCGACTATGCTGACTTTATTCAGACCGATGCCGCCATCAATCCGGGCAACTCAGGTGGCGCGCTGATTGACCTCGATGGCGACCTGGTCGGTATCAACACCGCGATCCTGAGCCGCACGGGCGGCTACCAGGGCATCGGTTTCGCAATTCCGTCGAACCTGGCCCGTCGCGTGATGGATAGCCTTGCGAAGCACGGCGAAATCGTGCGCGGATGGCTTGGTGTCGGTATCCAGGACATTGATGAGGCACTAGCCGAACAACTGGACCTGAAGGATAACAAGGGCGTAGGGATCACGTCGGTCGAGCCGGGCAGCCCGGCGGCAGATGCAGGATTGAAGCAATATGATGTAATCCGCAAGGTGAACGGGAAGGCCGTCAACAGCTCACGCGCGCTACGCTCAATTATCGGCACCACGGAGCCGGGAGAGACAGTGACACTTGAGGTTCTCAGCGATGGCGAGACGAAGGAGCTAAGAGCCGTTCTGGGTAAGCAGCCGACGGATCTTGCTGAGCGCGGACCTGACGGCGCGACGGAGATACTCGGAGGTGTCTATGCCGGCGACATCACACCGGAGCTGCGAGATCACCTGCAACTCCCGAAAGATGCGCGGGGCGTCGTTATCGTGAAGACGGACGACGAGAGGATGGAAAGCTCGATGCCACTGCAGCCCGGGGATATAATCATTGCAGTGAATAGACAGGGCGTTACCTCGGTCGAGCAGGCGGAGAAAGCTATCAAGGCCAGCAAACGCGACAATGTTCTGCTGCTGATCAAGCGCGGGAGGTACAATGCCTTTGCGACGGTGAAGAGATAGCCGCGCTGAGGAATGAGAACAGCTATGCTGATGAGAGGGCCGGGCATACCCCCGGCCCTCTTCGTTTAGTGGTTAGGGCGCATTGTGATTTGGGTGTTTGCAGGGGAAGGTTTTCTGCCGTGCAGGGCGAAAAGTAGTTCGTGCTGGGGGGGAAGTCAGAACGTCTCGAAGGGAGAAAGCCATGCCAGAGAAGCTAGTTGTGGCGATACTGACGGGGATATTGATGCTGTCTGTGATGAGTATGGCTTCCGGCAAGCAGTGCAGCCGGATGGTGACTGCTGAGATGCGTACCAATGCGCTGGCGAATGTCGAGAAGTATGACTGGGCCGCCAACGCCCAGAAGGGCGCGATTGCGGCCGCCGAGGGCTACCTGCAGCTCACCGATGACGAGTTGTGGGAGATGATACCGTCGCAGGAGCTGCCGCGCGATATCCATACGAATAAGGAAGACGGCTGCCCGAAATGTGCCAACGGGATCTTCAAGTACGGGAACTACCCGTGGAAGGCGGCAGGCGCATGGAAGCTGCAATGCCCGAATTGTGGGGAGGTGTTCCCGAAGAACGATTTCTGGGCATTCTATAAGAGCGCGCTGGATAAGCACGGCTTCTTCCACCGTGAATTGGGGGATCAGAAGCTGCTCTTCAATGCCGACCACCCCGACCCCAAAGACCCGCTCCACAAACTTTATGTCGATGACGGCTACGGGCTGTTCGACGAGAAGGGCAAGAAGCACCGCGTCATCGCTTACTACAACTCTTGGATTCACTGGTCGCATATCAGGGGTGTAATGGGCGCCTTGGCGCAGGCCTACGTAATGACCTCGGACCCCAGGTATGCCCACAAGGCAGCGGTGTTGCTGGACCGGATCGCCGATGTCTACCCGGACATGGACTTCATGCCCCTGTCCAAGCAGGGCTTCGAGCACTCTCACGGCGGGTCGGGCCGGGGCCGCATCCTCGGCTGCATCTGGGAGACCTCAATGGCCAACTCGCTCGCCTCCACGTATGACAGAGTATTCGACGGCCTCAAGGGCGACACTGAACTGGTCAAGTTTTGCGCGCAGAAGTCAAAGCAGTGCGACCTGGGCGACAAAAGCAGCATCGAGGCAATCTGCAAGCATATCGAGGACGATCTGATAATGGAGATACTCATCTCCTGCAAAGACGGGCGGATCGCTCCCAATATCGGTGGCACCACGGTCAGCGTCATCTATGCCGCAGTGGCTCTCGACCGGCCCCAGGTCACCAACGAGTGGCTCGACTACATCTTCGATCCGACCTTCCCCGGAGATTACACCAGCTCGAAGTACCCGCTGCAATGGATTATGGTGCAGGGTATCGACCGTGACGGGATGGGGGGGGAGAACGGGGGCTACGGACTCGGCTGGACGCGGCGGGCACAGCGGTTCCCGGACCTCCTGGCGATGTACCCGGATTACAAGGGCCATGACCTGGTCAAGGAGTTCCCGAAGCTCAGACAGTGCTTCAATATTGAGAGACGCCTCACCGTGCTGGATGCGGCTCTGCCCAATATCGGCGACTGCGGCGCGGCGGGAACCTGGGGACGACTTGGCAATGCAGCCACCTTTGCCATGGGCTACCGGCTCTACAAGGACCCGGAACTCGCTGCGTTGGCATGGTCGTATGCTGATGAGAATGCCGCGCGGTTACGCGCAGCCAACGACATATATAAGGAGGACCCCGATGCGCTTGCCAATGAAATCGCCGAGGTCGCCGGCGGTGTTGACCCGACGCTCAAGTGCGACCACCTGGGGCGCTACGGGCAGGCGTATGTACAGACCGAGAGCCCGACAGAGGGCAGGGCGCTCTGGATCCACTACGGCTATGGCAAGGGGCACGCCCATGCCGACAATCTCAACATCGGCATCTACGCCAAAAACCTTGCCATGATGCCGGAGTTGGGCTATCCCGAGTACACCGGCGGCTGGCCGAAGCGCCATGCCTGGACGGCCAACACCATTAGCCACAATACGCTGCTCATCAATGATCAGAAGGCCAGGTACAACGCCGGCGGGCAGATTACACTGTTCGCCGTCCAGCCGCCGCTGCGAGCGATGGACGTGGACGCCAAACGGGCTTACAGCGAGATCGAGACCTACCGGCGTACCGTGGCGATGGTAGATATTTCGGATGTTGACAGCTATGTGTTCGACGTGTTCCGAGCGCGGGGCGGGAAGAATCATCGCCTCTCATATCACGGTGCCGCCGAGACGGCGACCGTCACAGGTATCGAGATGGTCAAGCAAGCGACCGGAACCTTCGCCGGCCCGGATGTCGAGTTCGCCACGTTGAGCGGCGAGTTGGCTGATTTCTACAAGAAATCCGGCTTCACGTATCTGTATGATGTGGCGCGCAGTGGAGGTGCTGTGGACAGCCTTTACACCGTTGACTGGAAGTGTGAAGACCTACGCGGCCGTATTGCCGAAGGCAAGGAGCCGCACATTCGGCTCCATGCTCTGACGGCATGCGACGAGGTGGCAACTGCGGCCGGCGATCCGCCCCAGAATAAGCGCGGCGCTCCCCGGCGGCTGCGGTATCTGCTCCAGAGCCGCCTGGGTGAGGATATGGAAAGCCAGTTCGTCACCGTCCTCGAACCCTACGAGGCAACACCGTTCATCAAGCAGGTGCGGAGGCTCAAGGTCGAGCATGATGGTGATGTGAATTCGGTGGCTGCCGTGGCCGTCGAGCTGGTGGACGGTACGACCGACATCCTGATAAGCTGCGAGGAGCGGACGGAGGTGAAGGTCGCAGGTGGCATCGAGTTCAACGGGCAGTTCGGCATGATCCGACTCGTCAACGACGAGTTGAAGCTGATGCGGATGAGCAATGCGACGAGGTTGTCGTACGGGGATACGGAACTGCTGGCCGAACAGCCGGCGTATGAAGGAACGGTGAGGGAAATAGATGTATCGGATCCGCTCAATAATAAGGTACTGCTGGACCCGCCGCTGCCGCAGGATGCTGACCTGGTCGGGCAGACGATACACTTCTTCAACGACAACCCGATAGATTCCAGCTACAAAATAGCGGAGGTAACGCCGGCAGGTATCTCAACGGGAGCGATTACCATCATCGAGGGGTTCAAGGACCTGACGGATTACTCGGCAGGATACAAATACCTCGTCAACGCGGGTGATACATACATCCTGCCATGTATGGTCGGGCTGGATAAGTAAGGCGCGCAAGTTATGCACGTCGTCTCAATGCAGGTGGAATAGCCTATGACGGAACATGATGGCGAGGTAAGGCCCGAGGGCGACAGTGCGCTGACCATCGCCTGTAGCAGCAGTGTCGGTCGGAGAGCGACGAACCAGGACGTGGTCATCGCAGGGCCGATGAACAGGGCCGAGAGCCTATGGGGCTTCACCGGCGTCATCGGCGTGGCTGACGGCATGGGCGGTCATGCGGCAGGTGAAGTGGCCAGCAAGCTCGCCGGCGATACTGTCAGCGAAATCCTGACTTCGACGGATGCAGCATCGGCGCCGCTCGCCGAGAAGCAACCTGCCGAGGTGATCGCAGAAGCGGTGCGACTCGCCAACTCGCGTATCTACGAGCAGGCGCAGGCCAATGACGACCAGCGCGACATGGGCACCACCCTCACGCTGGTTGCCTTCACCGAGGAAACGGCCTATGTTGCCCATATCGGTGACAGCCGGGGTTATCTGATAAACGATGGCGGCATTCACCAGATAACTCAGGACCACTCGTGGGTCGCCCGACAGGTGCGCGCGGAGCGGATGACGGAGGAGGAGGCCACCCGTTCGCCGCTGCGCGGTCAGGTGACCCGCACCCTCGGCGTCGAGGGCAGCGTGGACCCCGATATGCTGGCGATACCGCTGCAACCGGGGACGGCCCTGCTCGTCTGCTCGGACGGGATCACCGATGTGCTGAGCAATGATGAGATCGAAGCGGCACTGAGGAGCACGCAAACGCTCGCGGCCGCCTGTGAGACGCTTGTCGAGGCGGCATATCAGAAGGGTTCGCTGGACAACATCAGCATTGCCTGCGCGGAGGTCGGAACACTGCCGCGGGGAGCGGTCAGCACTGAAGTCCCTGACGAAGATCAGGCAACGCAGGAAATGTACCCGGCGCTGGCCACCCGTACGCGTGGCGCGGACCGCTTCCAGTTCCAGAAGCTCAGGCCGCTGCTAGTCGGAGCGGGGATTCTCGTGGTGATTGTCGGGCTGGTGCTGCTGCGCTCATGCCTGGTGGCACCGGCGCAACAGGTTGCCCAGGACACCAACGAGGATGTCGTCGAGACGCAGCCTGCCTCGCTAGTCGAGCTGCCGCCCATTGAGGATGGGCTGACCGTCAAGGTGCTCGTCATCGAGGGCCAGCTAGTGGCCGCGGCGAATCGGCACGTGCAACTCACGATTCATCCGCCGGGCATCGAGGAGGAGCCGACCACTGTGATCGGCCCGGATGGCGACTATACCCGTCCGCTCACCGAAGCCGAGGCGGGCAAGTGGGGCGAGAAGAGCTGCCAGATTACGCTGCGGGTGAAGGGCGATTATGTTCGGATCACGACCGTGCCCGGGGACCTGCACATCTATGTTGACAAGCACCGCATCAGCGGGAGAAGGATCAAGGCGACGGCGTTGACGGGCGAGCCGACGCGCATCGGCTTCTACTTCCCGGCCAATGATAGCGACGGCTATACGGTGGCCCTGACGCGGATCAATGCGGCGAATCTGCCGGTCGAGCAAGATAGCGCGGACGGGCAATAGTGCGGTTGCCACGGGAAACAGGCTCCGAGGAGAGCGGATGCTCAACACGATTCAACACGGTGACAGCCGCCAACTCATCAGCGGCGTCCCCGACCATAGCGTCGAGCTAATCATCACCGACCCGCCCTACGCGCGGGATGTCTGCGTCGAGGCCTGCGAATGGCTCGCCGAGGTGGCGCCGCGCGTACTGACCCCCGGCGGCAGCCTCATCGTGCTCATCGGCCAGGTGACGCTGCCCGTAGTCGCCCATGCGCTGGCGGAGACGCTGCAATTCCGCTGGCCCCTGTGCATGCTCCAGCTCGAGGGCAAACACGCCCAGATGCGCCTCTCGGGTGTCGAGGTCTGCTGGAAGCTGGCGCTCTGGTACACGAATGGGACGCTGCCCAATGAGCGGCGCTATCAGATGAACCTGGTGCGCGACCTCGTCGAGGTCCCGGCCTCCGGCGGCGGGGTGAGTAAGGCCAACCATGAGTGGGAACAAAGCATGGAGTGGTCGGACTACTACGTGGAACAGATGACGTTCACCGGCGAGACGGTGCTTGACCCTTTCTGTGGAAGCGGGACATTCCTCGCCAGCGCCGCGAAACTGGGCCGCAATTACGTCGGCTTCGATATTGACCCCGAGGCCGCCACCACCGCCAGGCGCCGCCTCACCACCGTGCAGTGCCCGCCTGTCAAATCCGCCAGCGAGTGAGGCGGTAGGCGTGCGCTGCCCCGGAAGTCAGTTGCATTTCCGGCCTCGTTTGGCTCGATGTCCACGACGTGGGTCTCCCCCGATTGCCTCCTGAGGCGAACCATCCACCACCGCGCAGGTCGCGCTCTCTATTCGGACACTGTTCCTCGTCGCGTAGGTCGGCTTGAGCGTGGCGTCGTCTGCCGCGCTCAAGTGAGAACGCGTC
>Ga0180432_10007742_pt1 | contig 13573 bp, 10 predicted proteins | sample SS_ome_10_FD_132414 | JGI IMG/M metagenome (GOLD analysis project Ga0180432, IMG submission 132414) | Hypersaline lake sediment archaeal communities from the Salton Sea, California, USA - SS_1_MS_2 metaG | ecosystem: Environmental > Aquatic > Non-marine Saline and Alkaline > Hypersaline >...
CCCGATGTTGCCGAGAGCCGCGGCCGCGGCCGCACGCACTTCATCGGGCTGGGTTGACGTCGGGTCGGAAATCGAGAGAAGGAAAGAGGCAAGAGGTTGGACGGCGTCCGAGGAACGAAGTTTTCCCAAAGCTTCGGCGGCGGCCGCTCTGACCTGCGGCGAGGTGTCTGAAAGCGCGAAGAGTAGTCGTCCTTCGGCTTCGTCGGCACCTATATTTCCAAGAGCTCGGGCAGCCGCTATCCTGACCTTGGGCACTCCGTATTCCAGCTCATCCAGTATTGCCGGCACGTAGCCGGCAGCCTTGAGCCTGCCTGCTGCGGTGATGGCTATGGAACGAAGTTCGACGTCGTCCGATTCGAGCAGGTCCTGGAGGCTAGGTATGGCGGCCGGGTCGGCGATCTCGCTGATGGCAAGAGCGACTGCCTTTTTGACGGACGGATCTGCATCGTCAAGCGCATCCACCAGGGCCTGAGTTGCGGAGCTATCAGCGATGGCACCCAAGGATTCGGCAGCGGCTATGCGGACGGAGGGGACCGGGTCGTCGAGCAACTTCACGAGATTGGGCGTTGCGTTTTGGGTCTTTAGTCTGCCGAGGCCTCTGGCGGCACTGCGCCTGACTGCCGGGTCGCTGTCGGAGAGCGCGCCGGTAAGGGCCGCTTCCTGCGCACGAGCTGCAACTCCCGCAAGGAGCTCAGCGCAATACCGGCGGGTGCCGGGGTCGGAATGGTCCAGCCCTCTGGCGAGGAATCGAGCATGTTCGGGGCCAATTCTCCAATCTGAGGCAAGCGCTCCGGCGGCAATGAGCGGGACGAGCGAACTTGGGCTCTTTATCCGGTTCAATGCGTAGGCGGCGGAATCTTTGATGCGTGGGTTGCTCTCCTCGAGCGCCGCTATGAGATAGGGCACGGCCTCCTGCACCCGCATGTCCCCGAGCGCCCTGGAAGCGGCCTCTTTAACCTGCAGGGCGGGGTCGCTTAATGCTTTAATCAGGTCTTCCGTGGCCGAGCGGTCTGCGATTCTGCCAAGGCCCGCGGCGGCGACGGCCCTCAACTGAGGGGACGAGGAGCCGAGCCATCGGAGCATTGCCGGGAGCGATCCTGCGGGGTCGAGGTCGGGCAGCAACAGCGCCCAGTTGACCTCCGCAGGCGGCTGAGCGGCTTCGAGGAGCTTGAACAAATAAGGAGTCGCATCGTTCGTCCAGAGCGCCTTGAGTGGTTCAGCATAGGTGCCGAGGGCGGCTTCGGCGTATACGACGTCGAGAAGTTGGTTAACAACGGACGAATTGCCGATGGAAGCGAGGGCGCGGGCGACGTCGGGTCGCAGGGCGGGGTCTGAAAGGAGTTCGAGCAGGGGCGGCACCGCGGAGTTGTCGGCGATCTTGCCAAGGGAGGATACCGCCGTCTTCCTAACGAAGGGGTCTTCGTCATCCAGCGCTTCTACAAGGGCGGGGACTGCTGCGGGGTCGCCGAGAGTTCCAAGCCCGGCCGCCGCCCTTACGCGCAGGTGTTGGTCTGCCGAACCGAGATCCTCCAGGTAAGCGTCAAGCAAATTCTGCTTGACGACGGAAGGAGAGGCCGATCCTCCCGTCCATTGTTCCAGATAGGCTGCCGCTCTTTTTGCGGTTTCTTTCTGGTCCTGGAAGTCGTCGAGGACGGATTTGAGCATCGCGGTAGCATCGTCGCGCTTGCCCATTTGCATTAGACACCTGGCAATACCCAGGCGAGCTTGTGCGACGTTGGGCCTGTCCTCGGGATGCTCCCTTATGACCTGCTGGTAAATCTCGACGGCTGCGGGGAAGTCGCGATTGGCTTCTTCCTCAAGCCACGCTTCCTGGATAGCCCTTTCGGCGGAATCAGGGCGGGCCTCGGCGTTTTGAGCCTGAGGCAGCAACAACACCAGCAGTACCACGGGAAGCAGGGGTCTCATGTATGCGTTCCTCCAGGGAGTAGTATAGCTGCCGGTCGGACGGGAAGTGTAATCAGGCTGTCTGACATTGTAAAAACGTGTATGGGGAGAGTCATTCGACGAACTTGTAGCCGATGCCGTGTACCGTGAGGATGTGGCGGGGACGTTCGGGGTTCTCCCCGAGTTTCCTACGGAGCTTGACGATGTGGTTATCTACCGTCCGCGTGGTGGGATAGGCGTTGTAGCCCCAGATTCTGCGAATGATGTCACTTCGAGGAACGGGGACACCCGCCTTGGAGACAAGGAGCTTGAGTATTTCGCACTCGTAGTAAGAAAGAGGTACTTCGCCGTCCGGCCCCTTGGCGACGAAACGGTTGAAGTCCACGACCATGTGCCCGATCTTGTAGGTTTCGGGGGCGGCGGCCGGGCTTCTGCGGCGCAAAACCGCTTTGACGCGAGCGACGAGCTCGCGGACGCTGAACGGTTTGGTGACGTAGTCGTCGGCTCCCAATTCCAGGCCGAGGACTTTGTCAAGCTCGGCGCTCCGGGCGCTCAGCACTATTATGGGAACATCAATGCCTCGGTCGCGAAGGTTCTTGCAGAAGTCGAAGCCGTTCATTCCGGGGAGCATGATGTCGAGGAGTATCAGGGAAGGCTCTTCGACGGCGATGGCCCGCAGCGCGTCTTCGGCGGTGTAGGCCAGTTTGACACGGAAGTTCTCCAGTTCGAGGTTATCTTTGAGGGCGGAGGCGAGGTCTTGCTCGTCTTCGACGAGAAGAATCGTCTCGCTTTGATTGTCCGTCAAAGCTTCCGGCCTCCTTTGCCAGCGGGAGAGTTACGTTGAATGTGCTTCCTTTGCCAACGGAAGAAGTTACGCCGACCGAGCCGCCGTGTCTCTCGACGGTGTGCCGCACGAGGGCGAGGCCGAGTCCGCTGCCGCGGATCGTCCTGACTTCAGGGCGGGCGGCCCGGTAGAATTCCTCGAAAATCCTGCCGTGCTCCGTAGGGTCGATGCCTATGCCGCTGTCGGAAACGGATATGGAAGCCTGGTTATCGTCCGTGTTCAGCACGACTTGCACGCGGCTCTGCCGCGGCGAGTATTTTATCGCATTGTCGATGATATTTTCCAGCGCCTGGACCAACGCGTCGGCGTCGGCGCGAACGGGTACACGTCGTGAGAGGCCATCCGCGTCGATGGATATGTCTTTGACCATCGCCTCGGGCTCGCAAATCTCGATGGCCGATTCGACCAAGGAGGCGAGGTCTTCGTCTCGTAGGTCGTATTTCCTGCGGCCGATCTCGGCGCGAGAGAAATCCAGGACGCGGTCGATGAGCCGGCTGAGCCGGTCGCATTCGCGGCCTATGACTTCGTGATACTTGGCCTTCTTGTCCGGGTCGGCGACTCTGTTCATGAACAAAGTGTCGTTGTAGAGGCGTATGAGGGAAAGAGGTGTCTTTAGTTCGTGCGAGACGCTGGAGACGAACCCGGACTTGAGCCTTCCCAGCTCCACTTCCTGCGCCAAGCTCCTGGCAGTGAACCAGACGGAGAGAGATATGGCGGCGGCGACGAACCCCAGGAGGGCGAGATTCAGCGCAAGGTACCTGCGCGCCGCTCTTTCGATTTGGCCGGGGTTGAGCTCACGCGCCTGGAGCTCCCATCCGGGGACGAGTCCGGTCATTCGGACAGAGGCAAGAGGTGGGGATTCTCCGTGAGGCGGGAGGCCGGTGACGAGGAGTCCCTCGGCATCGACGAGCGAGAGCAAGGGCTCGCGGCCGGTGTCGGCTTTGGGGATTAAACGAGTACCGACCACGGAGGCGAGGGCAGCGAGGTTGACGGAAAAGCCGGCGACAAGGTTGGCGCTTTCGCGATTCGGCGGCGTCCAGTAGACAAGTTCGACGGGCCTTCCCTCGACTATTCCGTGAACCACGTCGATTTCTCCAGGCGGGATCTGCGATGCGCCGAGCGAAAGCGCGGGGAGGAAGACGTCGAGGCCGGCCGCCAATTCCCGTGTCCGCTCCGCTTCGGCCTCCTCCTCGATCAGGGCGTCGACATATTCGAGGATTTTCTCTGCGGGGTCGGGGGAGGTTGGATGGGCGCGGAGGTCCTCCAAGATAGAGAGCACCTTTTCCCTTACGAGGGAGGTTCGCTCTCCGACACCGAATGGCTCTTTTGCCCTGACGATGTCCGCGTACAACCCAATTAGCGGAAAGGAAGCAAGTCTTCTTCTTCCCGCGTCGGCAGCCCACCTGCCGAAGTTGTAGGTAGCGAGGACCCATTTCCAGGATCGCCCTTGGGACGATTTGAACAGCTCGGCCGCCTGCATGGCGTGCCCGGCGGCCTGGTCAAACTCTCCCAGCCTGGCCAGAAGCAGGGAAAGCCTGTGGAGCAATTCAGCCTTCAGGGCGTCTGAGGAAGCGCCGGAGAGGGCTCGCCGGTAGAGGGAGACGGCGAAGGGGAGGTTCTCACCTTCGGCCTCAACCATGGCCGCCCTCAGGATTAGGCGGTTGGTCAGGAGCGCGGGAAGGGCGACGGCTGTGTCATCGGGGTCTTCCGGCCTCGTCACGGATATGTCGGGATAGATTACGCTCGATCCATCTTCGATCAGGAAGGCGCGCTGAACGATGCCCTGCGATTCGATCTCGCGGAGCGAATCGGAGATTTCGTCACGGGTCTCGCCCTGAACGGATTTAGCTACCCTTTCGAACAAGGTCTCCACCCCGGACTCTATGAGTCCCGCGGTGGTGTCGAGAACGTCGCGAGAAAGGGCCTTGAGGCGTGCCAGTTCGGATTCCGGCTGGGCCAAGGTGTGACGGAAGACGAGGTAGGCCAGGAAGACGGCAGGAACGATTATACCGACTCCCAGCACGAAGATGACTTTGTGCAAAGGGGCTATCTTGAACATCCGCATCGGTTGAACCCCCAGACCGAATCAATTATAGCGTCGAGGCCCAGGGGCAGGAAGGGAAGCTTCGGGCTTGTGGGCCGGCGAGGCAAGTTTCTCCGGGACGCAAAGCGACCCAGACTCGAGAGCCTGGGTCGCATCCTACTGGAGGAAACGCGGGATTTTGAGCGTCAATCAGCGGGAGGTATTTCGATGACGCTGGCGGGTCCTTCGGCCGGAGTCTTTTCGGCTTCAGCCGCCGGCGGCTCCACCGTGACGGGCGGCGCGACAGTGCGCTTTACCGCACCGGCCTCGGCCGGGATGTCAGTTGCCGGGGCGGAGGTTCCAGGCATTACAAGAAGCTCGACGCGGCGGTTCTTGGCCTTGCCCTCTTTGGTGGCATTATCCGCAACGGGCCTGTACGGGCCGTAACCGGCGAAGTAGACTCGCTCGGGCTCGACGCCTTCCATAATCAGCTCTTCGAGAACGGTGACGGCTCTCGCTCCGGAGAGTTCCCAATTGCTTTTGTAGGGCGAGTACTTGATGGGCTCGGCGTCGGTGTACCCATCGATCCGGATGAATTCCCGCGACCCTCGAAGGACGGCGGCGACCTGCCTGAGCGTCTGCCGGCCTGCAGACTTGAGCGTTGCCTTGCCGGAGTCGAACAGCACTTCCGCGGCGACCTCGACCTTGACGCCCTCGGTGGTCTGCACGACGCTGACGCCGGGTATCTGATTGAGTTGCTCAAGCCGGAGCATGAGTTCGGCGGTTTGCGCGGATACATCCTCGAGGCGCTGCTTCAGCAGGGCCTCTTTGTCTTCCATGTTGGCAAGCAGCCTGTCCTTTTCTTTTAGAGTTGCTTCAAGCGCCTGAACCTTCAGATCGAGCCGACGATTCTCTTCCTGGTACTGAGCGATGAGCATGGCCTTCTGTTCATTCTGGTCTTTGACAGCTCTGTATGCTTCGTCGGAGACGCATCCCGAGAGCAAAAGACCCACCAAGCCAATCGCCAGCAGAACAGTCCCACCGGTAAGTCTCTTCATGCTCATCGCACCTCCTGTCCTAGTCCGCTCCACCTGCAAGAACCTGGGTCCATTGAGTAAAGAAGTTGTTATTCCCCTGCACGGTATTAACGAAGAACATACCAGCGTAGACCAAGAAGACCAAGGCAACGATCATGAGGACGGCGAAAATGGGATGCTCGGCCGTCCTTGGAAGGGCGATGCGGCGAGACGGAATGATGACCCCCGCCTCCTCTTCCGCCTCCTCAATTTCCTCTATGCCCTCGAGGTCGGGCCCGGCGGCTTCGGCGACCTCCGCGGGTTCTTCAGCAACGACTGCGGGTTCCCCCGCTTCCTCTTCGTCTATCAGAGATGCGAGGTCTTCGACTTCTGTCTCTGTTGTCTCGTCGGCAAGTTCCAAGTCTTCGAGTTCGGGCATCTCGGCGGTTGCTTTCTCCTCCTCTCCTTCGAGAAGTGAGACGTCGAAGTCTTCATCGGTGTCTTCGAAGATGAGCTCCTCGGTGGCGGTCTCCTCGCCCCTGGAGACGGGAGGCACTGCTTCTGGAGAGACGGTAGGAGAAGTCTCTTCGGTTTCCTCGTCGAGAGCCATCGGACCTTCGCCTTCGAGCTCGGCCTTGAGGGCGTCGACATCCGAGTTGAGGTACTTCACCAAGTCGCCGTCACGAAAGCTGCGCCATCCGCGCTCGCGCGCCTTTGCGACGACCTGATCCTTGGTCATGCCGAGCTTGTCGGCGGCTTCTTCGATAGTCAAAAGTTCGTCAGCCATCTTACTGCCCCCACAGTCAGGGTACGACAATGACGCGGTTATTTCGCGCCGGCCTTGTTGGACAGATACTCCTTGATTTGTTCGACGTCAAGACCGGATGTATCGTTGAATCCGTCCGGAAAGAAATCATAGCTCATGTCTCTTACGGCGATGAGCCTGAGAGGCCTGCTGCCTGAGACGACGCTATAGACGGTCATTTTCTTCTTCTCGGCGTCGACGATAAAAAGCGTGGGGTCTCCTTCAGCACCGGCAGAGAGCATCGTCAGACCGCCGCTGGAAGCCGCCGTCTGGGCATTCGCCGGAGGGACGGGCGACTTTCCGGTCACCAACAAAGCAAGGAGAAAGGCGTTGAAGAGGAGCAGCACAACTATCGCCAGATCCTTGGCTTTCATAGTCGCCTCCATCGCGGCCCAACGCGGTGGCCGCTCCGAGTGCAGATTATAGCACTGCGCGTTGGAATGGCAAAGGCTTCTTAGCTATTTTTCGCTGCCGTAAACGGCCTTGGGGTCAAAAATGCGTTCTTCCGCCACCACGAGGGCCCCGGAGTCCGGGTCAATCCGTCGATAGTAGCAGGTGAAGTAGCCGGCATGGCAGCATGCGACGTTCTGCCTGACCTTGACGAGGAGCGAATTCCCCTCGCAGTCGACGAAGACCTCCCTGACTTCCTGGGTGTGATTTGACGTCTCACCCTTGAGCATGACCCTGTTCTTCGATCTCCTGAAGACGTGGACGAGGCCTGTCTCCAGCGTTTTCTGCAGCGCTTCGCGGTTCATGTAGCAAAGAACCAGGGGCAGGCGGCGGTCAACGTCGAACACCACCGCGGGAATCAGGCCGTTCTCGTCAAATTTGAGCAACTCTTGCACCGGCAACCGGTCTCCCTCCTAATCGCCTCAGGCAACGCCGGCGAGAGGAGCCTGAGGAGAAAACCTCCTCTCCGCCATTAGGGCCAGACTTCTGTTCTGTGGTTCAACAAGGCCAGGGTCGGCTTTGAGGAGGCGATTCGCTTCCTCCCTGGCTGCAAGCATGAGTTCCGTGTCGCCTGGTAATTTTACCACTTTGAAGCGCAAGGCTCCACTCTGGCGGACGCCGAACACCTCGCCCGGCCCTCTCATGCGGAGGTCCGCATCGGCGACGTCGAAGCCGCTGTGAGTGCGCGCAAGGATTTCGAGGCGTTGCCGCCCGGCAGGTTCACCGCCACGGTCAACGAGGAAGCAGAATGATCTGCGGCCGCCTCGCCCCACTCTTCCCCTGAGCTGGTGAAGCTGCGCGAGCCCGAAGCAGCGGGCGTCATCAATTACGATGAAGTCGGCGTCGGGCACGTCTATCCCGACCTCTGCAACGGTCGAGGAGACCAGTAGAGGAAGCCGGCCCCGGCGGAAATCCCTTATCACCGCAGCGCGCTCGTCCCAAGACAGCTTCCCATGAAGGGGCTTCATCGGCACGCCTGCGAGGGGCCCCTGCTGAAGCCACCCCAAAAGACCCTCCACTGAAGCTCTGCTCCCTCCTGAGGAGACGGACGGACAAACGTAGAATCCCTTGCCTCCGCTTCTTATGAGGCCGGCCACGGACTCCATGGTGCTGTCCAGCTCGCTCTCTTCGACCACGGACGTTGTCACGGGCACGCGGCCGGGCGGCAGGTCATTGATGGTGGAAAGCTCGAGATCAGAGAAGAGCACGAGCGAGAGCGTTCGAGGAATTGGCGTGGCAGTCATGACAAGGACATCGGGCAAGGTGGCTTTGGAGGTTAGTCTCGCGCGCTGGAGGACGCCAAAGCGGTGCTGCTCGTCGATGACGACGAGAGCCAGCCGGTCGAAGGTGGTTTCGTCGCGCAGGAGCGCATGCGTTCCCACGACGAGGTCGATCCTTCCTGCGGCTATTGCCTGTCTCGTTTTTGCCTTTTCGTCGGAGTCGCCGCTTCCGACGCAGAGCGCTATCCGCACGCGAGAGCCTTTCAGGAGAGTCGAGACGGTCTCATAGTGCTGAAGCGCGAGCAATTCGGTGGGCACCATCATGGCGGCCTGAGTTCGATTGGCGACTGCCGTAAGCATGGCCCAGAGAGCGACGACGGTCTTGCCCGAGCCGACGTCGCCCTGGAGCAAACGGTTCATAGGCTGTGGGGAGGCCATGTCGCGCTGAATCTGGGCGACGGCCTTTCGCTGTCCGGGGGTCAGATCAAACGGTATTCGCGCGGCTATGCGTCTGTTGAGCCTCTCCGTGATCGAGAACGTATGCTTTTTGGGCGAGGAGCGGACCGACAGCCTGTGCCGTGCAAGCGCCAATTGGAAAACGAGGGCTTCCTGAAATGCCAAGCGCCTCCGTGCCGCGGCGACCGCTCGACTGGAGTGCGGCATGTGGATGTTTTGGAGGGCAGTCCTGAGTGATACCAGCGAGAGCTTATTTACCAGGGGCTCCGGGAGAGGGTCTTCGAACGAAAGTGCGGAATCCCCCAGGGCCTGGGAGACGGCATTCCTAAGAAACGTCCGGCTGAGCCCTTCCGTCGCCGGGTAGACCGGCAGGATGCCGGACGGACGACTTTCGGGGCCGGAGAGCTTTGGCGAAGGCATGAAGAGCCCGCGTTTGCTACGGACCTTTCCCCACGCCTGGACCCGCTGCCCCTCGCGTATCTGATTCTTCATATAAGGCTGGTTGAACCAGACGAGATTGAGACTTCCGGTTTGATCCTGGAGAACGGCTTCGACGACGGTTCTCCCGCCGCGCAGGCGGCGGAAGCGGATTTTCGCGACTTCGCCGACGACGGCCACGTTTTCCCCATCGGCGACATCAGCGATGTTCTCGGCACCTCGCAGGCGTTCATAATCTCGTGGAAGGTGGATGAGGAGGTCACCGATTGAGCGGATCCCCAGCCGCTCGAGGAGCGCCTTTCGTCGCGGGCCGATGCCCTTGAGGTCGGTCACGGGGGCAGAAAGTGATGGATGGGCGTTTAGCAGACAGGTCATTCGGGAGCGGGTGGTCCCAGGTTCGAAGTTGGCGGGACGTCGAAGGCATGGAGGAAGGTGATCTTCTTCCAGCCGGCCCTGACGCAGGAGTTTATGGCCCCTACGAAGTACTCTACCGGGACGTCGAAGGAAGAGTCTATTACGATATCGGAGTCGGGGACAAGCTCTCTAAGCCGCAAGAGCTTCGTCGTCACGGCACCTCTGAGGTCAAGATATCCGAACAACTGCTCGGGATCGGTGGGTTCGAATTCCACCCCTTCGAGACTGACGCTGGGCTTGCCGGCTTCCCAGCGGAGCGAGAGCGTGACCGATTTCATCTCCTTCTTGAGCTCTTCGGCCAGCTCGGCTGAAGCGCGCCCGCGAGGGAGAAACACGCCCAGTTGCCCCTCCAGCGTGCGGAAACGCGCCGTGTACATGAAGAACACCAGGAGGAGGAAAACGACATCGATCATGGGTGTCAGGCGGAGGGAAACACGTTCGGGCTCTACACGGCGCGCGGTCATCTCGTGACTCCCAAGGAAGTGGGACGCTGCTTGAGCGCCGCGATGTACACCTTGTATATACCGAAGTTGGCGCACTCTCGCATCACGCGCTGCACGTATCCGGTCGAGGTGCCGGCGTCAGCTCTGATGAGCACCACGAGGTTGACTGCACCGGAAGGGTCCTTGGAAAGCGCGGATTCGTCACGGAGAATACCGCGAAGCGTAGCGGGATCGACCGTCTTGCCCCTCACAGAGACCGAGCCGTCATCCATTACGTTAATAACGACCCATCCTCCGGGCTGCTGTTCCTGCTCTTCGGCCTGGTCGGCGACAGGCAGCCGCAGGAATTCCGCGTGAGAGATGGTTAATTCCGAAGCGGTCATGAAAAAGATAATGAGCAGAAACACTATGTCGATCATGGCAGGGAGGCTGAGTTCAGGAGCTTCCCGCTCTCCGGATAAGAGGCGTGCCATAGCCCTCTCTGGGACTCATTCGTGGGAGACTTCTCTGCCGAGGCCCCGAATGAGGTCTTCGGCGGTGAGGTTCATTTCACCCAATGATCGTTCGACGCGGTTTCGGAAGAAGGCGTGGAAGAAGATGGCGGGGATCGCGACGACGAGCCCCATGTAGGTAGTGACGAGGGCCTGGGATATGCCGCCGGCCAAGTCGGCCGGGTTTGGATTGGGCTGAGTGGCGATGACGTGAAATGCCCGAATCATCCCGACTACGGTGCCCAAGAGCCCCAGCATGGGAGAGATGTTGCCGATAAGAGCGACGTATCCGACCTTTTGGAAGAGCCGGACTCCCTCTTCTTCGACGGCCTGGCGTCCGCCCTCCTCCATAGCCGCTTGGCCGCGCTGGAGCCTGGTCAGAGCCGCAAGGACTACACTGGAGAATGCCGAGGGGGTCTCTTGACAAGCCTGGACGGCCTCCCTGTAACGGCGCTTTTCGAGGAGCTCCTGGAGGGCCGCAACAAGGGCGGGCGGCATAAGGACGGAAAGGCGGATGGTGATGAGGTGCTCAATTACCAAGGCAAGCATTGCGATCGAGAGGAGGACGATGGCCCAGCCTATGCCACCGGCGCTCTTCACCTGGTCCCAGACTGAGATGCGGGTTACCTGGTCGCCTGCTTGAGCGAGGACGGCAGTGGCGGCGACAAAGAAACCCAAGAAAAGCAGAGAGGCGGATAGTCTCTTCATCGCCTCCTCGGGAAAAAAGTTGCGGTTAGGCTCAGCCCCCTATCTGAGGTGTAGCGACGGAATCCACCGGTCGGGGGGAAGCAGGCATCGCCGACGGGGCTATCGTGCCGTATAGGTCCATGTGCGCTTCGTATTCCGCGTAATCCACGATGTGGGGGGTGATCATGACAATTATTGTGACGCGGTCCCGGCCTCTCCCATGAGACCTGAACAGGTTGCCGACGATGGGGATGTGGCTCAGGATGGGTACTCGGCTCTCGGCACTTATGGAGGTGGAACGGACGAGGCCGCCCAGAACGAGCGTACCGCCATCGGGAATCTTGGCACTGGTCCTCAGCTCGGTCGTCGTGACTATCGGCACAGTCTGCTGGACCGACGATGACGTATTGCCGGTGACGGCAATCGCCTCCGAGGTCACGGACTCCGTGCTGTCGGTAAAAGTCGGGGCGACGGTCAGATAGACGTATTTTCTGTTGGCGCTAATCGTAGCCAGCGCCTGGAAAGTTACCCCGATGTCAAGGAAGGCGATGGTGGGAGTGACGCCGACGGCATCCTCGGACACGTCTGTCGTGAGGTCAGAGACGTATGGGAGCTGGTCGTTAACGGCGATGTAGCCGATCTGGTTCTGCATGAGGGTGATACGAGGTGCCTGGACCGCCTCGGTGCCCTGTATTTTCTCGGCCAGTTCGACGACGATTCTGGCCGCCCAGTCGCGAATGATGCTGTAGTCGATGGCGGCGGTAGGCCCCGTATCGAGAGACCCAAATAGGGGCAGCGGAGGCTGCGCTCCGAAGCGGAAGTCGGAAGTGAGGTCGCTGCGGTCGCTGACGAAGCCCTCGTTGACGAAGCTGTCGCCGGCAACGTTGAGCCCCTTCCACTGGACACCGATTTTGCGCAAGGTGGCATCGTCGAGGGTCAGGATGCTTATTTCGAGGGAGACGACCATGAGCTCGTTGACGGTCTGCTCAAGAGTATCCAGAAAGTTGTGGATTTCCGCATGGACCTCTGGAGTCTGCCTGATGAGCAGCGAGCCCCACGTCTCCAATTCCCGTATGGTGCCCACGCGTACGCCGGCGGCGGGGGGGGCTTGCGGGTCCGTGGCGACCTCCCCCGGCACGACCCAAGTGCCCGGAGCGACGTTAGTCTGAATCCACAAGGAAAGAGTGGGGAGGTCAACCAATACCTTCGCGGGCGCGGTGAACGTAGCCGCCTCTCCCGAAGTGAAGTCGGTTACGTTCACGAGGAGATGGTTGCAGTCGTAGGATTGCCACATGAGCTTGCTGGCGTCCTGTTTGGGAACGACGACGAGGGTATTGTCGTAGGCGATCTGATAGCCGAAGCCGAAGGGGTCGAGAAGGAGGTCGAGGACGACGCCGGCAGGCACATCCACAAGGTAGAAGACGGGGGCCGCCGTGTCGGCCAAAGGCGTGCCAACGTAATCAAGCGTCCTGGGGAGAAAGATGTTGAGCCCGGTCTGGAGGGCGATGTCGTCGAGAACTTCCTGGACGCTAGTCCACACACCGAATTCCTCGCCAACAAAAGTCACCTCCGGCCTGACGACCTCGAGCGAGACGGGCAAAGACAAGAGTTCCTCGATGGTGCGCGTGTCGACCGCGGTCTGATAAGTGCCGGGCCGCTGCTTTACCCTGGTATCGGGGGCGTAGGTACGATACCGGTCGAACGGCTCGATTGAGCCAAGCCCAGGTTCCTCGAAGACGGTAGGGGGCATGCGCTCGTCCATTTTCAGCCATTCTTCGATGGTGGGGTACTTAAGGACATCATCGACCAGAGGGATCTCTCGCTCCCTCGCCCTCACCCTGAGCGCCTCCTTCGCGTAATAGGCTTCGCGGGAGAGTTCGCTTTCTTCGAGGGAAAGCATGGCCTCGGTTGCGACCTCGAAAAGGGCGCGGGCGGTGGGATTGCCGGGGTCTTTCTCGAGTACTATGCGGGATAGCGTCTCGGCCTTGCCGTACTCGCGCTCGTCAAAGTAGGCCCTTGCCGTCTTAAGCATCTCTTGGACGACCTGTCGCTCGCGCTCTATCCGTTCTTTGGCATATTGCTCCGCCTGGCGCTGGGCGTCGATTCTCTTCTGTTCCTCCAGGGCCTTAGCGGCCGCATCCCTTTCGGCGATGGTTTTTGCCAGCAAGGACTCGGCCTCGCTTTGTTCCTTCGGCATGTCAACGCCGGCAGGAAGGACTGATATCAACTGAAGCGTGCGTCGGAGCATAGTCACCGCTTGGTCATATTCCTTCTTGGCGTAGAGGTCTCTGGCGCCGGCGAGGGCATTCTCAACTTCGATTCGTGCCTCCTGCCGCCTGACTTGCTCCTTCATTCTGATTTCGACGCTCATGGGCCTGTAG
>Ga0180432_10007743_pt1 | contig 13573 bp, 11 predicted proteins | sample SS_ome_10_FD_132414 | JGI IMG/M metagenome (GOLD analysis project Ga0180432, IMG submission 132414) | Hypersaline lake sediment archaeal communities from the Salton Sea, California, USA - SS_1_MS_2 metaG | ecosystem: Environmental > Aquatic > Non-marine Saline and Alkaline > Hypersaline >...
CACTTCGATGGCGACTCCCGCACAATCTCATCTCCGCGGAACGGTGGACAGGGTGGTCTACCACAGCGCCGAGTCCGACTACGTTGTCCTCCGCGTCACGCCGCAGCAGACGACCGAACAGGTAGCAGTCGTCGGCAACTTCGGTTCCGTCCAGCCGGGCGAATCCGTCAGCTGCACCGGAACGTGGGTCCTTCACCCCCGCTACGGCAGGCAGTTCGAGGCGTCCGAATGCGAGATCCAGCCCGCCCAGACTCGCACCGGCTTGATCAAGTATCTCAGTTCCGGGTTCGTCTCCGGCGTCGGCGAAAAGCTCGCGGAGCGGATAGTCGCGAAGTTCGGGGACGAAACGCTGACAATAATCGAGCAGACACCGGATCGCCTGGCGGAAGTCCCTGGAATTGGGAAGAAGAAATTAGGCGGCATCAAGGAAGCCCTCCGCCGGCAGAAGGGGGTCCGTTCCGCTCTCGTTTTCCTGCAAGAACTCGGGTTGGGCCCGATCACGGCAGCCAAGGTCTGCCGGACGTACGGCCCTTCCACGGTAGGAACGGTCAGGGAGAACCCCTATCGGCTGGTGGCCGACGTCTCGGGAATCGGCTTCAGAACCGCCGACCATCTCGCCACGAGGCTGGGCGTGGACCCGCGCTCCCATTTCCGCATCCAAGCCGGCATCGTCCACGCCGTCGAAGAGGCGGCATCGGAAGGCCACGTGTATCTTCCGCGCAGGCAGGCATCCCTCTTCGCGAGCAAGCTGCTGCGGCTGCCCGCTTCCGAAGTCGACGAGCAGGTGGACAGCCTCGTCGCCTCCCGAAGAGTCATCACTGAAGACCTGCCTGACCTCCCTCTGTATGTCCCTTCGCTTCACGCAGCGGAGGTGGGAACGGCAATGAAGCTCCGCGCCATGGCGGCGGCACGCGACGCCGCCCAGCCGTCCGCCGCCCGTCCGTCCATATCTCCGCCCCCCGGCGAACGACTCGAGCTGTCACAGGGACAACAGCAGGCGATAAACCTCGCGCTTCGGGAAAAATGCCTGATCATCACCGGCGGGCCGGGTGTGGGGAAGACCACCACGGTAAGCAGCCTCGTGAGCCTGTTCAGGAGGGAAGGACTGAGCGTCGCCCTGTGCGCGCCCACCGGGCGCGCGGCCAAGAGACTCTCCCAGGCCGCTGGAGCCGAAGCCAAGACCATCCACCGCATGCTCGGCTACAATCCCTCGCTGAATACCTTCGAACACAGCAACTCCAACCCCCTGCCTGCGGACGTGGTGATTGTCGACGAGGCGTCGATGATCGACATAGTCGTCATGCAAAGCCTGCTCGATGCCATTCCGATCAGGTCGAAGCTCATACTCGTGGGCGACGTGGACCAGATACCCCCCGTGGCCCCGGGCAGCCCGCTCCGCGAGATCATCGCTTCCGACATACTCCCCGTGGTCCGGCTGACCGAACTCTTCAGACAGGCGGGCCAGTCCGCGATCACCCGAAGCGCGCACCGGATAAACAGCGGCAAGATGCCGATCCTCACCAACGAAGAGGCCGGGGATTTCTTCTTCATCGAACAAGAAGATCCCGAGACCATAGTCTCCACCATACTGGAGCTCTGCCGCGAACGCATTCCTCGTCGTTTCTCGCTCGAGGCCTTGCGCGACGTGCAGGTAATCGTCCCCATGCACCGGGGTACGGTAGGCGTTCAGAACCTGAACCAGCGGCTTCAGCGCGCCCTGAATCCCTCCCCGGTCGCCCTCAGGGTCGGACACCGCGAGTTCCGCGTGGGCGACAAGGTCATGCAGATGAAGAACAATTACGACAAGGAGGTCTACAACGGCGACATCGGTTTCGTCGAGAACGTGAACCGCATCGACGCATCCATCACGGTGAGGATGGATCAGCGCATGATCCATTACACGGCGCAGGAATTGGACGATCTGGTAACGGCATACGCCATCTCGGTGCACAAGTCGCAGGGGAGCGAGTATCCAGCCGTCATCATTCCCATGACCACCAGTCATTTCCCGCTTCTGCAGCGGAACCTGCTATACACCGCCGTCACCCGCGCCAGGCAACTTCTTGTCCTCATCGGCAGCAAGAAGGCGATAGCGATGGCAATTTCCAACAACAAGGTCGCCGAACGCTACAGCCGGCTCGCGTGGCGACTCAGGAGACAGGAGAAGGACGATGCCCACCTATGACCGTACGGAGGCGCTGCCTAGGCCGGCCCGAAAAGGCGATTTAAGCCTGGAGGAATTGCTCGCGAGAAGGCAAAGCAGAAGGAGCTTCAGGTCCGATTCGCTGAGCATCGGCCTGCTTTCCCAGATGCTCTGGGCCGCCTACGGTCTGAGAGACTCGGTCGAGTTCGAGAGAACGGTTCCCTCCGCCGGTGCCAGGCTGCCTCTCACTATTTTGGCCTGCACCGGAAAGGACTCGATCCAAGGTCTCGACGAAGGGATATGGGAGTACGTAGCGGCGAACCATTCGGTGGGAAGGGTCTTCGGCGAAGACGTCAGGGTCCCGCTGGCTGCCGCCGCCTATCACCAGAGGTTCATCGCCGCTGCGCCTGTGTGCATCGCAATCGCGGCAAAGTTCGCAAAGACCACATCCCGTTACGGCGAGCGAGGCATCCGCTACGTCCACATCGACGTGGGACACGTGGGGCAGAACATATACCTCCAGGCGGAAGGGCTCGGACTCGGTACGGTGGCCGTGGGGGCTTTTGATGACGACACGGTGGCTCGCGCCCTCAAACTGTCCCCTCCCCTGGTGCCCTTGTATCTCATGCCCGTCGGCCATCCGGCGTGAGCGAGAGAAGTCAGAACTTGCCGAGCCAGGCTTCTCCCCACAAGTAAACGGCCGCGGAGACTGCCAGGAGTACGGCGATTCCGGGCGCCATGAAGGCGTATATCCTCCCCAAGTCGGCCTTGAAGTAGTCCTTCGTCAGGGCCAGGCACAGGTGGACGGGGGACGTAAGCATTCCGATGAAACCGCCCGCGAACGCAACGTAGAGCAGGCGATAGTCTACCGCTCCCTCCGGCATGATCAGCCCTGAGAGCAGCGGAAAGGTGCTTGCCACGTACCCGACGGTATTGCCGGTCAGCACCCCGATACCAAGCGGGACGAAGAAGAGCACGATGGCGACATTCACTCCCACACCGGTCAGGTACTGGGGGATCGCTTCGACTGCTCCCGTGGCATCCATCACGCGGCGGAACACCATGATCCCGAACGCCAGCCACACAAGGTCGAGTGTCGTCTTTTCCCGGAGCATCCCGCCGATCCTTCTCGGATTCACGCGGTAGGCGAGCATTACCACGGCGAGCATGAACACCACGCTCAACACGAGCGCCTCGGTCGCGCCCCCCCACCGCCTGACTACGGTCAAACTGACCAGCGCAGTTAATGCGATCACCGCCGCCACGGGCCATATCCCTCGAAGCAGCACCGCCACGGCATCACGCCGCGAGATCTCTTCCGCCCGAACCAGCCGCCCTCCAGGGAGCATGGGCAGGTATATCGCAAGCCCGACCGCGATCATCGCGGCGCTTATGGGCGCAAAGGTGAGGATGACCTTGCCCAGCGGCAAGCCCAAGAGCGCCGCAACCACCACTATCCCCGGATACAGCGGGAACACGCTCTCCCAGACGTGCCTGAACCAGAAATTGACTGCCGCCTTCCTGTGCCCGCTCAGCCCCATGTTGGTGCCGGCGTCGTCCATCATGTGCGCGGAAAGCAGCGCGCCTCCGGGCATCGGCAGGAAACCTATGAAGGCGGGAATCAGCGTCACGACGCTTCTCGAATCGCCGGTCAGGCTCTCAAGGGAAACCACTACGTCGTCCAGGCTCCCGATCTCTTTCAGCAGCCAGCCGAACAGCCGAATGCCAAGAAGCAGGCAGAGGAACAGGAGCGTCTCGGCGCTGAAGAGACCTTTCCTGAGCGCTTTCAGGAATTCGGGTAGCGGCAGGAGGAACAGAAGCCCGAGAACGAAGGCGCAGAGGAAGATCGCCTTCCCCACGCCGAGCTTACGCCAGAGCACTGCGAGCAGGAACAGGAAGACCAATCCCACCCGAACGAGCTCGCTCACGCTTAGCTCCCCTTACCCGTTATCGGGCATCGGCGACCGTTTCGCTCCGGCTGCGCAGCCTTCCGTCGACCATGCCCTCACGGACGACCTCGCCGATGTGCCTGACTTCCGTTTTTCCGCCCGCCGCGGACAGACTACTCTCCAGTTGAAGCATGCACCCAGGGCACTCGGTCGCGACCACCTCGGCGCCGCTCTCCATCACCGACCTTGCCTTCTCGTCTCCCAATTGCGCCGCTATGTCGTGATGGAACAACCCGAACAGCCCACCGAGGCCGCAGCACGCATCCGCATTCTCCATCTCCACGAACTCGGTCGCCCCGCGCAAGATCGACCTGGGCTCCACGTAGACATTCTGAAGCCACTTGAGGTGACACGGGTCGTGATACGTCACCTTTCTGCGCCGCCGTACATCCCAATCGATCTCACCGCGTTCGGCGAGGAACTCGCTGAAGCCGCGCACCTTGGAAGACAGCGGTTCGAACTCGTCGCCCAGCAGCTTGGGGTATTCTCTTTTCAACACTCCGGCGCACGACGCGCACCCTGTCACGATGGCGGAAGGATCGTGCCGCAGCAGCGCCCTCATGTTTTTTGTTGCCAGTCTTCGCGCCGCCTCCAAGTCTCCGACGGAGAACGCCGGCGACCCGCAGCAGAGCTGGTCTTGCGGCACGACGACCCCCAACCCCAGGCGTTCGAGCACCTCGATGCAGCTTTCCGCCGCATCGGGATACACGTAATTCATCAGGCATCCAACGAAAAACACCACGGTCTCGCCGACCGGCCTTGCTACCCTCGTGCGTGTTCGCGAGAGCGCCGTTCTCCGCGCGATGGCGGGGATGGATGTGCCTCCCAAGACAAACAGCGGCAGGTGCCTCAGCCGCTTTCTGCCGCGCGGCAGAAGTCTGGACAGGTAGTGCGCCGCGCGCATGGCCGCGTCGAAGCCCGAGCGCCGGAAGAGAAGTTTCCTCAGGACAAGCCGCAGAAGAATCGGCATCGGACGCCGCGCCGCTATCTCGGCCCGGATGCCGTCGATTACGAAGCCGTAGTCCACTCCTGACGGGCAGTTTGCTTCGCACCTGTAGCACTTCAGGCAACTGCTCACGTAGTCCCCGAGTTTCCTCGTCGCCGATACCTCCCCTCGAAGGCAGGCGCCGGCCAGACGTATCCGCCCCCTGGCGACTTTCGATTCGTTCAGGGTTTTGACGAACACCGGGCACACGGCCCTGCACTTCCCGCACACGGCACACCTGTTCAACTCTTCCTGGAGCTTCTGCACGTCCATCAGCCCGGGTCCTCGGCAAATATCTTTCCGGGGTTCAGGATCCCTTTGGGATCGAACAACTTCTTAAGCGAGCGCATGAGTTGCATCTCTGCGCGAGACAATTCCAGCGGAAGGAACGCGGCCTTGACGTTGCCGATGCCGTGCTCGCCGGAGATGGAGCCTCCCATTCTAACGGCCGCCTCGAAAATCTCACCTACCGCCTGTCGCCCCCTTCTCATCTCGTCCTGATTCCGATCATCGACCATCACGTTCACATGTATGTTTCCGTCACCTGCGTGGCCGAAGTTGATGACGTCGACGGAGAACCTCTCGCCTATCGCCTGGAACTCGGCCAGCGCATCGGCCAGGCGCGAGATGGGAACGCACACATCCTCGTTCAGCTTCACAGGCGCGTGCCGGAAAAGCGCGGGTGAAATAGACCTCCGCACCGTCCACAACTCTTCCCGCTCTTCTTCCGATTCCGCTTGCCTGACCGCCAAGGGCTCGTGGTGGTTGAAGATGCCCTCGCACCTTTGGGCTTCGGCTCGAGCCGCCGAGGCCGCCCCGTCGAATTCGACCAGCAGGGCTGATCCCGCCTCCGCGGGAATACCGAAGTCGCGGTATCGCGACACACACGCCAGCGCACCGCGGTCCATGAATTCCATCGCCCTGGGCAGAATCAGCGACGCAAGTATGGACCGCGCGCAATGAACCGCACCGTCAGCGCCGTCGAAGTACGCCAATAGCGCAATCACCTTCTCGGGGATGGGAAGCACGCGCACAATTATCTTCGTGAATACCGCAAGCGTCCCCTCCGAGCCTACAAGCAGGCGGGTTATGTCGTATCCGGCGACGCTCTTCAGCACCGCCCTCCCAGTGTCAATGACTTCCCCCGAAGGCAAGACGACCTCAAGCCCGACCACGTAGTCCCTCGTGACGCCATACTTTACAGCCCTCAGGCCCCCTGCGCACTCGGCCACCGCCCCTCCCAGAGTCGCGAAGTCGTGGCTGGCCGGGTCCGGCGGAAAGAAGAGCCCGTCAGGTTTCAGCCTTTCCTGCAACGCTCCGAGGGTCATGCCGGGCTCGCATATCGCAAGGCGATCCTGCGGGCGGCTCTCAATCAGACGGTTCATTTTCGAGAAGTCGAGGACTACTCCGCCGCGGACGGGCAGCGCCCCCCCGCTCATACCCGAACCCGCTCCCCGCAGGTACACGGGAAACCCGTCAGCGGAAGCCAGGCGCATCACGTCCGACACTTCGCGGGCGGTTTTCGGCCAAGCCATCGCCTCCGCGGCAAATTCCTGCCGCGAGGCATCGTACGAGCAGGCGACCAGGTCCTCGGGGGATGTTGAGAACCGTTGCGCCGGGAAAACCGCTCTCAGCTTGACGATTGACTGCTTTCTCATCATCACATTATAGCACGCGCCCGTTCCCCGATTGACACCGCGCGCAAAGTGTATAGAATGCGCTGATATACTAGAAGCCAGAGGGCGAACAGCTATGGCGCTTCGGGAACTGCAAGAACTCGTCGGCTCTAACGTAGTGATCGACACCGATTCGAGATTCATCTACATCGGGCGCATAGAGAAGGTCCACGAGAACTTCCTCGAAATGGTCGACGTGGACGTCCACGATTGCCATGACTCCCCCACAACGAGGGAGATTTACATCGTGGACGCGAGGAGAGCCGGGGTAAGGCCCAACCGCCACCGGGCATACGTTAGAGAAGACCGGATCATGAGCATATCAAAGCTCGAAGACGTGATGTCGTATTGAGCGGAGGCGATCCGGGCCGACATTCGGCAGACTGTCGCTCAGTCAATCCAGCCCGATCTTACCCGCCACTCCCTTCATCGCTCCGACGGAGATTTGCGCGAACTCGTCCAGACCGAGCCCTATTCGCTCACAGAGCATTATGCATTCCCGGCTGACGTTGCGCGCGAAGTCCTTCTTCTTCATTTTCTTAATGACGGAATTCGGTTTAAGATCGGCGATGCGCCTGCCGGGGAGCACCAGACAGGCAGCCACGATCAGCCCCGTGATCGACTCGGCGCAGGTTAGAGCGTAGTCGAGGCGGCTTTCCCTATCCACCTCCAGCGCTTCGGCGTTGTGCGCCTTGACCGCATGAACCGCCTCTTGTGGCAAGCCGGTCTGGGAAAGGAATTCTGCGGCAACCAGTCCGTGACTTGCCGGGTCGTCCCGCGTCTTCTCAAAATCGATGTCATGAAGCAGGCCCGCCAGCCTCCAGGTCTCTTGGTCTTCGCCGAATCGGCTCGCCAGAGCCTCCATGATCGCTTCGGTCGCGATCATGTGCTTTCGCAGGTTGTCCTCCTCAACCCAATCTTCGAGAATCGCGTACGCTTCATCTCTGGTCACGAATCACCTCAATACTGCTTCCTTTGTCGAGAGGAGCGGATGCCGAGGGCCTTCCTGTACTTCGTCACCGTTCTGCGTGCCATGTCGTAGCCCTCTTCCTGCATCTTCCCCGCCAGCTCCTCGTCGCTGAACGGCTTCCGCTTATCCTCTTTCTCGATGAGCTCCCCTATTTTGTCCTTCACGGTCTTCCACGAGGACACCTGCCCATCCGTGCTTATGGTACCGCCGGAGAAGAAATAGCGAAGCGGGTACACTCCCTGGGGCGTGTCGATGTACTTATCCGCGATGGCACGGCTTACCGTGGAGACGTGAACGCCCACCGCATCCGCAACTCTCTGCATCTTCAGAGGGCGCAGGTTTCCCGGTCCCTTATCCATGAATTCCTTCTGGAAGTCCACGATCGCTTGGCTCACCTTTCGCAGCGTGCTCTTTCTTTGCTCGATTGCGTCCATCATCCATTTGGCCGACTCGATTTTTTTCTGAATGTACTTCCTTACCTCTTCGTTGCCTCCTTCTTCCTCCAGCATTCTACGGTAAGTCGAGCTTATGCGAAGCGTGGGAAGCGTGCTTTCCTCGACGTCCACTCTGTACTGACCGTCCTCATAGCGCACCTCCACATCGGGAATCACGTGAGGTGCCCTAATCCCCCCTACGAGAGCGCCGGGACGCGGATTCAAATGCGTTATCTTCTCGACCGCATCCTTCACCGCATCCATGCTTTCGCCCGTCTTCTTGGCGATCCATGGCAGCTTGTTCTTTTCGATGTCGCCGAGATGCTCCGCGAGCAGCCTGGCCGCCAGCTCATTCCTGTTGTCGTCAAGGTCGAGCTGCAGCGTCAGGCACTCCTGCAGATCGCGAGCGCCCACGCCGCGCGGCTCCAGGCCCTGGACGAGCTTGAGGGCCGCCGCCGCGTCCTCCTCGCTCACCTGTTCGTAACCCGAAAACAGCTCCTCGAGCGGATGACGGAGGTAGCCGTTATCGTCCAAGTCCAGGATTATCATCCTGGCCGCCTCCGTCACCGGCTCCGGCGCCGTGTAGAAGGCCAGCTGCTCCAGGAGGTGGCTATGCAGCGTCGGAGGTCTGTCGGCGGTGTTCTCGAGGGCTTCGGACTTGCGATCGGTCTCTTCCTGCGCGGCGGCGCTGCTCGTGCTGCGTGAAAGGTATTCCCGCCACTCGTCCTCCAGCTTCAGGAGTTGTTCCAGCTCGTCGCTGAATTCCTCCTCCGCCGCGCCTTCCCCCTCTCCATCTCCCTCCCCTTCACCTTCCCCGGGCGTAGCGCTCGACTCCATCTCCGGCTCGTCTATCTCGAGCACCGGGTTCTGCTCGAGTTCCTGCTCGATCCGTTCTTGCAGTTCCATCACCGGAAGCTGCAGTATCTCGATGGACTGTATGATCTGGGGAGCAAGCTTCAGCCTCTGCTCCATCCGCAAATCCAGTCCGTGCCGCAGCTCCAAGCCTCGCCTCCTAACCCTCGACTTCTTGCCTGCCGGTTATCGCGTCGGTGAGGATCGCCTTGTTTGCGTACTCGATGCTCGAGCCCTGCGGAATGCCCCTCGCAATTCGGCTCAATTTCACCTGCGACCCCTTCAGCTTCTCGACTATGTATTGCGACGTCATGTCGCCTTCAAGATCCGGGTTCGTCGCCAGGACTACCTCTTTCACTTTCTGTTTTCTGATTCGTTTCAGCAGGTTGTCAATGGTCAAGTCCTCCGGCCCCTTACCCGCCATGGGGGATATTCTGCCCTTCAGCACATGGTAGACGCCGGTCACCTCCCCGGTCTTCTCCAACGCAATCAGGTCCTTAACTTCCTCCACCACCCACACAACCGATTGATCGCGCCGGGAATCGGAACAAATCGAGCACCGCTCCGCCTCTGCCGCGTTAAAGCAAGCCGCGCACTCCTTCGTCCTACGGACGACGTCTCTTATCGCCAAGGCCAGGCCGATGGCCCCTTCCTCGCGCGAACTCAGGACGTGGTACGCCAGCCTCTCCGCCGTCCGCCGCCCTATGCCCGGCAGCTTCGCGAACTCGTCTATCAGTCTGCCCATCGATTCCGTAAAAGCGCCCATGCTCCACTCAAGGCATCAAGCCGGGGAGGTTCAAGCCGCCGGTTATTTTCATGAACTCGTCCTTGGCAAGGTCTCTTGACTTGTCGAGCCCCTGCGAAACCGCCGCCAGAACCAGGTCCTCCAGCATCTGCACATCTTCCGGGTCCACGACCTCTTTCTCTATCTTCAGCGAAACGAGCTGCTGCTGGCCGTTCACGCTCGCGCGCACCATACCCCCGCCCGCGCTTCCCTCAACGACTTTGCTTTTCAGCTCATCCTGTACTTGTCGGACCTTTTCCTGCATTTGCTGCGCTTGCTTCAGGATATTCGCCATGTTCCCGAGGTCTTTGAACATCTCTACCTCTCTTTGCGCACCACCTCGCCGCCGAGTATCTCCGCCGCCCGGTCAGCCACGTCGTCGATGCCCTTCGAGGAGGATTTCGCCCCGCCGGACGGCTCTGGCTCTTCGTCTTCGGCTACAAGTTCGACCTTCAGATTCTTATTCAGCGCACTCTTCGCCGCCGCAGCCACTACCTCCCCGGCACCCTGGTTCGATAGAGTCATAGCAGTCGCCGCGGGCAGGTGAACCCTGAGAACGCCGTCGGGTGTAAGTTCGGCCCTGCCGTGCTTGAGAGCGGCGTGAAGCATCCTTTTCTCGCCCGCAAGCTCCGACAGAACTCTTCCCCAGGCGTCATCGGACCCCCTGGCCTGCGCGTCCCTTCGCTTGCGATCGGGGGAGCGGCTTTCTCGTGCCGAGTAGCGTCCTGAATCCTGTCTGCTTTCTTTGACCGAGAACAAGTCACCGGTCGTGCCGCTTGCCTTCTCGGCGGCCGGATACTGTCGTGAAAGCCTTTCCACTCTTACGATGAGGTCCTCTATCGGCCGCAGATCCTCCACCCGCGACAGCTTGATCGCTATCATCTCAAGCACCAGCCTTCCCGGCATGTTTGTGACAAGCTGCCGCCTCCCCTCGCCCAGTATCTCGATCATGTACGTCAACGTGTCGGCCGAGAAGGCCGATGCCTGCTTTTTCAGCCGCTCGATGTACGCCTTGTCGTGGTCCAGCACCGCAGCCGCGTCCTTGCACACTTTCGTCATAAGGAGGTCTCTCAGATGCTCCGCGACCTGTTCGAGGAATTCCTCCGGGGCGGTGGTTGCCAGGGCCGCGCCTTTCGAGAGAGCGAGCGCCTTCTGGGCATCTTCAGCCGCAAAGGCCTCCGCCAAATCGAAGAGAACATCGGCCGAGATTCTCGCCGTCACAGCCTCCACGTCCTTCGCGGTTATCTCACCCGTGCAGAAGGATATGAGCTGGTCGAGCAGGGATTCGGAATCCCTGATGCTCCCGTCCGAAGCACGCGCGACGGCCAGCAGCGCTTCGTCCGACGCCTTGACGCCCTCGTTCTTGCAGATGATCTTCAGCTTCTCCGCGATTGCCGGGATCGGTATCCTGTTGAAGTCAAATCTCTGACAACGCGACCTTATGGTTTCGATGACTTTTTGAGGGACCGTGGTCGCCAGAATGAACTTCACGTGCCCGGGCGGCTCCTCCAGGGTCTTCAACAGCGAATTGAAGGTCGTCTGGCTCAACATGTGCACTTCGTCTACGACGTAAATCTTGTAGCGGGAACGGGTCGGACTGTACCCGGCATGCTCGATGATAGGCTGGAATTCTTCAACCTTCCTACGAGAGGCGGCATCAACCTCGATAACGTCGATATCGGCCCCGCTGAAGACCATCCGGCAGCTACTGCACTCGCCGCAGGGCTCAGGCGTCGGGGCTTTCTCGCAATTGAGCGCGGCGGCGAATATCCTCGCCATGGACGTCTTTCCCACGCCTCTCGGCCCCGCGAACAGGTACGCGTGGCCCACGCGATCGTGCTCGATTGCGCTTTTGAGCGTTCGCGCTATAGCCTCCTGGCCCACGACCTCGTCAAACCGCCGCGGCCGGTATTTTCTCGCCAGCACCTCGTACGCCAAAGCTCAGCCTCCTCGCAGCCTATGACAAGGCGGCCGTGCACCTCTCCTCGTCAGCGCCTCCTTCGATCCGCGCCGGCAGTTAGCTCGGGTCAGGCAGCCCTACGGCACATAGATCGGCTGGTTACCGCTGCTTCCTTCCGGACCTGACGGGGTTCCCAGCTCTCTATTGCATAGGACCCAACCTTCATCACCACTTGCCGGCCGGTGTCGGAAGAAACGAGGCCTCAGAGAGGCATTCGGCCCCGCTATAGCGGATTGCGGGTACAGGGCACCGCTGGTTCCCCGCCTAGCACGACCGCCGTCCTTCCGTCTAGTTTTCCAACGAATCCCGGTCAACCACTCTGATCTTGCGTATGTAAACCGTCACCATGGGCTTGGTGTGCTCGCGATACGTTTCCACCCGGCTAATTTCGCGGACCACGTCCAGCCCTTTGACCACATTTCCGAAGACGCAGAATCGCCCGTCAAGATGGTCCCAATCGGTAAGCATTATGTAAAACTGGCTGCCCGCGCTGTTCGGCTCCGACGTCTTCGCCATGCCGACCGCCCCCAGGCCGTTATGGAGGTCATTGGGCTCGTCCTCGATGGTGTACCCAGGCCCTCCACGTCCCGTCCCGACCGGATCGCCGCCCTGTATCATCTCGTTCGCTTTGACCCTGTGAAACGTCAACCCATCGTAGAAATGGTGCTCGTTCGCCAGCCAGACGAAGTTTCTTACGGTCTTGGGAGCCACATCGCTAAGCAACTCGAACACGATTTCGCCTTCATCCGTCTCGATCACCGCAACCTGGTCCGGCTCGATCTGGAAGTCCTCAGGCGGGGGAGGCACCGTCCTCACGTCCGGCTCCACGACTCTGATCTCCGGCTCCTCGGACCGGCCACAGCCTGCTATTACCACCGCCAGAGCCGCAGCCAGCGCACCAGCTATGACCAACCGCACAACCATCGTCCTTCACCTCAGCCTAGCTACAAGACAATTCCACAACTCCCGACGTGTTATTATACATAAGTTGCAGCGGAATGCGAACCGGGTCCCGGTCGCTGCTCACATCGTATCGTAGTCGTCCCGCCACGTCTGTCAATGCGTCGCGGAGACAAGCGGATCACGATCACACGAGCAGACCGCGCGAAAACAGGGATGGTTGCCGGATCGGGCCCGTGCCGCTACAGGCCGAATAATTCCGCGAGCCGAAGCGACTCGCCCAGCTTCGCCTGGCTTACCCGGCTTACGAAGTCCAGCGACACCTTTTCGCGGAACCTGTCGCCCCCACCCCACACGATCCCCAGAACCTTCCGGAAGTACAGCAGCATCACCCGCTCGCGGCCGAGCTCCACACCCGTGAGCACCCAGACGCCGCTCTTCTTGCCGTCGGGAATCTCCCTCTCCGCCGCAAGCCGCGATGCGACCTCTTTCGCCCGATCATCCGAATCGTACGCGACGAAGAGAGCCCTGCCCCGACCCTCTTCTGTATCATACTCTCCCCACGCGCAGTGCGTCTTTTTCCCAAGCTCGAAGGTGTTGTCCTCCGAGATGAACACGAGGTTGTCAAGAATGAGCTTATCGTGGAAGAACTTCTCGCTGCGGGGAATCCGCCCCTCCTGAGGAAGCAGTGCCAGCACGGCGGGAGGCTCCCAAACTGCGCTCGGGATTCTCTCGGCAATCGCCCCCGCGAATTCCCGCATCGCCCTTTTCGTCTCCTCGCCTGTCTGAAAAGCCTGTACCTTCACGTAGAATCTCCCCTCCCAGAAATCGAGAGAAGTCTGGGTAGCGAAACCCTCGTTCCCCACTTCAACCATTTCCGCACCCGGGTACCTGGAGTAAGAGTAGATTCCGAACGCCTC
>Ga0180432_10007744_pt1 | contig 13572 bp, 14 predicted proteins | sample SS_ome_10_FD_132414 | JGI IMG/M metagenome (GOLD analysis project Ga0180432, IMG submission 132414) | Hypersaline lake sediment archaeal communities from the Salton Sea, California, USA - SS_1_MS_2 metaG | ecosystem: Environmental > Aquatic > Non-marine Saline and Alkaline > Hypersaline >...
TAAAGTTTTGTCCAAGTTGTAAAAAACCAATAGAACAAGTCGTTCAATACACGTTTAACGCTTTTGAATGTCCTAATTGTAAAATCAGATGGAACATACAATACCTAAAATTAAGGTGATATGTAGATGAAATTGTATAAATTTATAATTATGATTGGATATATTCTATTTATAATCATAACTTTTGTAATGACTATTAAATTTATTTTTGGTGGAATTGACCATTTTTCAATTTTTGAGATTATTACATTATGGCTTTTAGTAGGTATTTTAATATCAATTTGTGAGCTTTGTTATATTGTTGATAAAAAAAACCTTGAAGTTAGGTGATAGGGTGGAATCATATAGCATTCGTAAATTGGGAGATAATACAAGCGTTACTATGGGTTTGTATTTATTGAGTGCTAATGTCCATAGACCTAAAACTTGATTAAGGTGATATTGAAAAATTAGAAGGAGGTGAAAAATGATAAAAGATTACATAGCATATATACATCTTTATGGATTCTGTGTCCTACTTGCAAGTATTGTTACAATGATCGTGATGTTCATAGTTCTAACATTTTCTAACTATCAAATACAATTACAATCTAATCTTCTTAATGAACACTACATTGAACTAACAATTTGGATTACAGGATTAATTAGTTTTCTCTACACTTATGACAAAGTAATAATTAAGTTTAGGAAATTGATACATTAATTATTTATACATAATAACTTATACTTTATAACCCAGGTGGAAATATAAACCTGGAGAGATTTATCTTATTTTTATTCAGGTTGTTTTTAGGAGTGTAGACTATGAAAAAACGTATGGGTTTTAGGACTAAATTACAAGCTGGTATTGGACTTATTGTTATCGTGATGTTGTTTGTTAGTAGTGCTTTTAGTGCTACAATTAAAATTGGGACTGATAGTGGAGGAACGAGTTATGCTTATGTAGGACATGATCTTATTAGTACGAGTAATACTTCTAAACTTTATGCTCTTACTGAAACAGGTTTACAATCAGCAATCTGGGATTTAAATGGTACTGATGGTAATGTTTATATTCCTGATTGTACCTTGACACTTACTAAAACTATTTATGTAAACTCGCAAGTACGTGTTCGTGGTAGTGGTATTGCTGCTACTCAGATTACAGTTAATGCTGGTGTTCTTGGTTTTGAAGTTGGTACAAGTGCTGATGGTGGCTATGGTGGTGAGCTTTCTGGTTTTAAACTTACTGGTGGAAAAACTGGTATTTTTATTAATAACACAGCAGATGTGCTTATTGAAGAAATTGAGTTTTGGGAACAGACGATGGAATGTCTTAGAGTAAATGGAAGTAGTTATAATGTAAATGTTAGAAGATGTCGTTTTGTCCCTAATAATAATGCCATAGGTATTGATGACAACGTGGATGGTACTGGTTGTAACATAGGTGGAAATGTTTTCTCAGGTTATAGTAATTCTGTCTGTATAAATGTAAGTAGTAACAGCAGTCAGATACATGATAATATATTTGAGCATGGTGGTGCTTATGGAGGCATACACATAACTCTTTATAATGCACAAGACACATCTATAACTGGGAATAGAATTGGTACGACTAGAACAGGTGAAGAACAAATAAGGATTGGGGATAGTAGTACACTCACTCAAATCACAGGTAACACGTTTGATGGGGCTAATACAAGTTGTATTAATTTCACAGGTGGTGCTGGTAATTATCATGCTATAAGTGGAAACTCTTTTAGCCAGGGATGGAATGGGTACTCTATCAATATTAGTGGTGGAAATCATATTACTATTTCTGGTAACACTTTTGATGCGACTTCTGCTCAAAATCCTAAAGGTGTTATTTATAGTAGTAGTCCTAGATGGATTAGTGTAACGGGTAACGACTTTGAGATGAATACAGCAACAGATGTTGCTGCTTGTACTAATGCTTATGTCTTTGGTGATAACACTGTTCATAATATGGTAGGAACTTTGACTTGTTATCAGGTTACTGGGAATAGAATAGCTGGTGGTGATAAAACGATTGTGTCTTATGGTATATATAATCCTACTTCAGCAGTTGGTAACGAAATTAATAATGTAGATATTGGGATTCTTAGCAACCTTGCTAATGCAGTTATCAGCGATAATGTCATTGGTGCTAGTATTAATACTGATGGTATTCGTGTTGCTACAAATCCTGCGTTAGTATGTAACAACAGAGTAGCATTTGTTGGTGATAGTATCCAAACTCAGGCATCTGCTGGTGCTACAGATATTGTTGATAATTATATTTCTGGTAGTATCAATAGTGGTAGTGCTACTGATACTATTCGTGGGAACATTGGTGCTTTAGATGTTAATAATCTTTTTGTATTTCCTGTTGTTAATAATACAGTTAATGGTGATGCTGGTCTTGCGTGGTTTGATTCTAGTACTGACCGTCTTTATACTCTTAGTAGTGGTGGTCTTTGGCGTTATTTTGAGACTGCTAATAACGTGACTGCTAGTGGTGGTGGTTGGTATAATCAGGATTTGAATATCACGGATGATGTTAATTTCAGTAGTATTAATGCTTCTGAGGATAGAACCTTGAGGTCTATTCGTAATAGTAACGGGAAATGTTGGTCTGCGAGTGGTGCTAACCTTGAACTTGCTATTGATGATGCTAATGATAGTGGTTGGGTAGAAGTACCTGCAGGTACAATTAGCGTTAGTCAAGATATAGATTTATTTGAGTTGAATAATTTTACCCTTCGTGGTTATGGTTGTGAACTTGAAGTAAGTAATAGTGCTAGTTTCGCGGGTTCTGAGATTATCTTAGTTTATGGTTGTGATAATATAACAATTGAAGGATTTGAACTTGATGGTAATCATCCTTGGAATACATCTGCATCTGATAACTATTCTGGACTTGGTATACGAAAGACATCTAATTCAGTATTTAGAGACCTTAATGTTCATAATGTCATCGGTGACGGGATAGTAATCGCTGATGGTACTACTGCAACATATAACGATGAAAGAAGTTGTAATAATATAATCTCAGATAATTATGTTCATCACATAGGAGATATACATGATAAAAAAAGTGCTGGTGATGCAGGTATTCGTATCATGGGTGTCTCAGATATGGACAATAACATTATTGAAAATAATCGTATTGAGTATATTCGTGAACATGGTATCAAGGTTTATGGTTATGCAGCTATTGGTGGTACTAAGTATAACATCCATGATAACAACAAAATACTTAACAACGTAGTTTCACAATGTAACCTTGGTGATTGGGATGGAACAGGAGACCCTTATGGTCGTGGTATTGTCAGTGGTGGTATCAATACACTTATTGATGGTAACACAGTTTATGCTAATAGATACATGGAACATGCGATTCTAGGAGGAGCTATCAGCACTATAACTAATAACCATATTGAGTTTATAGAAAACGCAAAAGCTTCAAGCTATGGAATATGGACACAAAAAACTGCAAGTACACTTGATATTGGTACAACCTATATTAGTAATAATCTAATAGAAGCAAATGATTATAGTAATACGAGAGGGATAGGACTTGATAGCAACCTTGAAAATAGTTCATGTATCCAGAACAGGGTTTTTAATACAAGTGGTGTAGGTATCTGGGCTGATTGTTACCATAGTGATATTTCCCATAACAAGATTTATGATGCAGGAGCAGATGGTATCGCAGTTTATCAAGACTATAACATTGTTGCGTATAACGAAATAATAGAACCAGGTGACGAAGGAATTGGATGTAGTAATGTTAATTATTGTGACATTAGCCATAACATAATTAAAAGTTCAGCAGACAGAGGTATAGACCTATATGGTGATTGTAGCTGGACAACTCTTTCTTATAACAGACTTGAGGATATTACACAGTATGGTATTGAGTTTAAAAGTGGGAGTCGTTTTGATTTCTTTGATGTTTCTCATAACTTTATAAATAGTTCTGCTGCAAGTCGTGGTATCATTCTTGACAATGTGCATAACAGCACTGTTTCGTTTAACCTATTTGATGGGCTTACTCATTTTGGTATTGTTGAATATAGTGATTGTCATTGGTTGCTTATGATTGGTAACAATGCTCAGAGCTGTGGTGGAGATTGGGATATGCATGGTAAAAATAATCAGAATACTACTAACATTCCAACCATGTAGGAGGCTTAGTTTATTAAAAAGAAGCTGTTTATCCTTGTAGTTTGTCTTTCTTTTTTCAACCCTTTAATGTTAGATAGAACTACTGAAACAGTTAAAGCTGATTTTGAGTATGAGATAATTAACAATAAGGTTATTGTGGATAATAGTTTGTTTTATGCTAGTGCTTATCCTGCTGTTCTTGGTAGTAGTGGCTGGGCAGAGTTTGAGTTTGAGCTTAGAACTGGTGAAAACATTGATATAGATTTCTGTTGGGGTTTTAATACTTATGAGATTAAACCACGTAAACCTGTTCAGGCTTGGTTGAAATATCTGCATCATAACTTTACTTATACTCAGAAAGAAAAATATGGAGAATACAAGGTTTATAACGTGGTTAGTTATGAAAACCTTGGTATAAGTAATTATGATGATTATAATGTTGATTGGGGAACAAGTAACAATAACTATTTGTTTAATGTAACAATAGATGAAATAGGTTTTGATGAAAATTGGAATATGACAGTTGCTTTTTCTAGTTATGATATTGAAGAAAATAATTATATTTTGTTTGGTAACTATATTGATAATTATCATAAAGTCTGGAATAATGAATCTTATAAGGATTGGAAAAGAATTGACTTAGATTATGATACTATCAACTTTAACTTTAGGGATATGACTACTTGGTATCTGGTTAAGAACCAGAATGTTGTTAGTGATAAACTGTATAAGATTAGATATTGGGTTGATATTCCTTTCGGTGGACTGAGTGGTGTTTCTGGTAAGTATTGGTGGGCTTTTAAAAGAAGTAGTGATACCCTTCAAGAAGCAATAAATAATGATAGGTTTTTTTATCTTGATCCTTGGTGGGATAGTAACTGGAATCATTACAGGGTTTTGACTATTGAGTCTGATTATATTGATAATAGTCTTGTGAATTTTCCAGTCCTTGTGAATAGCACAGATTCTACTTTGATTTCTAAATGTGACAGCGGTGATAGTGTAAGATTCCTTAGTACTGATAATTCTACTGAGTTTTATTATGAGATTGAGGAATGGACAGACGCTGGTTTTAGTGTCTGGGTTAATATTTCTGAGATCATAACGTCTGGTAGTGATTATAAGTTTTTGATGTATTATAATAATTCTGCTGCTAGTGATAATCAGGATGCTGAGAATGTTTGGGATTCTAATTATGTTGGTGTCTGGCATATGGATGATAATACTACATCACAAGTTCAGGATAGTACAGTTTATGATAATGATGGAACTAAAATAGGTGCTAATGAACCAATTGTTAGCAGTGGTGGTAAAATAGGTGATGCACAATTATTTGATGGAAGTAATGATTATATTAATTGCGGGTCTAGTTCTGTTTTAGAAATTACTAGTAATATTACAACTGAGGTATTTTTAAAGACAACGGATGTGTCTCGGAGGTATCAAGGGATTCTTAAAAGAGGGGTGTCTGGTAAAGGTTATCATAATGCATTTTCATCTACAACAGAAAGACTTTTATTTTATGTTGCAGGACTAAGTGATACTTGGTGCGATGGTAATACTCTATTAAAAAATAATGTTTGGTATTATTTTGTCAGCACTTATAATGGTTCTGCTAATGTATTATATCTGAATGATACGATAGAAGATACAGAACCGAGCACAGGTACTATAACAATATCTGGTGTAGAAGATTTTTTTATTGGAAGAGAAGATTATTGGTCTGGTAATAAGTTCAGTGGAACTATTGATGAGGTTAGAATATCAAATGTTTCTCGTAATGCATCTTGGATTAAGGCGTGTTTTCATTCTCAAAACCAATCTACACATCTTGGTAGTTTTCTTAGTTGGGGTAGTGAACAAACCTATAGCGCACCCTCTGGCCCTCCTTCTCATAACATTACCATATCTAATTTGTTCCCTGTTAATAATAGCAACGATGTCCCCTTACAACCTACTGCTTTTGCGTATTTCGTACATGAGAACGGTAGCAAGTTCACTATCCGTTGGTATAACGATACTATTCTTTTGGGTACTGAAACCAACGTGAATAATGGTACTTATTCTGAGTTATTAATCAATTTTACTAAGTACAATACAGCTTACACTCTAAATGTTAGTTGTAACGATACTCATAATGGTTGGTGGAACTTTACCTTTGATTATACTACAATAAGTTCAGGGTCTGGCGGTGGTGGGAGTAGTGGGGGTAGGGATGTAATGGGAGTAGTTGGAATATTTGGGGGTATGTTGGGGATAATTGCTTTTGTATTTCGGAGGAAGAAGAAATGATTGAAAAAATAAAAGAAAAACTTGATTACTTAGTATTCCTGATTATAAGTATCTTTGTTAGTACATATTTTTATTTTAGTCATAGTAGACCTGGTATTGTAGAAACCAATCTGGATGAGATGTGGTTTAACTTTGGTGTGTTTTTGCCTTATTTAGCAGTTTTGTTTTTTATTGGATTAAAAAAACATAAGGATGTGAAGATTGATGAAACGTAATCCTTTACAAGTTATTAGAAGTGTTGAGGCTAAAGCTAAAAAGAAACTTGCAGATGATAGAGAAAAGGAGTCTGCTCCTGATGTTAAGAAATATAGAGGTAGTCCTGGTGTACATGAGGATGATAATGGTGCTGAAGTAATTGTTGTACCTCGTGGTGGTGATTATACAGAGGATGAGGGTGTTACTTATCCTGAGAAAACTAAAGGAATAGAACCTATTCCTGAGTATCAGGATATGTCACATTCTGCGTATCAACAAAAAACCCATGAGGAATTTGATAAAGCAAGTCAGATGCACAAAGAGTTTAAAACAGTTAAAAGTGGTATTCGTGATAAACCAACTGAGGCAGAGGTGGAAACTTGGCTTAGTAGTGGGGAAACACCTGTTACTAAGGAAACTTTTCAGAAGTATGATTATATCACAGTTCAGGATGTAAAATATTATACACGTGGTAAAACCTATAAAGAATTTGTAGGTGAGATTGCATCTGGTAGTATGCTTTGGTATGAGGATCCTAAGACTGGTGCTTATATTACTGGTAGTCAGCTTAAAATAAGATATTTCAATAAAGAGGTTGAAAGTAGTATTGTTGATTATAAGGATGCTGCTAGGAACCTTGATATTCAGGCATTGACTCTTCCTAAGTATGTCCGTATTAAAGGTAGTCCTGATATGTCTCTTGGTAGTTTTAAACTTAGTATTGACCCTGTGCATAAAGAACAGGTAGAATGGAAGAAACTTGATCCACATGAACAGTTTGCTAAAGCATTTTATGTAGGTGCAACTCGTTTCCCTGAACTTGTTTATTCAAAAATACCTGTGATAGGTAGTGGAAGAATTGATAAGTTACAGCAGAAATGGATGGTTGAGGAGGGTAGTCTTTGGGATAAAGCTCAAAGAGGTGACAAGGGTGCTGTTTGGTGGGATGCTTTGACTAGTCCAACTATGCAAGAAGTATATATCACTCTTGGAACTATGGGATTGATTAAAGCTGCGGGTCCTGTAACTCGCAGAGCTATTAGTGGTGGTCTAAAGACTTATGGTAGAGTCACTCGTTTTATCCCTGATGAAAGGCTTTTTACAAAAGGCATAAAAAGTTTCGGTAAAAAAGTCATAAGAACTGAAGTAGGTGGCAACATCTATAAGTGGGCTGCTAAAGGCTACAGATTTGGTTATGAGGCAGGTGCAAGAACTGTTGCAGGTAAAACAATAAGTGGTAGACCTGGTTTGCTCAGAGTAGAGTCTGTGTCTACTAAAACGATTATAGATCGAGCAGGTAAACGTGTATTACTTTCTCCTAAACAATATGAGATTGCAAAACAGACACTAAAAAAACTTACTTCAGGGCCAAAAACACAAACAAGAGTTGGTTTTCAGTTAAAGAAAACAAGTGTAATTGTTGAAAGTAAGTTTAAAAGAAGTTTTATGTCTAGTAAGCTATTCAGTAAAAAAGTACGAATTACTGGTAGTTATCTTGATGAGATTAGTACACTAAAACATAAAATCTATAAATATGGTAGTTTTTATAAACATCCTTATATTGGTTCTAAAATTAAAGAGGTTGGTAGCGAAGGAATTACTAAACTCAAACAGTATGTTGCTAATTTTAAAAAGCCTATGAAGGTAGAACTTTTTGGTATACATGTAACTAAGAGTAAAACAGGTTTTGCCATTCAAAGAGGTTATGCAAGAGCTAAGGATTATTTATGGGTTGGTTATAAGAAACTTGTACAGCCGCAAAGAGTTATTCCTGGTACTAGACGTAGTAAGATAAGTGCATTTAGAAACATGGTTCTTCCTGAAGGTGGCAAACTTAAAGGTATCTATAAGACTGTGGATGATCCTATTCGTGATATTTATGCCAAAGGTGCAAAGGTAGGTGCTGAGAAGTTTAAAAGGCAACATCCTTTAAAATGGTTTATTAAAGATACTTCTGCTTATGTTAAAAATGTAACTAAAAAAAGTAGTGTCAATATTTCTAAGAATATTAGTAGTAGCAGTAACATGGGTAAACTTGGACTTGTAATTAAAACACAAAAATATATTGTACCAGTAGCAGACATGGGTGGTAAGGCTACGCTTGGTTTACGTTCTGGCCTTACATTTACAGTTGGTGGTATGAAGAAAGATACAAAAAGAGAACTTGAACCAATTGTATATCAAGTACCTGATATAAGAAAAGAAGTATCTGGTGGTGTTAAGCCTTTTATTTTTACGAAACAGGATGAAAGAGAGATGGTATTTCCAGTTAGAAAACCAGTTGTTGTTCAAGCTCAGAAACTTGATTCTTTGTTGATACCTGTGCAGGTTCAAGAACAAAAACTCGTAGCACCTCCTATGACAACAGTTACACCTTTGAAATCAGAGTTTGAATATGGTACTACTTTACCATCTGGGATTAGATTGCCGTTTCGTTTACCAAGTAATATTTATGGTAGCGGTAGTAAACAGCCTAGTTTTGCTTATTGGGGCAAGATACAAAAATATAGGGAAAGAAAAACTTTCAACCCACTCAAAGGATTTAAATTAGGAGGGTTCTAATTTGGGTACTAGTGTCATTTATGCTACAGAATACATAATAGGGCTTGTAGTATTCGGTCTGATATTCTGGTTACTCGATGGTATACTAATTGATTTCGTAGGGGTTAGTACAAGAGATACTGTTTATTATTTTGCTTGGTATACTTGGGATGCTGCAGTTATCATATATTTGATATTTGGAATGTATTATTTTTACAGGAGTATTAAAAGATGGCAGATTTTGAAATAGAAAGCATAATACATGCTGGTGTAGTATTCGCCGTATATTTATTCTTGATGATAGCATTATATTTTTTCCTAAGTGCACCTATTGATGCTATTATGGATGGATTGATTGCTAATCCTCCCCCTCTTGCATCAAGTGAAATGGCAGAACATGGTCCTAATATTAGTTGGGCTATTAAAGCAGCATTTGCATGTGGAATAGCAACTCCTGCTACTTGGTTTATATTTTGGGTATTTAGTAAAGAGCCATTTGTTGGTTATAAAAGGAGGTATTAGAAAATGTTGAAAAAAACTATAATGGTAGTTGTAGGGTTATTATTCTTTGTAAATACTGTATTGGGTGTCGTTGTTTATCCTAATGTAGAATTTTATGATGGAAACCTTACAGTAGGTTTCAGTAATCCTAATGGTATCAATACTACTTACTTAGAAGTCAATCGTAGTTATATACAACTAACTGATTATAACCTGAGTCTTACATATTCAAACACCCTTGAGATTAACATTAGTGAATATAACCATGTCGACAGTCTCGATGCTGTTAATAATACCCTATTACGTTTCAATGTTACACATAGTAGTGGTAATGTAGTATTTAGTTTTACGAATGGAAATGCAACAGGTAATTTTATTTATTATCTTTATCGTGATGCTGTTGCAATAAGTACACATACAACAAATAGTTTCACATTTAGTTATAATAGTTGGAGTACGCATGATTTTGAAATCGAAGGTTTGCTTTATCCTGATCCTCCTTATAATGCTAGTAGCAGTTATAATGCAACAAATAACAGTGTGAATTTAACTTGGTCAACTGGTAATTATTCTGATGCTAATGTTCTTGTTAAAAACACAGGGCATTATCCTGCTACACCTAGTGATGGCACAGTTATAAAAAATGGCACAGGAGAGTTTTATCATTTCAATGTTACAGAGACAGCTTATTATACAGTATGGAGTTTTAACAGTAGTTTTAATACTTTTAGCCTTACAGGTCTCAATCTGCCGTGGGGTGCACTTACGCTCAATGTCAAAAATGCAAGTAAGACATGGCAGACCGTGAGTCCTTTCGGAGTGATTATCCAAAATACACTTGGTACAGAGATTTATGTAAACTATACAGCAAATAGCCCGCTTAATATTGATTTTACTGATATACCTGTGGGTAGTAATACAGTGTTTATCATAAATGCAACTGGTTATAAGACACAGACATATAGGAGGGATACATCATTAAACACATTTTTAAATTATACTTTTCTTTTACCTCCATTATGGACTTATACACCAGGACAGGGTGATGATGATCCTGTTACTGGAGATCCTACAAACGAGACAGATTCACAGTTATATCTTATTACTTTACTCAATGAAGTGGATCAGGCAATAGTAGATGGTCTTTGTGAGTTCAAACTTTATGATAATTTTACTGATACTTATCAACAAGTAGGTAGTTTTCTTACTGATGGCGCAGGGCAGGGAACCATTTGGCTAGTGCCTAATAAACTTTACCAAGTAGTTTGCAGTGTGCCAGGTAGTAATGATTATCAAGTAAATACTAGTTATTGGACTCCTAGTAATATTTTGTTTACTAAAACATTTAAACTTAAATATGCAGAAGAGGACATACAGGAGCCATATCTCCCACATGAATATATTACTTTTACAGCAACTAGGACAAATACTTCAATGACAATTACTTATAATGATGCACTTACCTGTACTATTAACACAACTATCTATGTATATGAGATTAACAAAACCACAGGGATAGAAAGTTTATTTCATACGAATACGACAGAAGATACAGATAGTTTTACATTTACTGTGAGTGGTCTTGATGCAGAGACTAGTTATAGGGTAGTCTTGCATTATAGCCATTCAATCTTTGGGGACCAAGATCCATTTATAATTCTGCCAGGTTGGAGAACTGAATTGACCTCTCCTGCAACCCTTAACACTATGATGACTGATATTTTTGGTTACAATCCTTTAGTATGGACTCATTGTATAATGTTCATAATACTTGTTATTGGTATGTTTGCCGCTGACAGCGAGGATGCTGGTAAACTTATGATAATCCTTGGTGGTATTTTCATATTCTTAAATGTGTTTGTTGCATTGGATGATGCTCTTGTCGCTGCTGCAGGGGGAATAATACCAGGGTTGTTCATATTGTTAGGAATAATTATAGAATGGAATAATAGGAAGAAATAATGAGGTGAAATAAAATATGGTGAAAGATTGGAGTACTTTTTTTCAAACAACTATTTATATTTGTATACTTATAATTATTCTTACTTTAACTATTAATTTTTTAAATGGCCTTGATCTTTATACTAATGTAAATACTGGTATTAGTGTTAGTGGACCTGCAAATAACGTATTCCAGGTTATCACTGGTTTTAGTGGTGGATTTGAATATATTTGGCTTAGTTTGCTAACTGCTGCAGGGTTAGGTGCGCTTGTAGTAGCTAAACTTACACAATCTACTAATATGATAGGTGTATGGCTATTTAGTGGTGTGTTCTGGACTAGTTATAATAAATGTATATCTGTTGTTAATGTTAGTGATTGGATACCTACAGAGTTTATTCTTATATTTACAGTTGCTTTGTTGTTTTTATGGGCTGCCTCTATTATTGGTATGCTTACAGGAAGTGGTTAAAAAATGGCACTTAATGGAAGTGAGTTTATTGATAGTCCTTTTAACGTGAGTTTTAGTCCTTATACTGATATGTTTGCACAGATATTTGGTAATGGTAACGTGTTTTTTATCTTTCCGATAATCGTATTGACATTTGTACTTTATGTAAAAACTGATAACCCTGTAGTAGCTAGTATGTTTATGATGGGAGCTAGTGGTATATTTAGTTTCGGTACATTTCTTGCACGTCTACCTGAGCTTAGTATCATGTTTACTATTTTTACAGCAATTGGTCTCACTGCTGCTGTTGCAAGTATCATATTTCAGAAGAGGGGGTACTAGTTTTGTTGGACTATTTAGTAGTTGTTTTTATACTTCTTGCTTTTATTTTCATGTTTCTCGGTATCGAAAACTTCAAAGAGAAAGATTATTATTGGAGTTTTGTCTGTACTCTTATCAGTATTTTTATCTGGTTTCTGCTTTCTGCTTCTATCCTTGAAACAGAAGCACCTTGGGAGATGTTCAATGGCACTAGCGGTAATATTGAAACAGGTGTAAATGTTTATGCTAGTAAGATAGCCCCTGAGTTGGTTTATTTTTTTTATATGATGGCGATGATAAATATTATTTTTGAGGTTTTACAGGTTTTTGTAGCAGTAGGCAGTCTGTTTAAGAAAAGGAGGGGTAGATAGGTATATGAGCAAAGGTAGTCTTTATCCATTTAAAGTACGTATTAAAGACCCTGAGATGTGTAAAGTTTTCTTGATTGTCAACCAAAGACGTAGTTCTAAGATACCTTCTAATAGTGTTGCTTTGAAGATAGGGAAAAAAATTAAGCCTATCCGCAAGGATATTTATTTAGGGCAAGATAGACGTTATAATCGTAGTTTCATAGCTCTCCCACCTGAACTTGATCTTGTATCTATTAAGAAAGGGAGTGCATATGATTTTATATTTAAACCAAAAATATAAAAGGAGGTGAAAAAAACTATATGGTAGCTCATAAAGGGTTTAAAAACAAGACAAACGCTAAGAAATATGCTAATAAAATGAATCGAAGAGGTTTCAAAGCATCTGTCTATAAATCAGGTAATGGTTATAGAGTAAGTGTAACAAAATAAAAAAAAGATGTTTTCTCCTAATAATATAAAATCAGTTATATTATCATATAACTTATAATAGTGTTGAATCTTTAAATACTATTTAAGTTGATTACTATTTTTATGAAGCAAATGAATGATAGAGGAAATGTAGACCTTATACTTATGGCAGTGACTGCGGGTGTGGTAATAGCAATATCTCTGCTTGTTATCTTCCCGGTTATCGGGGGGCTTAACACAGACTCTATAGATGCAGATATTGGTGCATCATCAACTACTCCTGCTGCTAATGCTACAGATAATCTTGTAGAGAACTTGGAGACGTTTTATAGTGTTTCTCCAATATATGTAGTTGTTCTAGCTGCTGTTGGTATTATCTCTGCTGTGATGATGATCATTGTA
>Ga0180432_10007745_pt1 | contig 13572 bp, 28 predicted proteins | sample SS_ome_10_FD_132414 | JGI IMG/M metagenome (GOLD analysis project Ga0180432, IMG submission 132414) | Hypersaline lake sediment archaeal communities from the Salton Sea, California, USA - SS_1_MS_2 metaG | ecosystem: Environmental > Aquatic > Non-marine Saline and Alkaline > Hypersaline >...
AAACCCTATAAAAATGAACATCACAGCAGAAAAAAACGGCATTTTATCAATGCCAGCACTTAGCGGAATTAGCCGCCAGCGCGTTAGTCAGTCTTTTTTGAGACTAGAGGCAACACTAGGAACGCAAAACGAAATTACTTTCGAAGCCCTAAAAACGACCGGAAGCCCAGCGGCGACCGAGCAACGGCTAAACAGTTCCGACAAATTCGTAATTACGCATTTAGGACTAGCTATTTATGTAGCGGCAACCGATACAGCCGCCGACCGAGGCAAAGCGGATTTACACACCTGGAACAACTCGGCGGTATTTACCGGAACAAACGACGCCAACTTAACGGCCTTGTTTAATGGTAAACTTGGGCTTACAGTTAATGAGTTTAACTATTTTCCGGCCTTAAGTACTAGAGACTTTTTAAGAGTTCCCGAAACCCAAGAGGGAACATTTACCGGAGTAAACGCCGGATCGAGCGACACAAGCCAAGGCGGCGACAGCCGTACAAATGGCCTTTATGGTTATTACCCGGTTGATCCTTTAATCATTACGGGTAAGGACAATATCGAGGCGGCAATTAAGTTGCCAGCCTCCTACAATATGGCGGCGTCAGCGTCAAACCATATTAACGTGGCGGTATTCCTTGCAAAAGGTTACTTAGTTACGGGCGCTAATTAATCGAAATTAATTAGTAAGTAGTGTAATACAAAGGCCGGAAAGCTTTACGACGGCGCCGGCCTTTTTTTTAATCGTTTAGTAAATCGAAGAAATGCAAAGTTTAATAATAAGCAAAAGCCGGTTAGTTTCAGCAGAAGTAACAGCGACACCCGGCGCCGGTCAGCAATACAATTTTAAAACGCAGGCCGACCTTGAAAACAAAAATATTATGCTTTACGGCGTAGAGGCGTACAGCGAAAGTCAGTTAGCCGTGGACATTAACGGTAAAACCACCGTTTCGGCCGACGGCTGCAAAAACATAACGTTACAGTTATGGGATCGAGATAATAAAAAAGTTGTCGAAATTCCGGTTACTTCATTGATCCGAAGTAATAACGGTGGATTGGTGGTAATTCTTAAGCCGTTCGCCTTGGATTTTTCCAAGTGTAACATACACCTAACAGCCGGAACCAACATAAGCCAAAACGAAACCGTAAGTTTTAATTTCTATTACAAGGAGTTTTAAAATGGTAAACTATACAACATACAAAGAATTATATGGAGCGCATGAGGCCGCCGGGTTAATTACAACCACCGGCCGCCCAAGCGCCCCCAATAAGTATTTAATTCCGTTGTATTTTAATGAAACGCCAGCCGTTGGAAAGCGATACTATTTTACACCATTTAACGACCTTAAAAAAGTAAGGGGAATACGCGCAATAACCAACGGGCAAACGACCAGCATTAAAAAGAACGGAACCACGTACAACGTGCCAACGGCCGACGGTTACAAAGACGCCGTTTTATACCTTTTAGACGAGCGCCAAAATGTTTGCGCGGCGATTCCCTTAAACGTTTTAACGGCCGAGGCTAACGACGGTAAGCCGGTATATTTTAATACACCGGTAGAGTGGCGAAGTTGTTTTGTGGAGTTTAACAGCAATACGGCAAGCCTTACGACGAGCAATTTATTTTTATTCGAAATTTCAGCATAAAAACACCATGGCAACAACACACAACCCGGAATTTATTTACAAGCAAATAGAGCGCCACGGCTGGACTAACTTTAGAGTTAAAGGAGCAGACCAGCGGCAAATTGCCATGCACGACACAACCGACGGCGAAACCCAGCAGACAATAAACCTATTAAAAGAGGTTATCGAAAACAACGCCGGAACGCTAAATATAAAGATATACCAAAAGCCTACCAGCGTACCCAACGCCAAGGGAAGCCCAAAAAATTATTTGGAGTACACCCTAAACAATAGCCCCGGCGATATTACGCCCGTTAATGGAGCGCAAACCCAAAGCCATGACGCCGACGTATACGCAGAACGTGAGGCGCGCCTAAGAATGGAGTTTGACCATAAGTTAGAGCGCTTAGAATGGGAAAGAAAACTAAAAGAGGCCGAAGAAAAAAGCCCGTACGATCAATATCTAGGACAATTAATTACCGGCATTTTACCGCTATTTTCTAAACAAGCCCCAGCGGTAGCCGGAATAAACGAGCCAGCCCCGGAAAATTTACCCGACGAACGCGGCCGAATAGAAGCGGCAATTACTAAGCTCATGAACTTAGACCCGGACTTTTGCCAAAATATTGAAAAATTGGCCGAGATAGCCACCAAGAGCCCGGACGTTTATAAAATGGCAATTAATTCATTAAACAACTTTTAAAAATGGTATTACTACAACACAAGCACTTAAAAACGTTCCATTACGCAAGCGACAAAAAAGCGGCGGAAATGCTAAAGCCGCAAAATTCCATATTTGAAAAAATAGGAAATGCAAAGGACAAAAAAGCGGTTATTTCTTTAGCGTCAAAAACCCGAAAAAAGCAAGCGGCGGAACGTGAGTAAACAAACGGCAAAATATGGACTTTTGGGCGTTGCTATAATAGCCGCCGGCCTTTTAATAATTCAAAAGAAAGTACAAGCAATAGACAACGTTTACAGTCCTTTTGGATCCGGTAAAACATACAAGCCCGGCGAATATTTAGGCGTCGTAATTAAAAGCACGCCAACGGCCATACAATACGGCCAGCAAGTATTTACCGGCCGTAAATTGATAGTTAAGAACCACAAAGGACAAACCGCCGAAATGCTTATCCACCATAAAAACGCGCCTTGGACGAATAACATAAAAATTACCTTATGAGCAATACTATAACATGGCAAAGCGTGCCGGATTATGACGGCTGGGGATTCGATTCGTATTGGAAGTGCCCGGAGTGGATGCAATGGTATTACGCTTTAAAAGCGCATTACGGCACGGCCACGGCTAAAAACATTTGGCTAAAAGCATGGGGCAAAATGGACAGTTTCGAACACGCGGCCAACTTTTGCCGATATAATGCCGATTTTGTGGCGTTTTTAAAAAGGGAAAAAATACCAGGTCTAACGAATTTTATAAGCGACACCATAGTAAATGCGGGCAAAGTGGCGACAAACACCACCACGGCGGCAAACACAATAGTAAAACTATTGCCGGCGGCTTTAATTGTTGTCGGTGGCGCCTTGCTTGTTAAGGAGTTACGGAAATGAGACAAAAGGATTGGTTAATGATTGGAATAATAGGAGCGTTTATAGGTATGGCATATCATGTTAAAATATGGGATTACGTAGAGCGTTTAACCCGGCACGCCTCAAAGGTTTACCGCCGGCGGAATTTAAACGACATTAATAAAATAATTGTACACCATAGCGGAACAACTTCCGGAAGCGCCGAGGCGTACGCCCGTTATCATGTACAAAATTTAGGCTGGCCGGGAATTGGTTACCACTTTGTTATAGAAAAAAACGGCCAAGTAAAACAAACGAACGATTTAGCCACGGTAAGTTACCACACCAGCGGCCAAAATACCGGGAGCGTGGGCATAGCATTAACCGGAAATTTCGACACGCAAAAACCGACACAAGCCCAAGAGTTAAGCCTAATAAAACTAATAAACCATTTACGCCGGACATTGGGCAACGTTCCGGTAAAAGGTCATCGAGATTATAGCGCTAAAAGTTGCCCGGGTAAAAATGTAGATTTAAGTAAATACAACGCATGAACAATTTGATTAAATACGTAATGAAATTCGAAACCGTGGCCGAGGCCGGCGACGTTTCAAGCGATTGCAACGCGATCAGCTTTATAAATCAAGGCGCCACCGCCTTACTAATTAACGGCCTAGAAGTGGCCGCCGGGGATTCGTTTACACTAAGCGGCGAGGGTTTAGAATACGACACGACCGTTTACCGTATTCAGTTTACCGGCTCCGGCGCTAATAAATGCGTTATCGTTCGAAAGTTTTACCAAAATGAAGCCTAGCACATGGAAAGTATTTTATTAAAAAAATCAAGACCAAAAGCGGCGGTTTACGTTTACGAAGTAGACGGAACCACAAACCCACCGGCGGCCGTTGCCGGATCATTTGTTACCGTTCCATTTAATACCGAGCGTTTTAACAATATAGGAGCCACAATAGAAAGCAACATTATTACAATACCGGCCGGTAATTATGTTTTTAGGTATTATTCTGCTACATATAGAGGCGGCCGGCTATTAACCGAACTTATGGCCAATAATTCCGGCGTTGATGTTTCCACCGTTGGTTGGAGCAACACTACAAGCAACGCCGCAAGTGGTGGATATTTAACAACCGGCGCCACGTTTACAGAAGAAACCGAAATTTATTTACGCCACTATTTGACATATTCTAATAGTTCGTTTAACCATGGTTTAATAGGATCAACGGCCGGAAATAGCGTATATTTTGTTTTAGAAATTCAAAAATTACCGTAATGACATACGAAGAAAAAGTAGCCGAATTATTTAAACGCCCATTAATAGCGCAAGGCATTAACGACCTGACGACAGCCGACAAAGCGGCCATAAAACAGACGGACAGCATTAACCCGGCGTTAGCGGAAAGCATTTTATTAAATACGGTTAATTTGCCGTTAGTCGAAACGCTAGAGAATACCACCACATCGGCCGAAAACGCCGAGGCAATAAACACAAGCTTAACGGCAAAAGAACGCCGAGAATTAAACAAAAAATTTTTAGATCTAGGATTTACACAAAAGGAAATAAATAGCTTTTTATAATGGTAACGTACAAAACAAAAGAGGCCGTAATATATGACGCCTTAACACCAAGCAACACCCGAACGGCTTACGCGAGCATTGATTTGATATCAATAGACGACAGCGCATGGATAGCCAGCGGCGAATATTACACCCTAGACGACCAAGGGAACCGCGAAGTATTACAAATCCTAAACCGAGGATTTACCGCCGAACAAGTGGCGGCCATGGAACAACAGTACGGTATAGTTTCAAAAAACAGCCCGGAGGCTATACAAGAATTAATGATTGCAGCCATGCCTGCCATATTAGCCCAAGAAAATATTTTTGGATTGGCGGCCAATAAATGGGAGTTGGTAGCATGATAAATTTTTTACTTTTAATAATTGCCGTTTTTTTATTCGTTACCATAGGCGGCGCCGGCTTTCTTTACGCGATCGTCAAAAGCGCTATAACCGGAATATTCAGTTTTTTAAACGAGTATTTTTGGTTGGCTGCTTTAAGTATAGACCAGGCCGGAAACGTTGTATGTATGCAGCTATTTAATGACCTACTTATTAAAAAGGATAATATACACCCGTTTGGACATGAAAACGAAACGGTTAGTCATGTGCTGGGTAAAAACAAAGCAGCCGAAAACCTTACTTTTTTGGGTAAATTCTTAAGCTATGTTTTGCATTTAATAGACCGTTACCACGTAGAGAAAGCAGCCGAAACGCCCCAATAATGAAACAATATTTTTTAGATCATATTTTGCCGGCTTTAGTTGGATTAATAGGAGGGGGCGGAAGTATGTACTTTATTGAGCGCAAACGGGCAAAAAAACAAGTTGAGGCCGTAGGACTTGAAAACTTAGAAAAAGGTTTTGAAATATACCGCGGTATGCTTGACGACGTAACAAAACGTTTTGAAGATCAAATAAAATCGCTTGAAATAAAAATAGACCACCTAGAGGTAGAACTAGAAGAATGCAAAAAAAGGCATTAATACTTTTATCAATTCTATTTTTAACCGGGTGTAAGCTACTAGAGCAACACCAAGAAAAACGCGCGCGTAAATACATACAAAAGCACGCCGAGTTAATCCAAACAGACACCACGCGCGACACGGTTTTTACTATTTTTCCGGGCGGATCTATTGACACGGTTTACCAAGTAACACCCGGAAAGCGCGACACGATTGTAATAAATTTAAAAGATCGGGTTTATACGCGAATTATTAAAAGCCCGGGCGGCGATAGTCTCGAGATTAATCAGCAATTAAAAGCAGACACAACGGCCAGCGTAAACACCACAATAAACGAGCGCTTATATTTGGCCGCGGCGCGTAACGGTAATTTTTTCCGTTTTGTAGTAATTTCTTTGTTATGTATTGGCCTTTTATTAGGTTTAGCGAAATTTATACAAGCATGGAAAATTTAAGAACAATTACAAAACACCTAACAGCCGCATTAATATTTTCGTTTTGTGCCGTGTCTATGTTTGCCATGGGTAAACTAATAACCGAGACACAAGAGGCCACCGTACAGAAAACCGAAAACGTTTACGTTTTTATGGATTGCCAGCCGCAAAAGGAATACGACGTAGTTTTTACCTATTCGGTTAAAATGGTATTGGATAACAGCCAAATAAACAGCGTGCAAAAAATAAAGTCCTACGTACTTAAGAAGCTGAAAAAAGAAGCGGCCAAAAAAAACACAACCTTTGAGGCGGTTATTATAAACGACCTTGACGACATAAAGGCCGTTAATTTCACAAAATAGAAAGATCGGTTTTTATTTCAGATAGGCGCCGGGCGTAAATATTTAGTTGGTATTTACGAGCATGATCCGAGCGCCGCGCGGCCATATCCAAAAGAAGCCCAACGGCCGCGGCTAAAAAGTCCAAGCAATTATTTAGAAAATTAAACACGGCCGCCGTTCCCGAGTACCCGGAGACGTTTGTATAACATTTACTTAAATTTTCCCGGGCGTATTTAAGATGCTGAACTATTAGACGTTCATCAGATCCGGGAACAAAATAAAAGAAGTAGGAGCGATACACGCCGCCGACATCGTGCAAAGCGTTGTTTAGTTCATGGGCGTAAAGGTTTACAATTTTCGAAACTTTATTTTGGTGGCGTTCGGCGTCCATTTTACGCGTAAATTGATGTACCGAACCGTTACCCGTATAAAATTCGTACAACTTTTTTATATTATTACGGCTGGGTTTTAGTGGTTTGTAGATTGTACCGACGTTTATTTTTTTCATTTAGTATACAACGTTATACAATAGTATTAAAATAAAAAAGACGTAAAGCGCTGAATGCAAGTCGTTTAGTATATTCAGTATTTACAGAAAACTGTCATATAATTAATATTAAGATATTTACTAAACACTTGTTTTACAGCGCTTTAAATGCGTTTAGTAATATTTTTATACATGACCTTTGTCAATTAGTATATTGATTCTTTTTAATAGTTCCGTATGAGCCTCTAAATATTGCGTAAATACATCGTTTGAATAAACGCCCGGCGGATCGTTTGTAATATTTGAAGCCGCACGCGGCGGCCGTTTGTCAAATAGTTCAGCCGGCGGAATGTTAAGCCACGCGGCAAGTTTTAACATATCTTTAGCCTTTAACGTTTCATTTTCCAAGGCACGCCAAAACCCGGCGGAAGTCATGCCCAAATAACGGGCGGCCTTGTTTTTACTAATTTCTCGTTTATCTAAATAGAATTTTAATACATTGAATACCATAGTTTTACGACTTTTTACTGAAAATAGTATAATACTTTACGTTATTTATTATAACATTGCGTTATAAATTTATAACATTTAGTAAAATGAGTAAACAAAAAACACACCAAAAAACGGCCACAGAGTTAAAATCGGCCTTTTTATCGTTTAACGTATCCGACGCGGACTATTTCAGAAAAAAAGTACTTGAAAATTTAGGCTGGAGCCGCGCCGTATGGTACAACAAAATACACGGCAAAACACAAATAACACCGGCCGAGGCTAAAGAAATAGCCCGTATAAAAAATTGTATTGAACAACTAGAAACCATTTAAGATATGAAAAAATTTATTTTAAGTATTTACAAAGGCCATGAATTAAAGCTACAAAAAACTGTAGAGGTTTCCGGTAGGGATCATTTGAAAGCTGAAAAAGATATTTTTTGGTTTGAGTCGCCATATAAAAAAAGAGGTAAAAATTGGATGGGAGTTAAAAGGGTAAAATAATGGCACAAATCGACATTTATATAAATCGCGCGTTTGCCGAGTGTAAAGAATTACACGCGGCCGCATTAATAGATTACGATTACGCAACCGAGTATTTAGAAAAATATCCGGCTAAAAGAATGGCGGCGCTTGCTAGGATTGAGCGCATACGCGAACGCTTACAAGCTATTAACCGAATAGGCGGCGACCTTCAACGAATAGCCGACGCGGCCGAAAGTACATTTAACGAGGGTTACAGCGCCGGCCGTAAGAACCAAAAAAACCAGCCTTTTAAAACTGAAAACCGCGAGGCGCAAAGATCATACAGCATAGCGCAAGCCGGTAAAAAATGGAATTTCTAAATATGATACAAACAAAAAATTTTGAAGAACGCGAATACGATTACGAATATATAAGCCAAAACGAGTTTTGGATTCCTAAGTATACTAAAAACGGGAATTTTGATAAAGTAGAAATAGATGTAGTAAAGTTTAGTAATTTTTTATACCGCCACGGATTCCGCCGGTATGATTTACAAGACGATTCTATTTTTATTCAGATAGTAAACGACCGAATATTTAAGCCTATACAATTAAAACATATTCAGGATTTTGTATTTAATTGGATAGAAGAAAAATTACCCAAAGTTTTAGACGATAAAAATTTTTTTCGCGACCATTTAACGGGTAAATTTATTTCCGGGATTCAATACTATTTTAATAAACAACGCCTTTACTTTCTACAGCCTAGAGAACCGATAGTATTTAATAAATGCACCAGGTCGAAACAATATTTTTACTACTTAAACGGATTCGTAGAAATAACACGAGAGGCCGTAAAGTTCAAAAAATACGATCAGCTGGGCGGCTATATTTGGCAAAGTGAAGTACTAGACCGGAATTTTTTACCCGGCGCCGTGCATAAGGACAACACCGTAAGCCGTTTTATTAAATACGTTTCAGACGAAACAAAGCCGAGCCGAGAACGCGCGCTTAGAATTGCAATAGGTTATTATTTGCACCAATACACCGAGTATAAACTAAAAGCGTTAGTTCTAACCGACGGAAGCAGCGAAGCCGACGAGGCGAACGGCCGAACCGGTAAAACGTTATTTTGTAGGTTAATCGGCCACATGATAAGCGCCAACCCGTTCGACCCAAGTATTAAGAGTTACGTCGAAATTAACGGCAAAGATTTTGACCCGCGAGACAAACACAAATACTCGAAAGCCGGGCCTGATACTAAACTAATAATACTAAACGACCTTAAGCCGTATTTTAAATTAGATCCTATTTATAATGATATTACGGACTTTCAAACTATTGATAAAAAAAATATGCAACCGTTTAATATCAGGGCAAAATTAATACTTACTAAAAACAAGAGTATAGACACCAGCGGCGCCAGCGACAGAGATCGTATTCTTGAGTTTGAGTTTTCAAACTTTTTTAACGAGGATAAAACACCGGAAAGCGTTTTTAACCATTGGTTTTTTACTGATTGGAATGTAGAACAATGGGCGGCGTATGATTCTTATATGTGCCAATGTTCTAGAATGTTTTTAGAGAATAACTGTAAGTTAGAACAGCCCGAACAAATAAACTTAACAGCGCGTAAACTTAAAGAACATACGCCCGAGGGTTTTCTAGACTTTGTAAACGAGGTATGGCGGCCGCGTTTTAATTATCCGTATGAGTGTAAGGAAATATACCAAGAATTTTTAAACGAATACCCCGACCACCAACGCGGAAAAATGACCCACGCCAAGTTTACCAAAGCGTTAAAAATGTGGTGTAATTTAACGGAAAACGTGAAGCGCTGGGATAAGGATAAAAATATAGTCCGGCAAAAGTCGATCAATACCGACAAGCAGGAACGCCATTACATAATACTAAAAGAGGAACCTAAAATACAAGAAAATGAAAACGAACAATTTTAAATTTGATATTGGCGAAACCGTCATATATAAGGGCGATTTTCACGAAATAGTAAGCCGTTGGAAATATGACCCGGACACGCACAAAGCACGCGGCCGTAAATACAAAACGGGAACACGTTTATACAATGTATCAGGATCCGGCGACATTATACCGGAACAATATTTATTTAATCCATATAAAGCCGTTTAACAAGTACTAAAACAAGACCCAAACCCGGAGCAATACGCCCCGGGTTTTTTTATGCCCTTTTTTTAGTATAACGCCCCGGCGGCCGTTTTTTGTCCTACTTTATAGACGTATTTATAAAAAGTACCTTAAGGCGTTTAAATATAGAAAATAAGTTGCTAAAGTTGCTAAGTTCTAATTATCAGCGTTTTACAAGTTTTCGAAGTTGCTAAAATAGGGTTTTAAGTTGCTAAAAGGTCGCTAAGTTCTAATTATCAGTACTTTACAAAACACAAAACAACACGTTAGCAACTAAAAAGCGCGACGAATGACAACTAAAAAACAGCGTAAATAACTGAATACAAGCATTTAGCAACTTTAGCAACTTGTTTTGTACATTAAAACCGCTTGCCACATATTTTTAGAAATGGTTTAAGGATAAATAAACCCATATTTTAAGCGTAATTAATACTTTAGTATAATAGTTTATTGATTTTAGTATATTCGAAGTATGAAAATATTTGTATTCATTGCTTTATTCATGTTGTCCAGGTTAATAATTCTTTATTGGATACGTGCTAAATCCTCAAAAAAACCGGGAGAAAATAAGCGCGCAACCACGCCACCAAAAAAACCAACACCGGAACCTAATAAAATAATAAGAGTAAAAAAAGGTAAACGCCGTTATACGCTGGAATTTAAAAACGGCGAAAGAATAAACCATGGACGACACAATAATATAAAATGGAAATAAAAAGCCGGTCAAAAAAAGAATTACGCAACGCGTACGGCGTCAGCCAAAAAACATTTAACAAGTGGTTAAAACGCGCCGGAATAAAAACCGGATCAGACCACATATTAACGCCTGCACAAGTTGAAGCCATTTATACGCGTTTAGGTATGCCATAAAAATTTGTTTACTCTTTTGAAAGAGGCTAAACATTGTTAAGTTCATATTTTCTATTAATTACAAGCGCCCGATATGGGCGCTTTTTTATTTCAATAAATTCAAAATTTAAACCAACCAAAGCCAACCAAAGCAAACCGCGGAACCATGCCCGGCGCCGGTTATTACTTTGAAGTAATGAAAAACGCAGCGTTACCACTTTTAGCCGTTCTAGGTTTTTTTCTATTCAGAACGAAAGATAATTTAGTAAACCGCTTACGTTATAGTTTCGACCGTGTAAACCTAAGTTTTGCCGGCGGAATATTGAGAACCAAGGTAACGGCGCGCATGACCATTACCAACCCGACAAACAGTACGCTAAAAATACAGAACATTACCGGCGATATAGTTTACAACGGTACAAGCATAGGCCGCTATTCTGTAAACCAGCCGTTTAGTATTTCAGCGCAACAAAATACACAAGTACCGATTTTGGCAAACGTATCTAATACCGGGCTATTGTCCGGCCTTGTAAATATGTTGATTCGCGGCGACCGGCCAACGTTAAAACTTGACGGCCTTATTAATACGTCGCTGGGATCTATTCCATACGATTACGCTTTTAAAGTACAGATGCCACAAATAAGAAAGCCGGACAATAGCGGCGAAGTTCAAAGCCTAGGAGTGAACGGAACAAAGTCAGCATTTCCCAATTCATGGAAAAAACCATATTATATGTTATCAGTAGAAGAAGTAAGGCAAGAAAGAGATTTCATAGATAACAACTATTCCCCGGAATTAGAAAAAAGACTAAAAGACCTGGTCCGGTATTGCGCAATAAAAGGAGTTACGCTAACTAAAATTTAATATGCAGGCGGTATTTACGGACATATCGAAACCACAAAACAAGACTTTTATTAATGCCATGGCCGGCACTAATAAAAGTATAATAAAAGCCTTGCACCGCGCCCAACCTAAAGCCGTTGAGCAATGTACAAAAATTGCACACCATTTTAAAGGATCAACACCAGCGGCAACCGCAAAAAATATATGGCAATTTCTTAAAACAGAAATACAATACGACCCGGACACCCACACCCAAAAAATAAAAATGCCGGCCGTATTTTTAAATGATCGTGTAGGCGATTGTAAAAGCTATTCATTATTCACAAGCGGCGTTTTAACGTGTTTAGGCATTCCGCACGCTTTTAAATATGTGAGTTATACCAGCGACCCAACGCCAACGCACGTATATATACAACTTGAGGACGGAACAATAATAGACGGCGTTTATAAATCATTTAACGCTGAAAAACCATACACAAACGCAAAACTATATAAAATGCAAGTACACACATTAACCGGCCACCCGGTAAACGGCCTTAAAGATTTTTTTAAAAATGTAGGCGACAAGATCAAGGACGCCAACTTAAAAAAAGTAGTAAACGCACCCGGACGCGGCGCATTTTTAATCTTAGTTAAAATTAATTGGCTGGGCTGGGCCACAAATATGGCCGCCGGAATTAAAACCGGTAAAACGAATATAATTCGGTCTAAGTGGACAAGCCTCGGCGGTAATTCTAATAAATTGATTGCGGCCATAAATGAGGGATCTAAAAAACGGGCGCTATTTAATAAAAACGCTCGGATAAACGGAATAGGCGTAAACGGCGAACCGGTAAGCGTTGCGGCTATGTTAGCAGCGGCCGCCGGAGTAGTGGCAGGATTTAAACCCGTTTTAGATGCGGCCAAACGTTGGCTGCAAGACATACAGCAAGACGGCGACGGATCCGGCGACATTTACCGAGACTTTAGCCAAGGCGGCGGACAAAGCAGCGACAACACGCCAAGCCCAACGCAACCAGGACAAGGTACATTTTCGAACATTACAAGCAACCCGGCCTTACTTATTGGAGCGGCCGCGGCGGCTTATTTCATATTCAAAAAATAAACATTTCAATAATTTAATTATGGCAAAAAAACGCAAGTATCCAAAGAAGCCGAAAATGAGTTCAAGCCTGCAAACTTGGAAAAATTATGAGGCAAAGTGTAAAGAGGTGGACAAGTTCAACGCAAAACTTGAAAGCGAGAAAAAACAGAAGAAAACCCTAATCCAAAAAATTAGAAACAAGTACTAAGAACATGGCAAGATCAAAAAAATTCAAATTCACAGAAGCCGCCCAGCAAGTAGCCGGACTAGGAGCGGGCGCCGTACTTTCCAATAAATTGGCAAGTTTCGTACCGGTAGAAAACACAAAAATACAAGCCGCCGCCCCTATTGTATTGGGCGTTATTCTAAGCGGTAAAAAAGGTATTTTAGGACACGTTGGCGCCGGAATGGTAGCCGGTGGAGCCTCGCAGCTTGCTACCGAGTTTGGTATTACCGGACTAATTCCCGAAAGATTGGCCGGCGTTGGAACGGTAACCGTAGACGACGCATATTACAGCCCAACCGTAGAGGACAGAATGGCCGGAACCGGTGAGGAAATGAATTATTAAAATAAGTTTCACATCATTTAAAACCCTATAAAAATGAACATTACAGCAGAAAAAAACGGCATTTTATCAATGCCAGCACTTAGCGGAATTAGCCGCCAGCGCGTTAGTCAGTCTTTTTTGAGACTAGAGGCAACACTAGGAACGCAAAACGAAATTAC
>Ga0180432_10007747_pt1 | contig 13571 bp, 12 predicted proteins | sample SS_ome_10_FD_132414 | JGI IMG/M metagenome (GOLD analysis project Ga0180432, IMG submission 132414) | Hypersaline lake sediment archaeal communities from the Salton Sea, California, USA - SS_1_MS_2 metaG | ecosystem: Environmental > Aquatic > Non-marine Saline and Alkaline > Hypersaline >...
ACGGATGACGGAAGGATACGCGTATCTCATATCAAGGGCGCATTATCCGTCGAGACGGAGGACGGATCGATCGAAGGCTCGGAAATCAAGGGAAGTGTCGAGGCGATATCGGATGACGGGGATATCCATATCTCAGGGCGCCTGGATTGGCTCGACATACGGACGGAAGACGGAGACGTCAGGGCGGAAATATTTCCCGGATCCGTCATGGCCCGGGACTGGAAGATGAGATCGGATGACGGAAACGTGGAGCTTTATGCACCCGGGGATTTCGCCGCATATTTCCGGTTCAGAACAGATGACGGGGAAATCGATAACCATCTGCCCGTCTCTTTTTCAGCCATCTCATCGGATACCGACATCTCGGGCCGCCTCAATCAAGGGGAACGGACTGTCTACATCGATACCGAAGACGGGGATATCTCACTCCGGCCCTTCAAAAAACGCTAGCATCCCAGGGCCCCTTCCCGGCGGGCTTTTCATGGAAGGTTCATCAGATTGCTGAAAGACCGGCTGAGAATGCCCAAATGAATCGCGGGAGACGATTCATGGCACATTGCTTCAACTCAGTTATCTAAATGTAACGATGAACCGCATGCATTCGGCGGACCGTTCACCGGAAGGTTTATTCCGTATGTTTGATGATCAGCCGGACGGGTGTCCCTGAAAAATCGAAGGTGTCTTGAATCTGTTTCATGAAGAATTTCCTGTAGGCGGGGGTCAGATTTTTGCGCGGAGGGGCGAACAGAAAAAAAGTGGGAGGGAAGACTCCCGTTTGTACCATATACTTGAGTTTGATCCTTCCTCTTTTTTTGGACACGGGCGGATGTTCCCCGCTTATACGCGATAAAAACTCATTGAGTTTGTGTGTGGAGATTTTCTTCCCGGCATTGGCATAGACGCTTTCGGCCAAATCCAGTATTTTCACGGTTCTTTTTCCCGAAAGCGCCGAGGTAAAGATCAGAGGCGCGTATGAAACGAAATCCAGCCTCTCATGAACCCGGCTTTTGTAACTCTCAGAGGTATGGGTGTCTTTTTCTATCAGATCCCACTTGTTCAAAGCAAGAAGCATGGGCTTTCCGGACTCATGAGCCAAATGGGCGATGGCCGTGTCCTGCCGGGTAGGAAAGCTCTGCGCATCCATGACGAGGCAGATAACATCCGCCTGCCGGATATCGCCTTTTGCCTTCACGACACCGGCTTTTTCTCTATTATCACGTGTCCGGCTGAGACGGCGGATACCCGCTGTGTCTATAAGACAGAACGTCCTCTTGTTCCTGCGAATGAGCGTATCCGTGCTGTCCCGCGTAGTCCCGGGTATTTCACTCACGATCAGATTGTCCTGGCCGCTCAGGCGATTGATGAGAGACGATTTGCCCACGTTAATGCGCCCGATGATGGCGATCTTCAAGAACGCATCGGGAAGCTCCTCAAGCAAAAAGTCCGGCAGGACGGCTGAAATCCCCTCTTCCAGCAATTCCAGGTTTCTTTTATGTTCGGCGGAGACGGGAAAGACCCGGTCACTCCCCAGGCGGAAAAAATCGCCGAGTCTTTCTTCCTGGAGCGGAGAGTCCACTTTATTGACGACGGCCAGAACCGGCTTGTTCAATTTCTTCATATCAAAATAGAGTTCCTCTTCGGCTGGAAGAAGATCTCTCCTTCCGTCCAGAACGAAAAGCAGGATATCGGCTTCCCGGGACGCTTTCCATGCCGTTTTTTTCACATGGGCGGATATCGGATCCGATTCGAAATCAAAAAACCCGCCCGTATCGACAAGAATGAAATCCTTGTTCTTCAACCGGCAGACCGATGAGATCCGATCTCGAGTCATTCCGGGAAGGGAATGCACGAGTGCCTTTTTTGTGCTCAAAAGCCTGTTGAACAACGTGGATTTTCCGACGTTGGGGAATCCCACGATGACCACTATCGGCAATGTCTTCATTTCAAGAAATCCCGCGTCCCCCTTCAAGCGTGAAGGATGGGCTAATTGATGACAAGGTCGAAACGAGGCAGCAAAGGCCGGCTCAAATCAACGTGTCCGGCCAGGGTTTCTTTCTCGCTTCCCTCGACCAGAATAAAAACTCTTTTGATGGATTCAAAATTGAAGGTCAATGAATTCACAATGGTGAAGATGGTGTATATTTCAGCCGAAGATCCGGAAATATGGTCATCCTGGATCTCACCGGAAAAATCGACATAAGCGGTTCCCTCTTTGGTAACAAAAATCTCTCTGAGTTTGGTTTCATAGGGCAAGGCGGAGAGCAAACCGTTTTGAGGCCCTTTTAAAAGCTCCTGGATGGTTTGCATCGCCATATGCACCAAGGAAGGATCTTCCGTTATTTCTCTTTCCTCAGGATGCAGCAAAGAATCCTTTTCGGACAGAAAAAAAAGCGTGACCGTTTTCCTCGGCAGAGGATGTTCGGAAGGTCTGTCTTTCTCCCCGGCGAATTCGGCTTTGCCCTGTTTTGTGTTTTCTTCCTCCCCGCTCCGGAAGAAGACAAATGCAAGAACAGCCGCTGCAACGACCAATATAACCACAATGAGTAGCCTTTTCGTATCCATTTTTCCGTTTCATTCTAAGGGGTTTTTTCTGATGAAGTTGGCGATGCCTCTATAAATAGCCTCGGCGACCCTGTTCTGAAACGCATCGTCCACGAGCCTTTTTTCCTCTTCCGGATTGGAGATAAAAGCAACCTCAACGAGCACGGCGGGACAGGCGACGCCTGTCAACACTTTAAAGGGGGCTTGCTTGATACCGCGATTTTTCGTGCCCAGAAGAGAATTCAGCTCATCCTGGATGTTTTCCGCCAACTGGCTGCTCTGCTTTATGAAAGCGGATTGGGCCATATCCCACAATATCATCATGAGGTCGTCTTCCCCGTCGCTTCCGATCTTCTCGCCGATTTCGGAAGAGTTGTTCTCCATGTACGCCAGACGCCGGGCTTCCTCATCAGTGGCATTCAAACTGAGAAAAAATGTCTCGGATCCGCGGGCGCTTTTACGGGAAGAACCGTTCACGTGGACGCTTATGAAAAGAGCAGCCCTGTTGTTGTTGGCCATGGCGGCCCGGTTATCGAGAGAAACATCCACATCTTTATCCCTTGTCAGGACGACGCGGTAAGCCAGGTTCCTTTCGATTATCGACTTCAACTTCTTGCTGATCGGAAGGGTGAGATCTTTTTCGGTAATCCCGGATTTGCCTTCGGCGCCTGTCTCGAGTCCTCCATGGCCGGCATCGACGACAATGGTTCTGATTCCTTGTGACGGGACAGAGGGCGGAGAGGCTGGCGGCTCTCCGGGTTCCCGCCCCGGTGCCGCGCTCTTTTTCACCGGTTTCTGCGCCGGCGGATCCGGATCCTGCGCCTTTTTTCCTTTCGGCGGATCCGGCTGTATTTTTCCCGTTTTACCCTTATCCCTGCCGGGGGGACCGATATCGATAATCAGCCTGAAAGGATCCGTCAGGGAAAAATGGTCATGGACAAACCCGGGATCCGAAGCGTTGACGGTCACCATATAATAATCAGATCCTTTGGCCCAGCCTATCGATTTGACAAAACGGCTCTCGAACGATTCTCTCCGAATGACAAATTGCCGTGAGGCACGGATCCTGACCAGGAACAAGGCGGTATGCTGTTCGACATGCGTACTCAGAGGCACTGAGGATTCAATAACGATCCGGCCGTAATCGTCATGATCCTTCACCGATACCTTCAGGGTGGGAAATTCCTGAGGAAAGAGAAGAACAGGAAAGACAAGGAAGATGCAAAGCAGGGCTGTGTTTCGCTTATGTAAACCAGACAATTCTCTTTTCCAGTCGAAAAATGGAGGCGGCGGGAATCGAACCCGCGTCCGAAAACATTCAACTGAAGGCCACTACATGCTTATCCTTTTCTCAATATCTCGCTCTGCGGCTTCTGAAAAGGCAAGACGCCGCGCAGCCAGGCCTGAACGCGTTTCGCTCTCCGGACTCAGGACGGATCCGGATCGCTATCCTGTTCATCGGCGCCTCTCAAGCGTCACAGGAATACGCAAGAGAAACGGCATGCCTGAATATCAGGCAGCTAGTGGCAGTTGTTCTGCACTTAGTTGTTTTCCACCTTTTTAACGAGGTGGATGGAGCCTCGACATGCGACCTTAGTCTCACTGTCTCCGTCGAAACCAGTTCGCCCCCGTATCTCCATACCAAATTATATTTCTCCGGCCGATTCTTGTCAACAGGCCGGACCGGCCCGCCGGCGATCCCGTTTCCGGTCAATGGCGGTCATGAGAGACAGCCATTGAGGGCCGGTTTTTGTATGGGTTGGGTGGCGGCGGGCCTGGTTCTTCAACACGCACAGGCATCCGGGGCCCTCCCTCTCTCCAAGAGCTAACGCAAATATTCGCGCGGAATCGGATTCTCCTTGCTTTCATCCTGCCATAAAAGGCTGGATATGTACCATCGTTCTTTTTCATAAAACATCTGGAGGCAGTTGATTCCCCGCGTATACGAATCCGGATTATCGGTGTTCACGCCTTTATTGTAAGATGTGAACACCTGGGCGATGTCTCCGTAGGCTTGCGTTTTTCTGGCAATCTCTGCTTCATAGAAGCTTTTCAGAACCCCGGTACGAATCCGCTCTGAAAAGCCGGAGATAAATCCATCACAATCCATCTCAGCGACGCCTTCCCGGCTGATGCGGATGAACTGTGCGCCCGGAGAAAAAAGCGACCGGAAACGCTCCATATCCGGCTTGCCGCCCTCGCAAAATGTGATCGATTTATAGACGGAGGAAACAACCGCCTCTATTGTGGAGACATCCGCGGTTTGCGCCAGCCCCTCCGCCGGCTCTTTTTCGGCGGCGGCCTTGCCTGCAGGGACATCGCCGCGCCCGAAACAAACAAAAAACAGGAGCACAAGAAACAAACAACTCACACGGATCGTTTTATTCGCCCGCCGCTTTCTCCCGGATGAATTCATTTTGCCATATGACATCTTACAGCTCCTTTTTTGGATTTCCCTCTTTACCTGGAAAAAGATAGCAGTTCGGAGGATCGGAGTCAATGCGCATGATTCCTGATCCCGGCCGACCCATCAACCGGAATAAGCGGTGGGCAAACGGACGATGGGACATTCATGCGCGTTGCTTTGCCTGATTCAGGATGGCTCATTGGAGCTATCCCTGCAAGGGAATCAAAAACATGATGGGCCTTCAGGATAAAAGCAAAAATTCTTTTCCTTTATTGCCTTTTCACAACGACTAAAATAGTGGATTATTTCCGCTTTGATTCAGGATTATCTTGTGAAAACGACGACGTCTGAAGCCAAAAAAATCCTGCTCGTGGACTCTGACTATGATTTTCTCAGCGTTCTGAGCCAATTTTTGAAAAGGGAAGGCTATAAGACGATCACGGCTGTTGACGGAGAAGAGGGATTGAACAAAGCCTTGGTGGAGTCCCCGGATCTGATTATTCTGGAACCTATGCTTTCTAAAATCCACGGCTTCACTTTGTGCAATATGGTTACCAGTGAATTCAAGAAACAAATCCCTGTCATCATAGTGACCAAGCATCTTGAAGAGGAGCATTTCAGGAAGGAGGCCCTTCATGACCACGGCGCATCCGCCTACATGATACGGCCGATCACGAAAAACGAATTGCGGAAGGTTATCGAGGACGTTTCCGAAAATGGAAAAAACGAAGAACAATCCGCAGAAGAAATACTCCAGCATCCCGATCTCATCTCCGGATCCGGGCATCCACCCGGGGTGGAAAAGGCCCGGGCCGCCTCCACAGGATTGGATGAAAAGGCCAGACAGAATAAGCCGGGCCGGTGGAAATCTTCCCTGAATTCCATAAGAGAGAGGCTGCACACCGCCATCGATAAGGATGAAATTTCATACGAAAACTACCAGGAACGGTCCATCCAGAGGAAAAAGCCAAAACCCGGGACCATAGAGGATAAGAAAAATGAAGCCAGGCCTGAGAAAGGCCCCGCCCGGGCACAAGCCCGTCATGACGGCAACAACGGCAAAGATCCCGCCAGGCCGGATAAGGTCGATGAGATGCTTGCGCAGATCATGATGGAATTCGGCCTGAAATCATCCAAAGCCTCCCGGAATGAAAAACAGCCAGATTAGTCCCGGCCGAGACTTCACTAAACCTGCGAATTCATCGTTCAAAAGGATACCTGAGTAAAATCAACGGGCAACGAATCCGAAAGAAGGATTGCCGCGAACAGAAGATTCCGGCGTATCCGGGGATACCGCGCCGGATCTCAGACAGCCGTGTGCCGGCCGAATTCCTTGCTTAAAGGCATAAATTTTATTGCAAATTGTTACTCCGGGACGAAAGGGGCCGCCTCCGCCGCGATTTGGGCTTCAGCTGGCGCCAGGCCACATTGCGGAAAAAGCTCGGCAAGGATTGAAGGCGGCATCGATAATTCAAGAAGAAATCCTGGACAGGAGATAACGGACCCCGAGCGCCGCTGCGGATACCAGCACGGCCACGGCGCCGGGAAGAGCACCTGTCCGGATTCCAAGATAGGCGACCGCTTCCTCCATATAATCGATCTGGCCTGTCAAGATCACATAATCCTTATAGTTCAATCCGATATGGCCGGTAATATGAGTTCCGCTCTCCGGATAGTTCAGCCGCCAGGCCAATCCCGCACCGCTCTCCAGACTCCAGGACTGTCCCAGCCACCTCCGGTAGCGCAATTTGAAGCCGCCGTAGACTTCGGACTGCCTGGAAAAAGAGGCATAGAGAGCCGCTCCCAGGGCGTTCCCCTCATCCAGATTGCGCATGAGCCCGCATTCCCAGGTGATAATCTGGTGATAGGGTCCTGCGCTTCTTTGACTGATTTTCGCCAACGCACCGAATTCCGTTATCAAAAACCAAGAACAGCCGGGCCGGGTTTTTCCCCTGAAACACAATTGGGCGGGGAGATAAGAGACAAAAACAAAAATCCCCAAAAGAATCCCTGTGGCCATTGCTTTCCGCATCTCAAAGCCGTGTATAAATGGAAACCATCAATCTGCGTATCTATTCAGGTGAAATCCTCACTCAGTACAGCACTTTCACGGTGATGGTGAAATTGTATGGATCTTCATCTGCATCGTTATTCTCTATACGGACTTCAAAGGAGACCGTTTCCGAAGATCCGGGCGCCAAATCCGTCCAGGATGACTTCGCTTTGATGAAGAAGGCTTTTTTTCCACCCGGGGCAATCCTTTCCGCCGAGGGTTGGGTCAACTCGAACTTACCGGAGTCTGCACCTGCGAGCGCCACCGGCGGCACTCCGGTCAGAAGAACGGGCGAATCTCCTGTGTTGTCTATCCATAGACGAAACTCATTCGTTTTTATCAGGGAGGCGGGTTTGGCTCCCAGATCATAGCCTCCGCCATCAGCAAAATTTTTATTCCCGTACCGGACGTTTATCTCAGGCTTGTTTGAGGTGGCGATTTCCTCGCTCTTATCGCTGTAGACAGTGTTCCGGTTTGCACTGTGCGGATCCGTTTTGGAAACGACAGTGAGGTAATACGTCTGTCCCGGATCCGGAAGGACGAACTCCATCGAAGAAGAATTTTTATCCGCTGTTGTGCCATAATAAGTATAGGGCCCCCCCGGCGACATTCCGTACTGCAGCTTATAACCGCCGCCGTCAGCGGTGTAGCCAATCGGGATCCAGCTTACTTCCAACGTCGAGGGGGACAGGTAGACAAACGAAACACCCTCGGGGGCCGTTGTCTGGGTGTTTTCCCATCCTGGGTCCACGCTGTTCAAAAAGGAAGCCAGTGCGCTGTTTCCGGTGTAGAGGGCGTTATAGCTGAGATCGGCGAATGTCAATTCCGTCAAGTTCATCAAAGAGGAGGGGAGCGGTCCTCTCAATCTGTTGGCGTTGAGGTGCAAATGATTGAGAGCAGTCAAGTGGCCCAGAGCCGGATTAACGGTTCCGGCAAGCATGTTGTGGCTGAGGTCCAGATGCCAGAGATTCTCCAGATAGCTCAGGACAAAGGCCTCGATCTGATTATGAATGCCCTGACTGCCGATCTTTCCCGACAACTGATTATGGCTGAGATCGAGGTAGCCGAGGTTGGGGAGCCGGGCCAGCCATTTCGGCACCCCTCCGGTGAGCCGGTTTTCGCTGAGATCGAGTGTCCGGAGCGAAGCCAGGCTTGCCAATCCGGAGGGGATGGCTTCTGTAAGGTCATTGTTCCCCAGATAGAGCTCGGTCAGGCTGGAACAATCTCCCAATTCCGGTGGGATGCTTCCCGATAATTGATTCTCATACAGATAAAGCCCGCCAAGAAAGACCAAACTCTTTAAAGCAGGCGGGATGTTTCCGGTCAGTTGATTTTGGCTGAGGTCCAGGGAGTAAAGCGAAGTCAGGCTTCCCAGGCTGGCAGGGATGTTTCCCTCGAGCAAATTGTTCGCCAGGGCGAGCTCCTTAAGGCTGGAGAGATTCCCGAGGGAGCCGGGAATATTTCCCGAGAGACGGTTTGCATAGATATAAAGGCCTTCGAGCTTGGACAGGTTCCCCAGTTCCGGAGGTATGCTCCCTTCGATTTGGTTGTAACTCAGCACAAGATAGGTCAGTTCTCCGCAGCTTCCCAGTTCCGGAGGTATGCTTCCCGCAAGTTCGTTGGAGGCAAGAACCAGCCTTTCCATTTGGGAAAGATTCCCCAGAGCAGAGGGGATGGTTCCGGTCAGCTGATTCGAGTCCAGGTGCAGCCGTACAAGACTGGACATATTGCCCAAAGCCGCCGGAATGGCGTCTCCCAGATTATTTTGCCCGAGATCGAGGACCGTCAAATGAGTCAGGGAACCGAGCTGGGAGGGAATACCGCCTGTTAAATTGTTGCCGTAAAGCCGGAGCTCTTCGAGCTGAGTCAGGTTGCCGAGCTGGGCCGGGATCGTTCCCGAAAGGTTGTTGTATCCGAGCTCGATCCGTATCACCGCCGTGTTTTCAGGATTACAGATCACACCGTGCCACTCCTTTTCGGTTCCCGGCAGGGCGAATCCGTCCGCGGCCAGCGGCGGTTTCTTCCAGTTCTCGTTTATATACCACGAGCCGCCGCCGGTGCTGTTGTAAAGCGCGATCAGGGCCGATCTTTCCGATGCGGAAACGGCTGCGGATAGAAATCCGGCGGAAAGCGCCCCCAGTAAGATTGAAATCATAAAATATTTTGCTCTCACCATGTCGAAAACCATTCCACCGGTTCCTTTATCTGAAACTGAAAAAGCGCTGCGGGCTCTGAAAATTCTTCCAAACGGGGCTCGTTCCGCAAAGAAATACAGAAACGCTCAACCGCTTCCCTCCCATCCGATACCGCAAGGCGGACGAATTCATTAGTAATATTTTCCGGTCTGCTTGTCAAGCAAAGGGCCCGCGCCTCTTTTCGCGGCCATCCTTCTGTCAACGCTTCCGGAGAAGCAGACATCAAAAATTTCCTGAGAATTCATGAATCAGGCCGTTTCAGAGAAAGCCTTTCAATATAAGCATTTCTTTGCTACCATTTGTTCAGTCCGGATCACTCACGAACAGAGACTGTCCCGGGAGCAGAGATGAAACCGTGAGGCCGCAGACTGCAGACACGACAAGGCTCCAACCAAACCCGCGGCGAGACCGGCTCGCCCGATCAGTAGGAAATCCGGAGCATAAAATCGCCCTAAAAAGAAAATGCCGGCGGTGTTCCAGGGATCATTCAGGAGCATGGAATATTCCGGGCCAGAGGAAAGACGATCATACGCAGAGGGAAATTTTTTCGTGACGGCACGGGACCGGAAAGATGACCGATCCCTCTGCGACCGGCATGATTATGGAAGGTATTGACGCTCCACCGGAGAGGATGGGTCTGCTATGACGAAACTCAAATTGAAAATAGCCCGTACCCGGAAAAAAGCGGAGACCTCCGCCCCTCCCCAACCGAAAGAGAGGCGCAAAAATCCAAGAGTCGAGGCCGGCATAAAAGCACAGGCGCGTGTGCAGGACCAGCCTTTCCATGAAGTCGCGGTTCAAAACATAGGGGCCGGAGGCATGTGCCTTCTGATGGACCGCAAGGTATCACCAAAGATGATTCTCGAACTCGAGTTCAGGCTTCCGGAGGGAAGCAAAGATTTGATACATACCTACGCAGAGGTCATCTGGCAGAGCAATTCCCATACGGGCGTGAAGTTCATATCTTTGTGAATCGCCGGTCATCATGAAAAAATTCAGGACAGAAGAACGCGCAACCCGAATCGCGACGCTCGCCCTTCTCTTGTTGCTTGAGGGCATCATTCCCGCGATGACGGGAGCGGCGGCTCCCCACAGCGCTCCGGCCTCACTTCCGGAAAAATACGAACATTGGCTCGAAGAAGAGGTCGTCTATATCATCACGCCCAAAGAAAAAGACGTTTTTCTCCAGCTCAATACCGACAAAGACAGAGATCTCTTTATCAAGGCTTTTTGGAAGCAGAGAGATCCCATCCCCTTAACCGACAGGAACGAGTTCAAAGAAGAGCACTACAGGAGGATCGAATACGCCAATTCGCATTTTCAGAGAGGAACGCCTCTCCCGGGATGGAAAACCGACAGAGGCAGAATCTACATCATACTGGGGCCCCCCAGAAACATCGACTCCTTCGAGGATTCTTCCTCCGTCTATCCGACAATTGTCTGGTTCTATCAGGGCATGAGCCGGTACGGACTGCCGGATGCCTTCAATGTCGTCTTCTTCAAACGGCGGGGAACCGGAGGCTACGAACTCTACAGCCCCGTCCTGGACGGTCCTCAAAGCCTGCTGGCGAATATGCCCGTCACCCAAACGGATTACAGGGTTGCTTACAGGGAGCTCCTGCGGACGGCGCCGGCCCTGGCGCGCGTATCTCTGAACTTGATTCCGGGAGATCCATCCTCCTCCGGAAGCCCCTCCATGGCCTCCGACCGGCTGCTCAACAGTCTCAGCTCGGTTCCGCGGAAAAACGTAAAGGACGAGTATGCACAGAAGCTCCTGCTCTACAAAGATTCCATCGAAGTCGAATACTCGACAAACTACATCCCCAACGACCACCGTGTCAGCATAAGCCGAGACCGGTCAGGCGTATTTTTTGTCAACTACCTTTTTGAACTCCCCCCGCTTTCCATGGATTTCTTGGAGAATAGATACGTGACCCGGATATCCGTGAACGGCACCGTATGGGGTTCCGGCGGCAATATGATCTTCCAGCATCAAAAGGACTCGAGCCTGCAGCTGGCCATGGACCAGCATGAAAAAATCAAGGGGCGGAAATTCAGTTTTCAGGATGCGTTTCCTCTCGTTGAAGGAAGATACCGCTTGAGCCTGTTGTTGAAGAACGAGGCTTCCAAGGAATTCACATCGCTGGAAAAGGACATTGTCATTCCGTCCGCGTCTTCCCTGCAGCTCAGCGATATCCTTTTATCATACAAAAAGGAGGAAAAGCCGGAAGAAAACGCGAAAAAGGCCTTCCGGATCGCCGGAACGCAGTTCTATCCTGCCGCCCAGAATTATTTTATCCCCGCGGACACGCTTGCCGTTACTTTCCAGATATTCGGCTTGACCGGGGCCTTACGGCGGGAGGGCTCGGCACGAATCACCTTCATCAAAGACGGCCTGGAATTCCGCACCGAAGAGAAAGCGCTCGCCGGGCATGGAACAAAGGAATGCTTTATCGCTGAATTCCCGCTGCATGATTTCCCGCCGGCCCGCTATGAAATCCGTGTATCCGTTTTGGACCGGACAAAAAAGGAAATCCTCTCCAAAGAAGCTCCTTTTTTCGTGTCTCCCGTTGCATCGCTCCCCAGACCCTGGATCAACGCCGCCGTCCTTCCCCCTGCAGGGGATCCCTACTACAGCTATCTCCTGGGCGGACAGCTCATGAACAAAAACGATATCCCTGGGGCAAAGGCGTATTTTGAGGCGGCCTATGAGGCCAATCCGGAGAGCATCGCCTACGCCTCGAGCTACGGGGAAGTCCTTTTCCGCGCTGAAGAATACGCTGCGGTCAAAGAGGTATTGCGGCCTCTCCTGGAAAGTGAAAATTACGGGGTGCTGGATTTGCTTGCCAGATCTCATCATGCCACCGGAGAATTCGAAACAGCCCTGGGCTACTACAAAGATTTTCTCTCCCACTATGGAACAAGCTACCCCGTCCTGACGCTCATCGGAGACTGCTACTACCGTTTGGGTGAGAAGGAGGAAGCCCTGAGGGCATGGGAAAAATCTTTGGAGCTCAACCCGGAACAGGCGAAAATAAGAGAACTCGTCGATTCCTTGAAAAAGAAATAAGCACGGTTTGTATTTCCGGAACCGGATATTCCTGTGCCAGGCTCAGCGCCGTTATGCTTGTTTCGCCGAGAGAGCCCGGATGAATCTGAAGGGGTGATCCCCCTGCTAAGAATTTTTGCGCAGGGTTTCCAACACGGACCGGGCAACGGCGGCTTTGCCGCTCTGGGGGGCAAGTTCGAGATACTTGGCCAGATTCTCCTCTGCCCCGCCTTTATCGCCTTTGTTCAAAAGGGCCATACCCAGCTCGTAGTAGGCATCGGCGAGGCCGGGATCCCGTTCGACAGCCTCGCGAAGCAGGGGGATGGCGGCGTCGAAGTCTCTTTGGTTGATGAATTTTGTGGCTTCGTTGAATTTGTCGATGCCCGTCGGGCCGGATAGATCCTTCACCTTTTTCAAATACCGTGCGGTTTCTTCTTCATTGCCCAGCTTATCATGACTGGCAGCCAGGAGTTTCAACGCAGGAAGGAAATCCTCCTCGATGGCGAGGGCTTTGTTCAAATGAACAACCGCTTTGGCGAACCGCTCTGTCAAATAGTATATTTTCCCCATCTCATGGAAGGCACGGAAGAAATCCGGATCCAAGGCGGTGACATCATCGAGAAGGGACAATGCCCTGTCATATTCCTTTGCGTTTATCGATTCCACGGCCTGATTGTACAGGCTTACAGCTCTGTAAGCGGGATCCTCTGCCTGTCCCTTTTCCAGGGCTTCCTTTTCCGTGATTAGAGTCACTTCGATTCTGGTCAGGGACAAACCGATTTTCACCTGCTCTTTTTTGGTGACGTAGCCCTCTTTTTCGACGGCGTACCGATAGACATCCGGTCTCAATCCAATGCAGGAAGCAACGCCGCCGCCGCCGGTATGGATCTCTCTTATGAAATTCACGGCCTTGTCATTCCGCAGGGTAATCTTTGCCTTCTCGACGGGATTTTCTCCGGAATCAACCACAAGGAACCTGACCCGGCCCAGCTGGGCCAGAGCCGGCTGACAAACAAAGATCAAGCAGACGAAAACGCCGCTCAATAGGGTCTTCCATTTCATCATCCGGAATCTCCTCATCCATAATGTGGCCCAATCGTGTAAAAAAGCCAATTCCGTTCCGATCCGCCATGACGGACAGGATTTTCCCTCCGGCGAAAAGGGCCGTTCTGTCTTTTTTGCTCTTTTCGCCCCCGAAGAAAATCCGGCGGGCTCGATTTCAGCAAAAAATGAAACCGCCGGGATTATTCCTGCGCTTTATCATACCTGGCCTGCCAGCCTTCAGGCTCGTCCTTCAAATACTTGTCAAACCACTCACGCCGTATG
>Ga0180432_10007748_pt1 | contig 13570 bp, 16 predicted proteins | sample SS_ome_10_FD_132414 | JGI IMG/M metagenome (GOLD analysis project Ga0180432, IMG submission 132414) | Hypersaline lake sediment archaeal communities from the Salton Sea, California, USA - SS_1_MS_2 metaG | ecosystem: Environmental > Aquatic > Non-marine Saline and Alkaline > Hypersaline >...
TACCTTATTGGTCAATTACTAATTACATTGGAAATATTAACAATATAAAAACCCACAATTTAAAACAATATAGAGAATTAAAAATGGAAGAAATTTTATGCTGCAATCATATAAAAAATGATGGAAGTAGATGTAAAAATAAAAATCGACTTTCGCATGTTGTTAAAGAAAATCCATTTAAGTGTCATCAACATATAAAAATGTGCTATAATTGTAAGGATTGGATTGACCCTCATGGATGTAATAAAAAATATGATGATTATTGTGCAAGATGTTTTAAACAATTATTTCCAAATGATGAAAGAAGTAAAGTTGTTAGAGTTCATGAAAAAGAATTAATTGTTAGAAATTTTATAAATGATAAATTTGATGGTTTTATTCACGATACACCATTATATACTGGTAATTGCAATTGTGTTCATCGTAGAAGAATAGACCATAGAAAATTAATTAAAAATACATTGTTATGTGTTGAAACTGATGAATATGCTCACATTAAATATGATAAACATGATGAATTAATTCGTTATGATGACCTTTTTATGATTTTTAGTGGGAAGTGGATATTTATACGTTTTAATCCTGATAAAAATAATGTTTGTATGAATGAAAAACTTAATTTATTATTTAATGAAATTAAAAAACAAATTTTACGAATTGAAAATGATGAAAATGAAGAATTGTTAGAAATAATTAAATTATATTATCCAAACTAACAAAACTAAAAAATAAAAACACAACACAGCACATAATACACAAACACAACACACAATCACAACATTTTTCTCGCTTTTTCAATTTTGGCTACAACCGCATCCGTTTGTTCCATTGCCTCTAATTTTCTAATGGTCGCCTCAATATTCGCACGTTTTTTGTTTGCCTTGTCGGCATTTGTCATTTTCTTCAATTTCTGCGCTTTCAGTTCTTTTTGATGTCGCTGGGCGGCCAACGTCTGCATTTTTTCTTCATGCAACAGCCTTTCACATTCCACACGTGATTCGCGTTCGGTTTCGTTTTCGCTCATGTGGATAGATTTTAGCGAAGGAATACAATCCGTTTCCACCGCAAAATCAAAGAAATCTTCTTTCGCGTCTTCATCGATAAATATATACATAGTGGGGTCAATTATATCGGGTTTGTAGTAAAAGTCGATATAATCGCTCATAGTGGTTCCGTCCAGTTGTTGCAACAAGGTTCGAAACTCTTGCTGAAACAAGTCCTTTTTCACCTGTGTTTGAAACACGGGATGTTGAAAATACATGATATGAGGTTCTTGAATAGCGATGTTCCAAGTAATCGACATTTTGAAAAATGTAAATACAAGTAAGAAAGGTTATTGAATTGAAGCTGATTGGGTGAATTTTGAAATTCTTATTATAACAGCATATTTATTTCTATTTCATTTTTTATTTTGCGGTCATTCTTAGTGTTTTATGAACCGCACTTTTTCGTTTAATGTTAGATAAATCACGAATGTATCCATCTATTTTTTTAACCATAGCAGGATTTTTGTAATGTGTGTGAATAAACTGCAAAAAAGACAACATATTCTCTTTGTTAGGCTGAAACATAATGTAATCTGCCAACACAAATGTATTGGCGCCATTTTTTTTCGCAGCGCCGCTGCCTTGTCGCTGATGATAACACCAGCGAATAAATTCTCCATAATTCGTGAAAAGCACACAAGTAATAATGTAGTAAGCCAAAATGGACGTTTTTTCGCGGTACAAGTTGCGAACCTGTTCGTATCCCTGTACCAAATGGGCGTATGAAGAAATACCCATATATTGCAACACCTTGGCTGCCTGATATTGTGAAAACTGAATTTCTTTTGCAAAATGGCTGTCTAAACATGCACCCTCATTTTTTTGTTGCAAGTTAGAGGCACACGCAAAAATGATGGAAATAATTCGCGCCCAGCATTCGGTATAGGCTTCGTATAAATTCACCTTGCTTGAAACCGGATACATTTTGTTAGTAATAGCATCGGCAGAAAAGCGGATGAGTTCTTCGTTCGCATTGGAAAAGTCAAACCCGAAATTGTGGAAGGTTTCGTGAATGAATACTTTGAACCATTCTTCTTCACGAAAAATGACAATTTGGCGCACACCCAATTCTTTTTTTAAGCCACTGCTTCCACCACCGCTTCCGCTACCGCCATCCATCGCCAAGTCATTTTTATTTTTGCAAATCATGGTGAAAGCGGAATTGGCGTTATTCCAGTTAAGCGCCGGTGCATCATGAGGGCGAGTTCCGGGGCTAACAACGGGCAATAATTTTAGTGCGGGAGACAGCAACAAATAAATCACCAATGGCGACTCGTTGCATTTATTTCTGCGTGCATTTTTTTGTGCCAGATAAAGCCATGTTAGGCATTTACGAACCATTGCATTTATTTCTCTGACTTTGTTAGCCGAAGCACCCAAATCATCTTGGCATGCAACCACAAATGTAATTCGGCGAGCCGAAATGAGTTCGCGAAAGGGCGGAATGGAATAAGTGAGGGTGTGTTTCGTTTTGACCTGTATGTTTTTCCAAATCTCGGGCGGAATACCGCGTATCATTTCTTGATTGAATTGCACGACTTTTGTTAGCTCGGGAAATAAAAGATTGAGGTGCAGGCCGGGTTGAATGGTAGGGTGCAGAGACTGGGTTTGAGTATTAACAATTAATTCCGCTTTTAATATTTGTTCGGTAAAATTGTCAAAAAAATGGTTGATATTCATTGTTTGGGGCTGTTTATTTTTATCTATATTTTTATCTATATTTATGTTTATTGATTTTTTGCTTGTTTTATTTTTACTGCACTAAAAATAAAATCTTATGAAACACACTGCCATTTATTTGATATGAGCAACAGATTGAAGATGCGTATTACACCGCTTGAAAAATAAATCAAGTTGAGTGGGGTCGGCTCCTGTAACGGAATCAGTTGGTATATATGAATTGTTTCCTTTTTTATAGCATAAAATGGCGGGAATGCCGTTTACCATTTTTTTTGATTTTAGAAACGCGTATAAATCAAATGAGTTGTCGACATCCAGGTCGGCACATAAGACTGTATCAGGAGCTGATAAAAAAAATGCATCTACTACCGGTTTGATTTTTTTGCAAGGACCGCACCATTCCGCTCCGAGCTTTACCAAAATAAGACCAGGATTTTGTTTAAGTATCTCAAAAAACTGCTGACGATTTTCAAAGTGAGAAATGATAACTTTATCGCTCATTTAAAAGATGAAACAAAAACAAAAAAGACAATTATTATTAATTATAAATATTGAATATTTAAATTATTTACGAAATTATCTTGTAAAACAAAAGAAAACACACCTAACAAAAAATAAAATGCCGGTATCGCGAACGCCACCCAAACGAATATTTGTAAAGGAATGTTTAGAAAAATGTTTAGAAAAAATCAAAGATAATCGATGGAACGAAATAAATGTCCTGCACGATATTTTAGCGATATTTAGGGATGAATTAAATACCTGGCTATTGCCTTATTTGTGCGTTCTGGGAGTGTATACAGTATGGCTGTTAATTTTAATGATATGCAATACATTTTTGCTTTGGTCTATTTATAATGGAAATAAAACAATTATTACACCTGTGTCATCAGTCGCCGAACAATTATTGATATCTAATTAGCAATCCAATTAAATCCAATTAAATCCAATCAAATCCAATCAAATCCAATCAAATCCAATCAAATCCAATAAATAAAAAATATTGAAGTTAATTAATAAGATAAAATGGCCAGAACCAGAACCAGAACCAGAACCAGAACCAGAACCAGAACCAGAACCAGAACCAGAAGCCATAGACGCAAGCACATGAAGCGGACGCACAAAGGAGGTAACCACAATGCCAGTGCGTGGGGATATGTTAGCAAAGTCTTTGGAGATTTGAATACACAGGTTTCTAATTCTTTGACTTTACAACCCGGTCAGGATGTTGTGGCTCGTCAGTCTACTCAGTCTGTTCCTGTTGGAAACCCTAACGCGAATGTGAAGGGCGTTATTAACATGAACGGAGGTATGCCTAACAGACGCAGAGGCAGAAGCCGTAGCCGTAGTAGAAGCCGTAGTAGAAGCCGTAGCCGTAGCCGTAGTAGAAGCAGAAGTCGCAGTGGAAGCAGTCGTGTTCGCAGACGCCTGTTTAGCCCCAGTCCTATGACCAGAAAACGCAGTCGTAGTCGTTCTCGTTCGAGAAGCAACAAGAGACGCCGATTTTAATTAAGCAATAACAAAATAAATCACATCAAAAATAAATAATTATTATCTATTTATAGCGTCGTTGTAAATAAATAATGCTTCCAACCAGCGATAAAACAACCAAGGTATAAACTACCTTTTGTTTCCATCGGTGGTCTTCTTGCTGAACCACAATTTTCGGTTTATATTTTTCGTAATAAGAAGAGTAAAAAACATGCAGTGGGATTTTCGGCAATTCCATTTTTTCATTTATTTTGTTGTGGATAAAATGCATCCACCTAACAAATTCATCCCGTGAGTCCAAATAAGATGCAACGGGATATTCATCTAATAATTTGCTAAACTCCGATGCAATGGACTCCACAGGAATAAAGAGCGGAATATTGCTAACAAATTCATAATACTTTTTTTTCGTAACTTCATTGGGATAATGCGGATAATTTAAAGTGATGGTGTGAAGAAAAAACCAGTAATGCGGTCCCCATACCTCCGGATTAAGACCATTATTAACTGATGATGAAGATTTTATTTTTACTTTTGTTTTATTGCTTATTGTATCCATTGTTGCGTTTTATGTGAATATTTTATTTTTTTATTTATGATTTTAGTTATTATTTTGGGGGGTGACTGTTATCAGTTGTATCTTTTTTATCATATGGCTGTCCATGTTGTGCAATTTTCATCCTTGAAATGCCTATTTGGGGTTTAAATGTTGTATCAGTTGTATCTTTTTTATCATATGGCTGTCCGTGTTGTGCAATTTTCATCTTTGAAATGCCTATTTGGGGTTTAAATGTTGTCACATTACCATTGTTCGACAACCTTTTTTTTAAATCTTCTGTAAATGCGTCCAATTCTTCTAAACTTGTCATATTAAATAAATCTACATTGTTTTTATGTTATTTTATGAAGAAAATAATATAAATATAATTTTTTATTACTAAATAAGATGGAATTTAAAATACATGTAATACCACGAGAAATTATTTTAAAAATGGTGAAACAAGAGCAAGTGATAAGGTATTCAAAACCTATTCAAAAGTTATATACTAAAATATATTATGAACTTCCTGGTGAAAAACTGAATTTGGAAGAAGAAATTCAAAAATATACGTTGCGAATAAATGGATTTTCAGACACTCTTGTTTCATTGCATAATTATTGGAAAATACCATCGACTTATTGGAATGATAAAGAAATCAAAGATAATCTGTTTTATATGAAACTTAATATTTTCGATTATCCTGATATTAAAACGGGAGATTACATGATAGATGTAGAACTTATTCAATATAATACTGATACATTGCATAAATTATCATCATTTCAAAATTTAAATAAACCATTAATTATTTTAGCAGGCAGTATGACATGACCCCCGTTTCGTCAATCCATGAATGAATATCAAAAATTTTACGATACATTCAAAGGGATTGCAGATATATATATTTTATATATTTTAGAAGCACATTTTGTAGAAAAAGATGAGCAAGGAAATTTTACTGATGGTTGGCCTATCGGTTATCAATATAATTATTCGCAACCTAAAACTATTGAAGAACGAAAAGATATGGTAAAGGTTTTGATTGATGAATTTCATCCAACAATTCCTATTTTAGTAGATCCTATATCTAATTCATTTCAACAAATATATCGTCCGTGGCCGGACAGAGCATTTATGTTTAAAGATGGCAAAGTTGAATATATGGCTAAAATTAATGATGATGGAACACGAAATACTTATTGGACGAATGAATTGTCTGAGTTGTTAAAATAAAACATAATGTTAATTTTCGAATGACAAAAATATTGATATGCAAAATTAAGATTATATTTTTTGATATGCAAAATTAAGATTTTTTTAATTAATGTGTAAAATCAAAAACAAATAAAACTAATCCACAATATAAAAGATTAGTAGGTCAATATAATGTTAACTGAATACCCATCTATTCATTTTAATATATCAAATAGTGTTGTATATCACACGTTTGAATATCGAAATTTTCATTTAACCCAATTATTATTCTGCAAGAATCCGGAAATTGAATATACTTGCAATGGTTTTCAACGTGCTTGTACAAGTGGTTTTTTACAATTAGCACAATGGATATTGGAAATTGACCCCAGCATTGATATAACAGAAGATGGCAATTTTGCCTTTTGTCAGTCTTGTGTTAACGGCCATTTAGAGGTAGCTCAGTGGCTTTATACTATAAAACCTAATGACATATACGATTATATTTCCCAGTATGATGAACAAACATTTAGGCATTCATGTATGGGGGGACATCTAGCAATACTTAAATGGTTATTGGAAATAAAACCAGACATAAATATTTCAGCAAAGAATGATTGTGCTTTTACTACTGCATGTAAAAATGGCCATTTGGAAACGGCTAAATGGCTGTTAGAACAAAAACCAGATATTGATATGCACAAAAATGATGATTATGCGTTTAGAACAACATGTAAATATGGTCAGTTAAAAGTTTCTAAATGGTTATTGGAAATAAAACCTGAAATTGATGTGAGTGCACATAATAATGACGCCTTTTATAGTTCATGCAGAACAGGTAATTTAGACATTGCCCAATGGTTAGTCCCATTAATAGCACCTTTGGATTTGGAAAAAATAGACGACATCTTTTGCTATTTGTGTCAAAATGATAAAGGAAAATTACCCATGATGCAATTTTTATATAATCTTAGTCCCCACATTGCTTTTTTATTGAGATACGAACATGCTTTCCGTTTGGCGTGTCAGCACGGGAAATTAGATATTATTCAATGGTTGTTAAAAATAGAACCTAATATTCCTATTTCAGCTAAACACGATTATGCGTTCCGACATGCATGTGAAAACGGCCATTTAGAGGTCGCACAATGGCTGCTAAAAAGAAAACCCAGCATAGATATTTCAGCACATAAGGAATATGCTTTTCGCTATGCATGTGCTCACGGACATTTAAAAGTTGCACAATGGTTAGTAAATGAAAAACCAAATATTTGTGTAACAGCATACAATGACCTTGCCTTTCGCCATGCGTGCAAAAATGGATATTTAGATGTTGCACAATGGTTGTTAGAAATACAGCCCAATACAGATGTGTTTCGAGATAATCAATATGCGTTTCGACACGCATGCGCCAACGGACACGTAAATGTTGCACGATGGTTTTTAAAAAAGTTTTCAGAAACAGATATTTCCATTAATAATGACTTTTGTTTCCGTTATGCATGTGGAAACGGACACTTAAAAATGGCTAAATGGCTTTTAAAGAAAAAACCCGAACTTGATATTTGTGTTAATGATGATGACACATTTCGACATGCTTGTATCAAAGGGCGCGAAAAAGTAGCAAGATGGTTGTGTTCGCTAAAACCGGACAAATATCACATGGTCGTTTTGGAAGATAACGGGGATATTTTTTACAGAATTTTAAGAAAAATAAATTGCATTGGAACCATTCCCAAAAAATTTGATGAAATAGAAATATGTATGATTTGTCAAGAGTGTAATGTAGAATGTGAAACGATTTGCAAACATGATTTTTGCTATGAATGTCTTCAATCGTGGATACAGAAATCATTTCCGTCAAGCCCATCTTGTCCTTATTGTCGGGCGGATATAGGTGATGATGTGTTTGGGTTAGAAATTGTTTTCTAAGATAGATAGCAATATAAACAAGCAACACTACACAAAAATAAACAAAATATTGCTACAAATTAATAAAAAATAAATAATAAATGAACCGATTACAATATTTGTATTATCAGACTATTTTAAGACGAAGACGCCAACAACACCAGCAACGACGTCGGCGACGCCAAGAACAGCAACGCAAACAACGCAAGGCAGAGCGTCATTTTAATCGCCGACCAATTCGCAATCGTTATGCTCTTTTGACAGGGATTAATTATTATGACACACCTTATGGGTTGAATGGTTGCATCAATGATGTGGATAATATGCGTGAGTTTTTGCAGACACGCAATTTTCAATCGCAAAATATTAAATCCTTGACTGATGCAAAGACTAATAACGATGGTGAAAATAAACCGACCAAACATGTAATTTTAGAAGAATTGAAAAAGGTGCTTAAACAAGGCGGTAAAAATGACCTTATATTTTTTCATTTTAGCGGACACGGCGGACAACTACGCGACCAACAAGTGGGAAAGGGTGCGCGTGATGAAAAGGATGGACGAGATGAATGTATTTATTCGCATACTTTGGAAGCAATTCGAGATGATGAATTGAAAGCAGTTATTCGTCAGCATTTAAAACCTCAGACAATTTTGGTATGTTTGATGGATTGCTGTAATAGTGGAACCTCTCTGGATTTAAGATTTAACTGCAAAGACCGAAATCGCATTGTAGCAGATGGTCGACAGGCACCTACAAGAGGAAATGTATTTATGATAAGTGGTTGCAAAGACCCACAAACAAGTGCCGATGCATGGTTAAACGGCGAATTTGCTGGAGCCATGACAACGGCATTTTTATCCAACTATAAACCGAATAAATCATGGTTGTTTCTTTTGAGCGAAATGAGACGATGGTTAAAATCACGAAGGTTTACCCAAATACCGCAGTGGTCTTCGGGACGCAGACATCGTATTCAAATAAAACATAAAATATAGTTAGTTGAATATGATTTATAAACAAATAACAACCAACTAAAATAATAACAACCTAATAAATAAAATGTAAATATCTTATTTATTATTATATACAATACAATAAACAGACCAGTCAAGGTGTATGACCACGACATCATTGGATAATCTTTTGTATAAAATTGTTCCTAACATATCAAAAAAAGATGCAAGTACGGTCAAAGATAAAATTATTTTAAGCACCAAGGAAACGTTGGCAAAAAATCTTCTTAAAATTGATAAAATTATAAAATCCTATTGGAAAAACAAAACAGAAGGTCGGCAAAATTGGATATGTAATCAAATTACGAATTTTTTTAACCAGCAACAAATCCCAATTCCATCGTCTTTCATAGATATTGGTGGAGGAAATGGAAATGTTCTCTATTATTTTGCCACTAAATACAATTTGAAACCCGAGGACTGCTTTTGCGTGGAACGAGAACCACCACCCGTAAAAACAATTTCTCAATCACCGGATAATAACGAATTTTATTATACATTTTCGCATTCCAATGAAATGAAATATATGTTTGTGAAAGAAGATATTGAATATGATAGTAAATTATTGAGTCAAGGACTGAAACAAGTAGAATGTATTATTTGCATGGTTGCATTGCATCATATGACGGATGCATATATAGGTAAGGTTATTTTCCCTCTCATTAAATCCAAGTTAAAACCAGGTGGTCTTTTGCTGTTGAAAGAACATAATGTAGCAGATGCAGAAACGCATAAAATCGTCGAATGGGAGCATCATTTGTATTATTTGATGGAACAATCTTATTTGCGGACAGAGGGAGAAATAACGGAGTATCTTTCAACCACAATGTCAAACTATAAATCCCGCGACACCTTTGTTAGAGGGATTGAAACGCGGTGTCAATGTAAATGCATTTACACATTAACTAATACTTTTGAAATGGGAAAGTTAGACAAGACACCTAGTAAGTTATACTGGCAAATATTTCAAAAGCAATAAAATATACTGCAGCCAAAAAAGAACAATAATCTATCAATCAATACGCAATAAATTTGTCTTCTGGAAGTCCAATGCCAGCTGATAAAATATAGCGTTTTGTTTGGGAGTAATTTTTCGACGAAATTAGATGCAGACGATAATGCAGAAATTTCAAAATATGAAGACACAATGTCGCATAAATGGGTAAATTCATTTTACTGCGATGTTCCTCTAACACGACGTCTTGAAATTGAGAGTTGTAAATGGAATATTCAAAATGAAACCTTCCAGATTTGTGATGGATTTTATGCCCGATGGTTGTTGTTCCGTTTTGTGTTATCCACATGATATTTTGAACCTTTTGACGAGGAATGTTGAGGTAATTTAACATTTGAGCCATTGTAGTGTATTCATTATCGGTGAAAATATCTACATCAATATCGCTTAAACCTGACACATAATCTGGGCGTAATATACTGCCGAAAAAATAAAATGGTGTTTTTAAATATCCTGAAAATGAGGTTAAATAATCTCTTTGTGTTTTATTTAATTTATTTTGAATATATACAAACTCCATTGCCTATTTTTGATTTTGATTTTTACAATATTACAATATTTATATAATAAAATCAAAATCAAAATCAAAATAAAAAATCAAAAACAAATAATTTAATATTATTGAAAAATGTTTTATTTATATTATATTAAAACGCGAAATTAATGGCAAACTTTTATAGCATGCGACAGAATGTAATGATAAATACACATCATAGCCTTCAACGAACTAATAATAACTACACCACTAGAATGGGATTAAATCCCAAAAGACGTATTCAAATACAAAACCAATGGAAAAACTTGGCTCATGAAAATCGCATGAAGGCATCTATGAAACGTCACATTATAAATAAAATTGCAGCAGATAGATTTGTAAAAAAAGAAACATACAATAGTATTATTCCATTAAATATATTTCAAACATGGGATAATAAACATAATCTTCCTCCACAGATGCGACGTGCGGTTCAGCTAACAAAATCATTAAATCCGGAATTTAATCATCAAATATTTACCAGTCAAGAATGTTTGGTATTCATTCGAAAACATTTTGACGCATCAGTAGTAAGGGCATATCAAAAACTTATTCCAGCCGCATACAAAGCAGATTTATGGAGATATTGTGTTTTATATATTCATGGAGGTATTTATATGGATATGAAATATATTCCCAATACAAATTTTTCTTTCATGGAACTAACCGAAGCAGAACATTTTGTTAAAGATAAAAATGGACGAGGTGTATATAATGCGTTTATGGTATCACTTCCCAAGCAACTGGCCATGATGCAAGCTATTAAAAAAATTGTAGAAAATGTTGAGCGTAGAAATTATGGACGCAATTTTTTGGACGTTACAGGCCCGGATATGTTGGCTCAATTTATTAGCCCCAATGGTAAAACCACCGACATGTATCACACTTTTTACAACAATGATATTCAAATGCGAGTAGTCATGTATAAAGGAAAACATATCTTAAAATGTTATCCTAATTATAGTGTCGAACAAAGTCGTACAGGCGGTGAGCATTATTCTACTCTTTGGAATCGACGCCGAGTGTTTTATTGAGAGTTCAACCGAGTATAAACATTGTATGGAAACATATTGACAAAAAATAATATCCATCCCCAGACCCATTTACCCACTGAATAAATATAATAGGGATAAAGACCTAACAATGTTATTTTAACAGCCATTATAATCAAGTTTTTAATGGTCCAAGGAGTTTTCATTCCCCAGCAAAAAATAAGACAAATAAGAATGAAATAATAAATATACGTCCATGTTTTTCCCCATTTTTGAAGATTATATATTTCTTCATATTCATAATATGTTTTTCGCTGATTTGTTAGGATGTCGCCTCGTTTGTCGTGCAATTGAGAATGCAAATGTTCGCTTTTTTCGCGAAATGATGTGTAAAGGTCATCCACGTGTTCTTTATTAATTAATTCTGTTTCATAGTATGCATTTAAAGTATCACATTTAGCCATTTCTTCGTTCCAAGCATTATTTATTTCTTTTGTTAGTTTCGCCGCTTCTGTCTGCAATTCTTTTTCTTTAAAATTATCGTAATATGCTTCCCCTTTGGAGAAAATATAATATTTCTTACGGGCTTGTTCCAGTTCTGTGGGGGCAGTATCTACATTTAATTCAGCATCCTGGTATTTTTGTTTTAATCGCTCGGATTTTTTCTCATATTGACAATCGGGACCACACGTTAATTGTTTAGCACTTTTTTCTAATAATTGGTTGAGTTTTTGAAATGACTTGTTTTGTTTGACCTCTAATTGCAAATTTTTATTTTTTGCGTCTGTTTTGTCCAACTCGGCAGACATATCTTGTAATTGTTTATATAATGAATCAAATTGTGTCATTTATATATGTTATTATTTATTTTCTGTGTCTTTGTGATAATTTATTTTTTCCACCAAAATAACTGCGAATAGTATGACTAAGTCCCAAATTACCAAATACGCGGTCTTGGGCGGATTGCTGTGCGTGTGGTCGTCGCAAGGCTTCTGCTCCTAATTTCAATACACTTTCTTTTTCGCCACAACTAAAAATGCTGGGATTGCTAGTAAAAAACATCCAATCAATTTTGTCTTGATTTTTTTTCAATAAAGGAATAGCATTAGGGTTGTCAGATAAGTTTTGCCAATCAATTTTATCAATATGTTGTTCTAACAAAGGAATAGCATTGGGATTTCGTGATAAATTTGTCCAATCAATTTTGTCAAGATGTTGTTCTAACAAAGGAATAGCATTTGGATTTGAGGCTAACAAATACCAACTAATAGCATTTGGATTTTCTTTTATTTTTTCTTTTAACAAAGGAATAGCATCCGGGCTGGGATTTGAGGGCAATACATACCAATTAATTTTTTCAGGATATTTTTCCAATAAGGAAATAGCAGTGGGATTTTGAGTTAATTTGGTCCAATTAACTCCGTTTATATTTTGTGCTATTTTTTGCTCCAACAAAGGAATAGCATCAGGGCTGGAATTTTCCGATAAATACAGCCAATCAATTCTGTTTGGGTATTGTTTTAACAAAGGAATAGCATTGGGATTTTTAGATAAAAGTGTCCAAGAAACTTTTTTAGGTTGTTTTTCTAACAAACCAATAGCATTAGGATTGGTGGATAATGTTCCCCATACAATTTTATCGGGGTGTTTTTCTAACAGAGGAATAGCATTGGGATTTTTAGACAATGATTGCCAATCCAGTGCGTTCGGGTTTTCATCCATTTTTTTTTCTAATAAATGAATAGCATTTGGATTGGACGACAATGCTGGCCAATTAATTTTTTCTGGGTGTTTTTCTAAAAAAGCAACAGCATTGGGATTTGTAGACAAAAACCCATGTCTAAATTCTAATTTGTCTTCATCTATCCAACTAAGTAATCTCATACATTTTAGATTTTCATTATTACCACCTTTTTTATGCTTTTTGTATTTTTTTTTATGGTGCTTTTTAGAACGGGAATGAGCCCTTTTATTGTGACTACGACCACGAACACGATTACGACTACTATGTCTGTATTTTTTTGTACACATTCTTTTTTTATGAAATTTTTTGAATGTTTTTCTCATATTATTATTAATAGATATTTTATTGATTTTCTTTTGAAATTCAATTTAAGAAAAAAATTCAATTTAAGAAAAAATTACAACA
>Ga0180432_10007749_pt1 | contig 13570 bp, 11 predicted proteins | sample SS_ome_10_FD_132414 | JGI IMG/M metagenome (GOLD analysis project Ga0180432, IMG submission 132414) | Hypersaline lake sediment archaeal communities from the Salton Sea, California, USA - SS_1_MS_2 metaG | ecosystem: Environmental > Aquatic > Non-marine Saline and Alkaline > Hypersaline >...
ATTCGCATCCCGGACTGATTCAGCGAATGCCTTATAATGCTCGACCTTTCGATTATTGCGGAGGATCGTACCAAAATAGGAGAAGTCTGAAAAACCTTTTTTAGAAGTTACGCGCTCTTTTGTGAATCCTTTTGATACTCCGGTCCTGCGGATATAATTGCGCTGCATTATATCCTTTTCAAGCTCTTTATTAAAAGAGATGTCCTCGACTCGATCTATAGGGAAGTAAAATTTCTCTTTTCCTAAATGTACTCCCTCCAAACTTGCAAAGATCTGATCCAGGATCGGATATTGATATTCATCATAGAATCGGATCATGTTTTCGACAGCCAGCTTTTCATCATCCGACAAAAAGTCAGAGACAGCCTGGATGTCCTCATCCGTTATGCCGCTGCCTATAAGATGCGCGCGATTGGAATCATTGAATGAATTAGCATATATGAATAAGGCCTGATCCTTAGTCATACCTATAAAGCGGCCTATAGCATATTTCTTAGTAAAGATCTCAGCATAATTAAACTTAGCATGTATGTCTTTGATGGTATCAGAGACTTTCTTGTTTTCCCGGAGCTCTGCTTTTGTAGCATCCCACAAAGTACCAAATAGGGTATTTGTGATCAGGCCAGGCTCCCCTCCATCCAGGAGATTCAGCATCAGCTCTGGGCGCATATTCTCTATAATATAATTTTTTACATGATTAAGACTCTTTTCTCTCAAGCTCTTATTCTGCTCCCGGAGGGCCTTGACAAATGTACTTTCCTCAGTCAATCCCTGGCCCTGGGTAATGATTCCGATCATCTCAGACTGGATAGCATCAAAATTGCGATCCTCCAGCGCAGTAAGGAGCTTATTCTTGAGCTGGCCCTGATGGAATAGCCGGGTAACAGTCTCATGCAGATCTCTAAGCTCATCCGTACTCAGCTGATCGACAGATGTCTTTTCCAGGAGCGCCAGCTTTTCCTCCGGTATATTGATCTCATTGCCCTCCTCAGCCATGCGCTCCACAAAGGCGCGCATATTCTCCAGCCGGGCATGGGCCTTTTTATTCCTCTGCTTTAATAGGATCCCACTTTCTATATTTGCCAGGATGTCCTGATATTCTACCGGCAGGCTTTCCATGCCGCGCTCGAATATCTTGCGGAGATCATCTACAATATCAGATCTTTCTGCGGCCTCCCGGAGATCCATAATCCTCTTAGTGATCTTAGGTAGCTCCGATACTAAATCATTCTCAGTCTGTATGTTTTTAACAGTCCTCATGAATTTAGCTTTATCTTTAGGCGCTAACTTTGATACTTCCAATAATGATATGATCTCTGCCTGGATCTGCTTAACCTCTTTCAAAGTGTATTTTCTGCCGGCGGCTATTCCTTGCTCGATCGCCGAGATCCGGTTTTTAAGTACCGTAGTTTCTCTTTGAGTAATAAGAGCAGGCCTATTTGCCGCAATTTCGGATTCATATTTCGCCCTACTGTTTTCCAGATCTTGATAAAATTCTTTAAGCTCTGTCTCATTTTCAATGCCTATCCCCATGTCCCGGAGATATTCCATCATCTCATCTGGAGACATGGCTGTATCTTTCCTGGTAATGTAATAGGCTGGTATGCCAGTTAATTCCTCTGCCAGATAATTCTGGCGATATTTGCGCATCTTATGAGCCAGGCTGCGCCGGAGCTCGTTAAGCTCAGCAAGCGCATATTTTGCTTGCTCGACTCTTTGCTCAGTATCATCCATTTCTGCAATCTTTTCCTGCAGGCCCGGCATATTAGCCAGGATTGTGTTTATGTAGTCTCTGAGCTTTTTGGATTGGAGAGGAGGCCCTTTTCCCTCAGCTCCCTGCGCCGCCTCAGCGCCCTTAGCAAGTTGTCCTCGCTGTAGTCCTCGTTGCTTGAGTTGAGCTGGGCCAATGTCTGCGGAGTCGTCGATGATGGTTGCTGGTTGTCCTTTGGGGACATCGGTTGAGTATTCGGCATAATTATTTACCTCCTCTTTTAATGTATTATAAGTTATCTTAGGATTCTGCCCGATAGAATATACATATTCAGGATCTACAAAACGGCCCTTTTCTAAAAATCTTGTTACCAATCTGGCCGCCGATTGATGGGTATCCAGATCTACATAATGCAAATTGACTGTATATCCCTCTTTTTTTAGATCCATGATAATCTGCCGAATCTTATCCAGATTCTTACCTACGCGCGCCAGGACCACATTATCGCCATGCGTTAAAGCCTCATAGAATACCGCCTCCTCTATGATGTCAGATGATTCCTTATGTACAGCAGCGGCTCCTATACCTTGCTGATATTCCGGGAGATCCTCTTTTATATTGTCGGAGTCTATGATCATAGATCCGCGCTCCTCTGCCAGAGCCTCTACGACATTGGTATTCTTACCGCTACCGGGAGGCCCTAAAACTATGTCAGCGATCTTTAGCTTATTTTTAGCTCCAGTCCCATAGTATTTTCTGAATAGCTCTTGTCTGAGCTGCTGTCTTTCCGGAGTATTTATAGTATAAGTCTCCTGGATCGCCTGGGCCTTTTCCCTGGCTGCTACGATCTCCGGCAATTCCATGATCTGCTCCGGAGTCATTTTGACCAATTTATTATATATATCCGGCTCTTTCCCGGTTAATTCAGCTATAATCTTGTCTAAGAGGGCAACATCCTCTTGCTTTTTGATCAACTTTTGAGTACGCATTGATGTCGTTACATCGACCGCCGCGCCCGGTACTCCGATCGCAGCCATGCCAGCTGCCGATCTTACTGTAGTCTCGAGGAGTCTATTGATCCATTCTTTTTTAGTGGGTACGACATCGCCCTTTTCCTCAGCAACCCCAGCGATTGTCTGAGCTACCAGCGGCACTATTTCCTGCAAATCCTCCTGGAGTACATTGATTCCTAATGTCTTTGCATAGCGGCCCAGCGATTGCACCAGCGCATCCTTGCCTACTTTAGTCTGGAGCACTTTTGCATAGGCCCTCTTGAAAGGTTTAGACAATGTATTAAATTGACACATTTCTAAGGCACCATTCAATGTACCTACTCCCAGGCCGAGCATCGTTGCGGTACCATTGCTGATTCCTTTTTCGATCATTTCTCCGTAAAATTGCGCTCCCTCGCGTTTCATCATATTTTGGAATACACCATACATGAATCCGACCTTAGATCCCATCCAGAAAGCTGCCGGGACTGTAATAAACTCCTCAGGGAATAGCGCCTGCGGTCCGGCCTGGCCGGCAAGGAGCGCCACAGCAGCGAATCCACCGCCAACTATCCCAGCATATTTCGCACCCTCAACCTGGGAGCTTACCATGTATGGCACTAAAGATGCAGTCTCCCCAGCAACAAACTTAGCCGGATCCTTAGTAAAGTCTTTTAACTCCATGTCCTGATACGGACCAGCCTGGGCCATCCAGTAATCCCGGACATCCTTAGCTTTAGTCAAAGCTATATTCGGATCCATCCGGCCCATCATAGCCTCATTCATAACCTCAGAATATTCTGAGGATGCGCGATCCGTATAATATTTGAATCTCATATATGTAGGAATGTCAGCCGGGAGAAAATCCCCTCGCTGCTGCGGAGCCTCAGGAGTCCATCCCTCCAGAGTCTTTTCAGCTACAGCCGCATTCTCCTCAGCTTTCCATCCTGCTGGTATTGGCATTATCTAATTACCTCATCCGTTTCGGCATCATATAAAACATCGCCACCATCAATGGTATATGCTCTACGATTGCCTTTTGTAAAATATTTGCGCCGAGATTCCTCTGTTACCTTTTCCATAGTCTGTAACTCTTTGGCCAGCTTTTCCTGGATCGTCTCAGCCACAGCCTTAGTAGGTTTTATGCCCTCTTGTATCTTTCGCACCATAGTCTCATACATTTCTGCCTTAGCCCTGGCCTGGCCCTCAGGAGTAGCATAATAAGTGGACATGCTCCTTAACTGATTCAATGCTGATTGGAAACCTGGATCTCTCTTATTCGCATCCGCTGATGGAGATAACAACTCATTCATTTGCTTATCAGATAAATACCCATCAGCTTTTGCCGCAAATACATCTGCCCGGTATTGCAATAATGCCTCTGATGATACCCGGCCTAAACCAAAATACCTATTTTCTGCTTTCATGATGGCTGTATTTCTTTCAATAAGCTCGTTGTATCTCATGGCGCTTTCCAGGGCATCCGGCTTAAATTCTTTATTAGATCTAAGCGCTTTGATCATGTTATCCACAAACTTAGGCCGGAGCTCATCATTGTCCATCATCCGGACAAGATCGCTTTCTACCAGCGGAGCTGCCTGGCCAACTACACTTTTAATATATCTCTCTGTAATAAGCTGCTCATTTTTATTGTATCTTATAGCCTCATTCGTATAGGCATCTCTCTTAAATTTCGCCTCGTAGGCATGAGCTTTTTTTATAGAGTCTGTCCGGAGGGATTCGTCTATATTTGCATACCTGCCCTCCCGGCCCTTTGCAAGCTCTGCAGCTGTATCAGCCGGATTATTCATGATGTCTCGATCAATCGTACCTTTTTCTACATTTTTCCTAAAATCCTCCCAGAGCTTTTGAGCTGCAACAGCATCATAAGTACCATTCGCCCGGGCAGCCGCGATCCTTTCTTTTACATTGCTGACTAAGGTATAGCGGCTTATATCATCCAATGTAGGGATTATCCTCTGGGATTCTCCGACAAAAGATATAAGATCAGCCTGGGCCTGCTTTATTTGCTTATCCTGGAAATTTCCCCGGATAGCATATTTCGTTGCTATAGCAGTCTTATTAAAATTGGCTACAAAACTATTCCTGGCAATGGAGGACTTTATAAATTGCGATGCCTCAGATCCAGCCTCATTGATCTCATCCTCATACTCAGAAAGTTTCGATAGATCAGTCTCGAGCTCTGCCCGGGACTTTATATCATAGACCTTAGCCAGAGCCATAGAATTAGCGGCATCTGTCTCCTGATCATTCTGGATCTGGATCATCTTTGCGCCGAATTGAGTCGCTACATCAGCGGCTTTTCCGACCGCAGCAATGTCCTGAGTCATTGTTTCCGGACTATAGCGCGGAGTCTGGGCTTGTGTAGTAAACTGTCCTTTGCTATCATATTGTGGTATTCTTGGCATTTTAACCTCTCATCATCAATAGGGTACTCATATTACTTACACCGCTCGCCACACCACTTACGACTCCGGCCCGGGCAGCAGATGCGCCATATCCTCTATACATAGATGCCTGCAAATTAGCTCCCCACATCCCGACATCCGCGTTATACTCTTGTACCAGAGCATCGTATTCAAGCTCTCTGGCGCTGGCCTTTAGTACCTCGATCGGAGATCCCTCTAATTTAACTCCAGCCTTAGCATATAAAGCTACCTGGCCGCTAAGAAAAGCATCCGCTTGCTCGCGGAATTTCTTAATATTCATCTTAGCGCCGATTGAGGCAATCTGACTCTCGGACTCAGACAAGATGGCATTTGTGTTATACCATCCTTGCATGGTATTTGCCTCAATTACAGATGCAATAGATCCTCCTATTGCGCCTCCGATCCCCATCCCAAAACCATAGTCTCCCATTGTAGCAGCTGCCATATTTTATCCTTCCTGGACATCCATAACCGGCATGATAGCCAGTACATTGAGTGGTAACGGTTGATCTTGAGTAATTTTTATTCGCATGTCTTTGTTATAACCCACCGGGAATTGTACCTGCTTATCTCCAGAGTATAATTCCGGAGGCTCATCTAAAGGATCTACCGTAGTCCTAAATGGAATAATATCCATATTGCTTTCATTGCCTACATTACATCCTAACGACTCATATAATCGTACAGCTAATTTTGTGATCCGTTTAAGTTTATTCTGAGCGGTACCGCTCGCTGTCTGTACCTCTGGCCGCTGCGTTAAGATCGTAGCGGTATATGGCAATCCGACATGGATCTCCGCATACTCATCATTCAAAGTAATGGCTCCAGAGGCTACAGTCCTGGCCGGATGCACCGCGCCATCTACCAGGATCGCCACACTTTCGCCCTCCAAATGATCCAGGCCAGATACTGATGATACACATTCCCGGGCCTCGCCGCCTGATTCATAAGCGGTATATTCAGTACCATCTATATCGTTGTCATTCAGATCTGTAAGCTCAAAGGTATGAGTCGCTTTATTTGCTACCTTAAAGCGCCGATGATTGAGCTCAGTCATTCCTACAACTCCCCGGATCTTGATTATATCGCCATTTGAAAAACCATGCGATGCAGCTGTAACCACAACTGGATCTGCTGCTGTAGCGCCAGAAATCGTAACCGGATTATCCAGGCTAAGACCACAATCCACAAAAAAACAATCCTCCGGCTCCGGGATCGCTACCGGTTTCATGTACTCAATATATCGTACCCAGCTGCCATTGATATAGCGCTGGACCACAAACCAGACCTGATCCTCCTGGCCATTAGGAATAACAGCAACTGATTCAAAAATGCCATCAGTAACCAGCCGGCTCCAGGCAAAGACCTTATGCTCGATCTGTATCGTAAGAATAGCAATCTCGCCATCGTCTCGTACACACCAGAATATATTGTCAGGAGATTGCATATAACCAGTATCCAGGATCCCGGATTCAGTTATATGCTCAGATAGGATCGTCATGTCATTTGCGATATAGGAATCTATGTCAAAGCTATAGGAAAACTCCCGGACTGTCCGGTAATTGCGCTGGATATAAAAGATATGATTCCCGATCCTTATAGGCATCAGGAATGCGCAGCCATAGGTAGTCTCGCGATTGACCACCACATTGTCCGGAGTAAGCGGCAGATTCGATGCGCCGGAGCTCATTACATATACACCGCCAATTGTACCCACAGCCAGGCCCTTGCCGCCTGATAGCCATTGAATAGCATCAACTTGCTCTGATGCGATCGTATATAACAATGAATCGGTATCGTCAGCTCCAGTCTCAAAATTCTCATAGGACAAGCTCTGAGATCCCCAGATTGTCTGAGGATCGCCATCAGTACATGCATAGAATAAGCGCTGCTCATAAAAATTGATTGCAGATGGATAGCCTCGATATTCGCTCCAGGCTCCCTCGGCCCAGTCCGTTGTAGCGGCTGGACCAGTCGCAAGGCTTATACTATAAAGCACATCAGCAGTAACTGATGTACCAGATGCGTATGTTTTAATTTTTACCCATCCAGACTTAATTCTCCAGATAGATCCGACATGATCAGCATTGAATATGGATGTAGATGCGGTAAGGGTAATACCGGCTCCGGTATCAGCGGATGGAGTAATTGTCGTAGATGAAAAATTAGATGCCCTTAGGGCCGGCCTATTCTGTATTGCAGTATAGTCTATTTCCTCTAAAGTCCAGGAAGTATGTCCGGTCCTGGACAATTTTCTGGGAGCATAAGATGGATGTACCATATAAAGTACATCTGCAGACTGGGCGAATTGTATATCGAATACCTCAGTAGAATCGTATGGAGATGGAATTTCGTAGGCTGTCTGGGCCACCCACTTGCCGGCAGCCAGATCCGTAGCGAAAGTCCCGGATGTATGGGCCACAATACAGTAATAAATGACTGATCCATTTTGTACAAAGTCTCCTACCACATAACCAGTAGCTGTAACCCAGGCCGCTGTATCTCCTAAAGTCTTTACGATCTGGCCAGAGTCTTTATAAAATCTGATATATTCATCTCCGAGCTCCAGGATATATGTCTGAGTCGTAGAGAATTGAAAAGGTATAATCCTTGTAATCTTTGTCGAATCTTTTACCTCTGATACAAAATAGGTCCCGGGCCGGTTACTTGCACCACCAAAAGACCGGACAGTTATATTCTCCAGAGTCCTCGCAGACATCTGGTACTGCTCTATATCTGTCCTACCATCCAGGCGCGGAGAAAACTCGCCGCGCGCAAAATTCGTCAATATAGGAGTAACTCTCATTATTCCCTCGCATCCAGCCACTCATTCGCAGTTAATTGATCCGGAGTCTCCTCCTGGCTGTCTATAGTTTTTGCCTCTCTAAGTTTATCCCGGTATATATCATTTGCCAGCTTAGCCAGGGCCTTATCTCCAGAGATCGAGAATGCCAGCTCCGCAGCCAGCCTGGCCGCCAGGGTATCCGTAAAGAGATCATCGTACTCATTCGGATCCTCCACATAATAGACATACTTTATTTTCAAAGTAGATTCGTTAGAATAGATCTTGCGGCCCAGGATCTTATAATCGTCTGTCTCAGCCAGATCTGTCTTAACCAGCCGGATAAAGTCCGATGGCAACTGGAATACATAGGTATAATCATCTATTACCGGAGTCTCTGCAAGAGTAGCCAATGTTACCTCTTTGCAGGCAAAATTCCAGGGATGTTTTCTCAGGGTACTGCGCAGGATTCTGGTATATACCGCATTCATCTTGCGCGCATTTTCTGAATCCTCGTCAATAGCCACAATCCGATCCGCGCCTAATTGCGTTAGGGCCAAATTACATATATCAACTTTACTTGCCATATAACCACTCCTTTGTCGGATACCCCAGGATCTCCTGAGTATTGCCGCTCATAGATCTTACTTTGTCCTCAAATTCATCCCTGGCAGTCTCTTGCCATAATTTCAAATTTGTATTACAGTCAAAGCTGCATCCGTTTTCTCTGAGCTGGTACAGCTTGCTGCGGCTGTCAATAGGCATGCCGCAGAGTATAATCTTTTCATATTCCAGCCTTATAGCCACCCGGATCGCAAATAGACCAGAGTCTCCGTTGAAAGACTCCAGCGGCCAGAATCGATCGATCCCGGGAGCGATCTTATTTGAATGCGTTGTAAAAAAGCATTTAGTCTTTACCCATTTCAGAATGCTTACCATTTCTTTATTCAGACTCGCCCAATGCTGAAAGAAAAAAGGATAATATAATACCGATCTATTTACACAAAAGGCATCGCATTCCTCAGGCTTTACTACATACTCCCGGCAAGCGGCCAGGTCCTTAAAAAGATTCTCCGCTGATCCGGTTATGATTATTTTTTTTCTATCCACTTGTCTGATGCCTCTCCAAAAATCTTTTTCGTATATCCAGACATTGCCCGGATTCTATCGTTATAATTAGGGACCAGAGAATACTTAAAATTATCAAATTCTAATTTTATTGAATTGCATGCTGAATCGCCAGGCTGGCCGGGAGGATCAAAAAAGCGACCTTGATCATCCAGAGGGATCCCACAGATTATGATCTTGTAATATCCGAGCGCTACTGCGATCCGGAGCGCAAACAATCCTGATGTACCTCCATCTGCAAAATACCATACATAATCAGTATTCGGGTACATTCTCCTGCCATGAGTCCTGCAGCGATCCTTTACATAGATAGTCCGGAGAGCGAAATATTCAGGATGGAGGCTTACAAAATGATCAATAGTAACCTGATCCCTGCGAAACATATCCTCCAGGCCCATGAATGCCAGGTTAATTACCATTACCTGATATACCTTGTTACAATCAGTAAAAATTTTCCTGGCCCGGTTAAAATCATCCCAGACTGTCCGGCCACATCCTAAAATTATCAAAGATCCGTTTTTGTACTGATCAACGATCGGAGGGACAGGAGGACTTACAATTACCCCATTGATCTTTTGTATGTCCTCCATGTCCCATCCTTTCGCTTTCCTTATTCTTTTACATAGAGAATAAGGACATTGATCGTACCGGTAATAGTACCGCCGCCGGTAGTAAGCAGGATGATCGTATCATCCGTACCGGTAACAGTATATCCCAGAGCATCGACCGGACAGACCATGCTGTTAATCAGCGCGGCCTGGTTAGATGTAGCTGCGGCATACCTTGTCGCAGATCCAGCATCTCCGATCGAGATCGTGGTAGATGTCCCCAATGCATCAGTCGATAAAATACATGCTAATACTTTATCTCCTACTGCAAGAGTCGGACCTACTGCGATGGTAGATCCACTTGCTAAGGCCGAGGCCTCATAAGTATCTACCGCTACCCTGACCTTACCTCCGAATAGTCCTCGACCGAGGGTATTCGTAGTTGTCGGATCCAGATACTTTGTCCTATTTGCACCATAAACTGCGCTCATCAGAAACCTCCTTTTTAACGACTACATGAGTCGGGCGCGACATGCGCACCGATTATGCTAAATCGAAAATTGCAGTATTAAGTACATTCCTTTCATCAAGAGAATATCCACCGTGTATATAAATCATCGGTTTATTTCCCCATTCTAAAAGAGTATCCTTAATCTGCTCTTTTCGCTTTGAGGACATTAAATGATATACCTCAAGCATTATCTCAGCTGCTTTAGGACCATAAGCACACCATCGATAAATTATATTACCGATGTAGTTGCTGCTGGAGTATTCGTTAATTCCTCCACCAAGTAACTGATAGAGTCTTTCTAAAGGCTCTTTTTGTACTTGTGATGCACATACCATAATGGTATTGCCGCATTTACAAAAAGATCCCTCTCCCTCCAGAAAACCAGCTATCCAGCCTAAATCAGTCTGAGACAAGTTGAGTTTTATCACTTATTCCTCACATGCTATGGTAACGACCTTTGCCTCCTCCATGCGACTTGCGCCGATGGACATCGACAGATAGACCTGAGTCGCATTCGACTTGTCGGCCCTCTTATCGATCGATGCATTGATCTCTTTACCGATCGCCAGGCAAATGCCGGACTTCTGGTAACAGAGTACTTTGCGATCGGGAGTCGCATCCTCGAGTAATCTCTCACTCCTGATAAACTTGAAACCCAGGAATGTGTCGAGCTTGCCCTCAGCCAGCGCTCTGACTGTATTATAGTCAGCGCTCTTGACCTCTGTCGTATTCAAGAGATCAGTAACCTGGCCAGCTGTCAGGATGCAATAGCGCTCCTCCTGCGGATCTGTCTCAGCTGCATCGAGCAATTCCTTTGCGGCTAAGAGCTTTGCGATCGACAGACCAGAGCTGCCATGCGCGATTATATTAGCAGTAAGCATAGCGGTAGATGTCGATCCATCTTTCCCGGTATATGCTGTACCGTCTGCTGCAGCGATGACAGCATCATCGATCGCGCGGCCAAGAGCAAATGCACCATTCTGGCTGTATTCGCTCGTAGGATCTGCCAGCATTTTGAGCTTATCCTCTTTGTCGATAAGATCGGCCCATTCATAGTCGTACATCGTGATTCTGCGCCTTGAATAGACAGTATCGATCAAAGGAGTATCGGCATGCCGAGTAGTCCTTTTTACTGCAGCGGTGCTACTGATCTGATCGACATACACATCCTCGCCGACCACACCAGCCTTGATGCGGACAGTATCGCGAAGTCTGGATCCCTTTTGCTGGACCAGCATCTCGATATTGCCCTGAAATTGCTTTACAAAAGCAGTACTAATATCTCCCATTATATCCTCCTTGTTTTAACACCTTTGCCTTTGGATTTATCTCCTCAGCGGAGGATCCTCTGGGCCACCACTTTTGGGCCTCATTCGAGGTTGTCCAGCTACTCCAGGATCCGGGAGGGCCTTTCGGCTTATCTCTTTAGATCCTTACTACTTATCCGGATGCGCCATCTTGTAAAGATCAGATAATCTTTCCAGGACTTTGCCATGCTCCGGATGCAACTGATTCATCAATATTGCATTCAATGGATTCGCTTTATTATTCCGGATGTCCGAGATCTCAGCTTGAGCCTGGGCCGGAGTCATAGTCGAATCCAGTACATTCCCTTTATCGATCTGATCCTCGCTCATCGAATCCCCGATCCTGGCAAATAGCCGGATCAGCTTAGGATCGTTGCCGAGGCCCTGATCAATGTAGGATATATCTTTTTCATCTGCAAAGGCTTTCATGGCCTTTTTGGCCAGGCTGATATTCTGATCGTACTTAGCTCCCCACTCTGTCCGGAGCTCAGTCTCAGCCGCCTGGCGATCTGCTACAGCCTTTTGCCCTTGCTCTGCGCTTGCCTTAGCCAGAGTATCCATCATAAACTGAGTAACACCATCGGCCTGATGCGGCAAGAGATTCAATTTATGGTACACTCCCTTGACTCCCTCCAGGCCCTCTGGCGATACTTTTACACCCTCCGGGATCTTAACCTTTTCGAGCTTGTATCCCGAGGACTCCTTAGGCATCCCCAAGCGCTCCATTACACCTTTAACACCCTCTGGATCTAAGTTACCGGCCTTGTCTTTTTTAGGCAGCGGTATCTTTTCCAAACCTACAAGTTTCTCGAGCTCCTTATAGCTCTTGAATAATTCTCCGGTACTCTTAAACTTATCAGCCGCCGGATCTTCTCTGTATTCCTCCGGCAATGATCCCTTGAAGTCCGGAGTCTGCTGCTGCTGCTGTTGCTGCTGCTGTCCCTGATCCTGCTGCTGCCCTTGTCCCTGGTCTTGATTTCCCTGGCCCTGGCCAGAATCTTGATTATCAGGCATTTTCTCCTCCTTGTAGTTTTTGGATCCGCTCGAGATCCAGGTTAATAAAATTATCTATATGCAAGAAAGCCATACGCAGGCCCTCGTTGAGCGCCATTCTATGCGGATGATCCGAGTATGTCGTATTGCGGACAAAGCAGTAGGCCCGGAGATCCTCCAGGACTTTCTTTCCATCCTCAGACTCAAATACTCTTTTATATCTATTCTGCTTTTCCCTCAATAATCTCATCTCTGGACTATCTGGCATTTATAGCCTCCTGATTAGCGCGCTTTGCCTCAGCGCCAGTCTTTACCACATCCGCCGCAGCCTGAGCGCCTTGCAGCTTTATCATAGCCTCTTGCTGCTGCTGTCTGGCCGCGCGAATATCCTCGACCTCATCATCATCCCGGATCAGATCCGGATTGACACCATGTATATCAGAGATCTCATCGACCGTCTTATCCATGTCGATCTTGTCCAGGACCAGCGGATTCACTTGCGCCATCTGGCCCACCAGCATCAACACAGAATTGATCGAATTGATCTCGCCTATTTTCTGCGCCCTGGCCAGCGGAGATACATACTCAACCACATAGTCCTCATTCTCCAGGCCCGGCGGCGGCGGCGATATAACACCATTGCGGAGCAGTATATTGAATGTCCTGGTAATGATCGGATCCAATAGCTCCGACATCAACCGGCCCAGGGCCGGTCCCAGGAGCAGCATTTTTTCGGATACCCTTTCCTGGACTTCTGTAGCTGTCATGTTTTTCTTATCAGCCAGTAACATAAATAGATCCACAAAGAAAGCGCGCTGGATGATCTGCCTGCGCTCCTGCTCCATTTCCAGGCCTACCGGTATGTTACCACCAGTCTGCAAGGGCCGGATGTCCTCCCCGGGATAGCCGGCATTGCGGATATTGATCCCACCTGGCATAGTCCTGAGCGGCAATAGGAATGCCTCGTTAGGTACCTGCAAGGGAGGATCTACTATCTTTTGAGCAGATATAATAATTGTCTTAGCCATCGAATTGAGCATCTTTATATCCGGTAGTACATTCATGGCCGGCGAGTATCCGTATATGTCCCCGGATACTTTCGAGAATCGCGGCACAAAAAAAGGAAACTCTTTATAGCCGCCCTCTTG
>Ga0180432_10007750_pt1 | contig 13567 bp, 11 predicted proteins | sample SS_ome_10_FD_132414 | JGI IMG/M metagenome (GOLD analysis project Ga0180432, IMG submission 132414) | Hypersaline lake sediment archaeal communities from the Salton Sea, California, USA - SS_1_MS_2 metaG | ecosystem: Environmental > Aquatic > Non-marine Saline and Alkaline > Hypersaline >...
CATGGCCTTTTTGTTTAATTATCGGAAGCTATTTTTAAACAATAAAATAGTTAAAATGTTTAAAGAATTCGCAAAATGGTTAAACATGGCAAGGAATTCCAAAAAAATTCTTCAATTCCAATGCTTCAGTGCATCCTTTAATCCTTCCTGTTGTCTTTTTGATTGAATAAGTTCCAACAGGTTAAATGTAAACGAAAGCGTGATGAAAAGAATTCCCATAATCCTAATCACAGGAGCACTATCCCTGCTGGCAGGATGTTACTATTTCGGACCCTGTATAGATGGCACAGGTCCCGTAATATCAGAATTAAGAGAGATTTCAGATTTCACGGCAGTTACCAATACCGGTTCTTTTGATGTAATCATCCAGCAATCTGAAGATTTTATGGTAGAGGTGGAGGCACAGGGCAACCTTATGCCCATTATCGAAACCTATGTTTCAGGACATACCCTGATTATAAAGACCAGCAATGGCTCCTGTTTCCGCTCCAGCTTCCCGGTTACCGTTCATGTTTCCATGCCGGAGCTGGAAGCTATGCAATTGACAGGATCCGGGACACTTATTTCAGATATTGCGGTCAGCGACGTGGTCGAATGTTCCAATACCGGATCGGGTTTTCTGAGCGTGGATTCAATTAATGCCGGGATCCTGAACGTCGGGAACAGCGGATCCGGGACTGTGTTCATCAATAGATCCTACCTCGATGAGGTTGAGCTGGTCCAGTCCGGTTCCGGGGAACTTGAGGCTGCGGCCATATACGGCGCCACAGAAATAAGTATAAGGCACAGCAGCTCGGGACGTATACGTTCAGAGCTGGTTGACGCGGTTTCAATTAACGTCATCCAGAGCGGGTCAGGCCTTACTGCACTCACCGGAGACGTGGTGGATGCCGATTATACCCTCACCAGTTCGGGAAGACTTGATGCACTGGACCTGATGGCCATCGATGCAGATGCCAGCAATACCGGTTCTGGAAAGATCTTCATTTATGCAACAGCCACGCTGGATGCCACCATTACCGGATCGGGAGATATCATATACCGGGGCGACCCGGTAATCAGTTACCGCATTACCGGGTCAGGTGATCTAAGGCCATATTAGATCCTGTTTTCGGTTCACGGTGATCATCCAGGATGTCCCGCCAGGACCAGGATGATCTCCCCCCGCGGGACGACTTCTTCAAAATGGGCGATGAGCTCCCCGATGCTCCCTCTGACGGTCTCCTCATGAATTTTGGTAAGTTCCCTTGAGACTGATGCTTTTCTTTCAGGCCCGAATGTTTCGTAAAGTTGGCGAAGGGTTTTCAGCAATCTGCCCGGTGATTCATAGAATATCATGGTCCGCTTTTCATGGGATAACTCCCGTAGCCGGCTGGACCTTCCTTTTTTCCGGGGAAGGAATCCTTCGAAGACAAACCTTTCGGATGGAAGGCCTGAATTTACCAGTGCGGGGACAAAGGCTGTAGGCCCGGGCAGTGTTTCCACATCGATACCGTGTTCAATGCACGCCCTGACCAGCAGGAAGCCGGGGTCTGAAATGGACGGTGTACCCGCATCGGTGACCAGAGCTATGGAATTTCCTTCCTGCAGCCTGTTCAACAGATGAGCGAGCGATCGGTGCTCGTTGAATTTATGGAAGGGTTGCATGGGTTTGCTGATATCCAGGTGTTTCATCAGTATACCGGATTTGCGGGTATCTTCTGCGAGGACCAAGTCCACTTTCCTCAATACCTCAATTGCCCGGAGGGTGATGTCACCCAGGTTTCCGATGGGTGTGGGTACCAGGACTAACTTGGACATATTATGCTCGGACGAACCTGCGCTTTGCCAGACTCACCAGGATAGCAACTCCTTCATGTTCCATGGAGGCTCTGAAATATTCCCGTATCAGATCAAGGGCCCTGTCATAATCCCCGGCCTCATCCAGGTTGCGTATAAGCCGGCTGTACTCTTCCGAGTTACCATCGAAGAGCTCCCTGATGATCAGGAACCGGTCGTTGATGCCGATGTTCCTTGCGATGTTATCGATGGGTTTTCCTGCCAGTCTGGATTCCATGGATGTGCTGCGCTGGTTGGCCAGGTTCTCGTTGATGCTGGATTCTCTGGAGAATTTCTCGGCAAGTATCGCAGCTACCTTCCCACTGTCCATTTTTCCGCTGTCGGCCCCTCCTCCGGCAGGTTGTTCGGTTCCGGAGCCGGGTTCCGGTTGGGGCGCCTGCGATGCGGGAGGTATACGCTCTGCCTGTGGTTCCGGTTGGGTTGCCTGCGATGAGGGAGGTATAGGCTCTGCCTGTGGTTCCGGTTCAGGTTGGGTCGCTTCCGGTGCTGGTGGAACATGCCCGGGACCGGGCTCGGGCCGAGCCATTCCGGTTGCACTGGCGGCCTGGTGCCTGTCGTCCCGGATCATGGTCAGCACCTCGTAGACATTGCGCAGTTTGGAGAGTGCCAGGTCCATTTCTATGGCGGGCCAGCGGGGAGAATTTTGAAGGCCGGCCACCAATTTCTCTATATCTTGTATATCTTTGACCAGAATTTCGATGGTATGTCGTATCTCCATGGATTACCTGCGGTTAAGTATTTCGGATCGCTACAAAATTAACGATAATCTCCAATAATCTTGTATCATGTTCCTTGAAAACACGGCAGACAGGTCCAGCGGCAGGGGCTGGATCGAGGTGATCACCGGTTCCATGTTCTCAGGAAAGACCGAAGAGTTGATCCGCCGGCTGAAAAGGTCCATGATCGCACAGCAGAAGGTGGAGATCTTCAAACCCAGGATCGAGGCCCGCTACTCGAAGGAGGAAGTGGTATCGCATGACGAGAATTCCATTCGCAGCACCCCGGTTGATTCCGCTTCTAAAATTCTTCTCCTTTCAGGCGAGGTGGAAGTGGTCGGGGTTGATGAAGTCCAGTTCTTCGACGAGGGGATCGTGGATGTCTGTGTAAAGCTGGCCGACAGCGGGGTACGGGTGATCGCCGCCGGGCTGGATATGGATTTCAGGGGCAATCCCTTCGGACCTATGCCCCGTTTGCTAGCCATTGCCGAATATGTGACCAAGGTTCATGCCATCTGTGTTCGCTGCGGGCGCCTTGCCAATTATACCCACCGCCTCTCTGAAGATGATAAGCTGATCGTGCTCGGGGAAACCGATATTTACGAACCACTCTGCAGGGTTTGTTTTGCCAGGGAAAAGTCGCGAAAGTAACTGGCCATGGTATTTGAACGCTCACTGGAAGCAATAGCAGAGACAACGGGTGGCGTGCTGTACGGGAACAGCCGGCAGGTGGTCCGGACGCTGGCTATCGACAGCCGTACCCTGGCGCCCACCCCCCAAACCCTATTTGTCGCACTCCAGGGAGAAAGGCATGATGGTCATGATTTCATCCCCGAGCTTTACCGCAGAGGGGTTCGTGCATTCCTGGTTTCCCGGCTTCCCCTGGCAGGTGACTGCCCGGATGCAGGATTCTGCCTGGTAGAGGATACGCTTTCGGCACTTCAATCAGTCGCTGCAGACCGGCGCAACAGATACGGCGGAATGGTTGCGGCCATCACGGGCAGTAACGGGAAGACCATTGTCAAAGAGTGGATCTACCAGTGTCTGAGGGACACTATCAGAGTGTTCCGAAGCCCGAAGAGCTTCAACAGCCAGGTAGGAGTTCCGCTCTCCCTCTGGATGATGGGGGATGAGGACACTCTTTCCATTATCGAGGCCGGTATTTCAAAACCCGGGGAGATGGAGAGGTTACAGGAGATCATCCATCCCCGGATCGGAATCCTGACCAACCTGGGTACTGCCCACCAGGAGAATTTCAGCAGCCTGGAACAGAAGCTGGAGGAAAAGCTGAAGCTGTTTGCCGGTTGCGAGCGGATCATCTGCAGGCTGGACCCGGGCCACGGGGGCATATCTCCGGCCGACCATCTGTCCGGATTGAAAGGGTTAATCAGGGGATGGTCCCTGAGTGGAGAGGCTCCCTATATTTACCGGGTCCTGGAACAGCGGGAAGGAAGTACCTTCCTGAAAGCCGTCACTCCGGCCGGCAGCTTCAGCTTCAGAGTGCCCTTCACCGATGATGCCTCCCTGGAGAATGCACTGCATGTGCTCACCTTCTGCCTGGAGATGGGGATCGAACCGATACGGTCAGCCGAAAGGATCGCCGCTGTTGAACCGGTCACCATGAGACTGGAGATGCTGCAGGGGGTGCTGGGAAGTAATCTGATCAACGATACCTACAATGCCGATATCGGGGGACTCGCCTCGGCGCTGGACCTGATGAACCGGCAGGACAGCAGGGGGGGCAGGTTCCTGATACTCTCGGATATGCTCCAGAGCGGAATGAAGGAGCGTGTACTTTACGGCGAGATCGCAGGTCTGGTCGAACGGAAAGCGATCGACCGCTTTATAGGTATCGGACCCGCACTGATGCGCAACAGGATGCTGTTCCCGGAAGGAAGCCTGTTCTTCAACGATACCGCGGAGTTCCTGGAGAGGATCGATACAACGCTCTTCAGGGACCGCACCGTGCTGATCAAGGGGTCCAGGAAATTCGGGTTTGAGAGGATCACCGCAAAGCTGCAGCTCAAGACACACCGGACCATGCTGGAAATAGATCTCAACGCCATGGTGCAAAACCTGAATTACTTCCGGTCCCTGCTCCATGACGATGTCCGCATCATGGTTATGGTCAAAGCCCTCTCCTACGGAACCGGCAGCGTGGAGATCGCCAGCCTGCTGCAATATCACAAGGTGGACTACCTTGCGGTGGCCTTTATTGACGAGGGTGTCGCACTTCGCAATGCGGGGATATTCCTGCCCATCGTTGTCCTGAATCCAGATCCGTCCGGGTATGCCCAGATGGTCGATTTCAGGCTCGAGCCCGAGATCTTCAGTTTCCGGGGACTGGAAGCTCTGACGGAGTTCCTCGATTACCGGGGTCTGACCGGGTACCCCGTTCACCTGAAGTTCGATACAGGGATGCACAGGCTGGGTTTCATGCAGGAGGAGCTGGAAGCACTCCTTCCGCTGCTCGGCAGGGAGACCATTCATATTGCCTCCGTATTTACCCACCTGGCGGCCAGCGAAGATCGGGAGCATGATGCTTTCACCCGTACCCAGCTGGAGCGGTTTGACCGTATGGCCGGGAGGATCCGGCAGGCGACGGGGGAATCCTTTCTCAGGCACGCTCTCAACTCTGCAGGGATTGAACGATTCCCGGAAGGACAGTACGATATGGTCAGACTGGGGATAGGACTGCATGGCATTGGATCTGGCGACGGAAAGGTGACAGTTGGTGGAAAGGTGCCGGGTGGTTGCCTGGTGCCGGCCAGTTCCTTCCGGACGGTGATCTCACAGATCAGGCGGGTGAGGGAAGGGGAAACCGTTGGTTACTCCCGGTCGGGAATACTTTCGCGTGACAGTGTCATTGCCACCATCCCGGTGGGATATGCAGACGGTCTGGACCGAAAACTCGGCAACGGGACCGGTTCGGTCTACACCGCTGGCAACAGGGTCCCCATCGTGGGGAATATCTGCATGGACATGACTATGATCGATGTGACCGGAGTGGATGTTTCGGAGGGTGTAGCAGTGGAGATCTTCGGGAAGAACCTTCCGGTGACCACCCTCGCACGGCTGGCGGGGACCATACCCTACGAGATCCTTACCGGGATCCCCGAGCGGGTGAAAAGAGTATATTTACAGGAGTAACCATGAAAGTTAGGATCTCTGCGGTCATTATCACCTTCAATGAGGAGCGGAACATCCGCCGGTGCCTGGAATCACTGGACGGAGTGGCCGATGAGATCGTGGTGGTGGACAGCTATTCCGCCGACCGGACAGGGGAGATATGCAGGGAATTCGGTGCAAGGTTCATCCGGCACCGGTTCTTCGGGCATATCGAACAGAAGAACTGGGCCATCCTTCAGGCGAGCTATCCCCATATCCTTTCCCTGGATGCCGATGAGGTCCTGTCGGACGAACTGAGGGCTTCCATCCTGAGGGTAAAGGGGAACTGGACCTACGACGGGTACCAATTCAACCGGCTGACCAATTATTGCGGCAAGTGGATCAGGCATACCTCCTGGTACCCCTCCCGAAAGCTTCGTTTGTGGGATTCGCGGATGGGCCGCTGGGGAGGATTCAATCCGCATGACCGGTTCTACCTGAAAAAGGGTGCCTCCAGGCAGTTCCTCCGGGGAGACATACTCCATTATTCGTATTACACGGTCAGTGAGCACCTTGTGCAGATGAATGCATTCTCCACCATCCTGGCACGCTCCTATTTTGAGCGCGGGAGGAAGGTATACATCTCCAGCATCATCCTGCACCCGCTCTGGCGTTTCCTGAAGGATTTCTTTGTGAAACGAGGATTTCTTGACGGCTATTACGGGTTTATCGTGAGTGTGAACTCAGCCCACGAGGTGTTCCTGAAGTATGTGAAGCTGAGGAATATCTACAAGGATGAGAAACGGACGGGGAAGAAGACCATCTGTTTCTTCAACAGCATGAATACCTGGGGCGGCGGGGAAAAGTGGCATTTCGATGTGGCCTCCTACATGGTCAGGCAGCAGTTCCGGGCCCTGCTGGTATCTTCCCCGGGCAGCCCCCTGTCAGAAAAACTGACAGAGATCAATATCAGGTGTTACGGTATCCGCATATCGAACCTCAGTTTCCTCAACCCGGTGAAGTTGCTCAGGATTGCACGGATCTTCAGGCGTGAGAAGGTAGGGGTGCTGATCACCAACCTGTCGGGTGACATGAAGGTTGCCAGTATCGCCGGCAAAATCGCAGGGGTTCCTGGGATCATTTACCGCAGGGGAAGCGCAATTCCCATCCGGAACACTCCCTTCAACCGCTACCTGTTCAGGCGCGTGATCACAAATATCGTTGCCAATTCATGGGAGACAAGGCGAACCATCCTTGCCAATAACGAAATGCTGGTTCCCGATTCCAAGATCAGGGTGATCTACAACGGGATCTACCTTTCCAGGTACCACGAGAATGTCACCCCGCTCTACCTTCCCCAACCGGAAGAGATCGTACTGGGCAGTGCCGGACGGCTTTCGGAAGAGAAAGGACATGATCACCTGCTCGAGATGCTCCGGTACCTTCAGGTCAACGGCCATCGCTTCACACTGCTCATTGCAGGTGAGGGCCGGTTGATGGGGCATCTGCAGAGAAAGGCCAGGAAGCTGGGCGTGGATGGGCAGGTCAGGTTCCTGGGTTTTGTGGAGGACATGCCTTCATTCTTCAGGTCGCTGGATATATTCCTTCTTCCTTCCACCTACGAGGGATTCGGCTATGTGATCGCAGAGGCCATGGCCAGCCGCAAACCGGTGATCGCCTTTGATATCCGCTCTTCGGCCGAGATCATCGTACACGGAACGACCGGCTATGTCACCGAGCGTAACAATCCTTCGGCGATGGCCCGAAGGGTACTTGAACTGTCGGGCAGCCGGGAGTTGCGCGAAGTGATGGGAAAAAACGGGAGGAAGCGTGTTGAGGAGCTTTTTTCCTTTGAGAAGAACAGGGAGGAGATCCTGGACGTCATTCTCCGATCGGGGAGGAACTGGTCATCGGTCACACAGGCAACGATCGTTCCGGGTGCTCCCTCAGGTACTTTTCGTACGAGTGCTTCCACCGCCGGTGCGACCAGAGCCAGTATTCAGGTACCCGGCGGATCATCCCTTCCAGGATCCTCACATGAGCTTCGGTGATCTTATACGGTTCAAGTGAAGCAGGTTCTGTTGTGATCAGCTCGAACTCCACTTCATATCTACCGCGCCTGACCTTGAATATCTTGATGAAAACAACCGCGGCGTCCAGCTTCCGGGCCAGTTTTTCCGTCCCCAGGTAGAGCGGTGTATCCCGCCCGAGGAACTTTGTCCAGTACTGGATGTGTTGCCAGATGGGCCGCTGGTCGGAGAGGAAAATGGTCAACGCAGGTTTCCCCTCCCTATTCATGGCTATCAGCCTGCGTGCTACCTGCTCCATGGGAATGGTGGTCGCCTGGTATTTTTCCCGGCTCTTTTTAATGAGCCGGTCAAAGTAAGGATTCTTCAGCTTCTTGTATATGGCGAGGATGGGATAGCGCGTCACCAGTCCCATGGTCGAAAGGTATTCCCAGTTGCCATAATGGGCGGTGACAGCGATCACCTGGTTTTTGGTACCGTAAAGCTTTTCCAGGAGCTCCGGGTTGCGGTAATGGATATGCTTCATAATCCTGTCCTGGCTGTAAAAGTGTGCAACAGCCGATTCCAGGACAAGATCCCCCAGGTGCCGGTAGAACCTTCTGGCAGTTCGTCTCACCTCCTTCTTGCCATATTCCGGGAAAGCCCGGGAGATATTCTCAAGGACCACCCTCCGCCGGTATCCGGCAATGCAGAACGCGACCACGTACAGAAAATCCGAAAACAGGTATAGCAGGCGTGCGGGCAAGAGGTGCAGCAGCCAGGTAAGGGAATAAGTCAGGATATAACCGAGCAGTTTCATCTGCTAGCCCAGATCACTGATCCTTTCCAGTTTGGGGAGGTCAAGGATCCGGATCTTCCTGCCGTCAATGGAAATGACCCCTTCCTGGGCGAAAGTCGACAGGGTGCGGATGGCATTGGAAGTGGTCATGTTGGAAAGGTTGGCCACATCCTCACGTGAAAGGTAGATCTTGATCGTCTTGCCGTCATCCTCATAACCGTAGGTATCTTTCAGGAAGATGAGTGATTCGGCCAGTCTTCCCCTGATATGTTTCTGCGTGAGGGTGACCGTTCGGTCGTGTGAGAACCCGAGCTCGGAGGCGAAGGACTGGACGATGCTGATGCTGAGATCGGCGTTGCTTCGCATGACCCTGTAAATACTCTCCTTGTCCACGATACAAGCCACGCTGTCCTCGATGGCCACTGCGGTGGCAGTGTGGTTCTCCTCTGCAAACAGCGCCCGGTAACCGATGAATCCTACGGGTTTGGCCATGCGGACGATCTGTTCCCTTCCGCCGACACCCTCCTTGAAGATCTTTACCTTGCCCTCGGCCAGGATCATCAGTCCGACCGGCTTGTCACCTTCTTTGAAGATGATCTCTCCCTTTTTATAGAAAGCACAGGTATAGTTCTGCTTAAGGAACTCTTTTTCTTTGGGTGAGAGCACTGCGAACACAGATTTCGGATTATCTATACAGTCATCTGCGTTATAGTTCCTTTCCTGCATTACGCTCAGATTAGGTAGTAATATGTTGAATAACACACAAAAGTAGTAAAAAAAATATCAATATAGTTCAGTACCTGGCCACCAGGGGTATCCTGCGGCCCACACCGAACGCCTTGGAAGAGATCCTCAGGATCGGCGGTGTCTGGTAACGCTTGTACTCGTTCAGGTTCACCATCCGGATCACCCGTTCCACCAGATCCCTGTCGAAACCCAGGGATGCGACCTCATCGGGAGGCAGCTGCTTTTCGATATAAGCTTCCAGGATCCGGTCCAGCAGGTCGTAGGGCGGAAGTGAATCCTCATCCTTCTGTCCCGGTTTCAGCTCGGCCGAGGGTGGCTTTGAAAGTATGTTTTCCGGGATCGCAGGGCGCTTCCGGTTCAGGTACCTGGCCAGCAGGTATACATCTGTCTTGTACACGTCACCCAGAAGGGATAACCCGCCCGTCATATCACCATATAGCGTTCCGTAGCCCACGGCTGTTTCACTCTTGTTGCTGGTATTGAGCAGGATATGGCCGAATTTATTGGAGAGTGCCATCAGCATTACTCCCCTGATCCTCGCCTGGATGTTCTCCTCGGTAATATCCTCGGGCAGTTCCCCGAAGAGAGGTTCCAATCTTTTCCTGAACTGGTTGAAAACCTCCTCTATCGGGAGGATGTCATAACGGACCCCCAGGTTCTCTGACAGTTCGACCGAATCTGTGATGCTGTGCTCGGAGGAATACTGGGAGGGGAGCAGCAGGACGTGCAGATGTTCCGCCCCCAGTGCCTCTGTTGCCAGCACCAGGGATACTGCTGAATCGATACCCCCCGAGAGACCCAGTGTGGCATCCTTCAGTCCAAGCTTGCCGAAATAGTCCCGGATGCCGCAAACCAGGGCATCGGCTATCATCCCGATACGGTCCGGTATCTCCCCCTGCCGGGGTTCCATTTTCCGGGTGGAAAGTGCTTCCAGGTCGATCACCTCGAAATCCTCCCTGAAAAAACCGAGGCGCCTGACCACCCTGCCTTCCCGGTCGATGGCCATGGAGCCGCCTTCGAATATCAGTTCCGTCTGTGCCCCTGCCTGGTTGCAGTAGAGCAGGGGCAGACCATAACGTGCAGCCTTTCCTGTGAAAATGGATTGTTTTACCTCCAGTTTTCTGTGTGAAAAGGGCGATGCCGCCAGGTTGATGATCACATCCGGCCCGTAACGGGAAAGCTCTTCAAGAGGATTCAGGGTATATAGCCTTTTACGAGAGAACTGGTTTTCGAATGGCTGTTCGTCCCAGAGGTCCTCGCAGATGGTCACCGCCATCTTCACACCGCCGAATTCCAGGATGTTGAATTCCCGTCCGGGTTCGAAATATCTGTATTCGTCGAAAATATCGTAGGTGGGCAGAAGGGCTTTGCGGAAAACCTGCCGGATCTCCCCGCCAAAAAGAAAAAAGGCCGAATTGAAGAGGAGTTTCCCCTTTTTTCCCTGGTTGAACTCGGGTGCGCCCGCCAGGACACCTATCCCCGGGTCGATGTTATCAGCCAGTTTCTGCAGGTATTGACTGGATTTTTCCACGAAATCGGCCCGTTCCAGCAGGTCCAGGGGAGGATAACCACATATGGACAGTTCCGAGAATACCACCATGCCGGCACCGGCATTTTTCGCCCGTGCAACGGCATTCCCCATCTTTTGCAGGATACCTTCGAAATCCCCGATCAGGTAATTCAGTTGCGCCAGTGCGATCTTCATGATGGTTCGGGAGGTCTTTCAGAACAGGATCCCCAGGTGGACCGAAAATGAGTTCAGTGTCACATTGGCACGGTCATTGCTGGTGACATCGGTCAGACCGTCCGACCAGCGTATGCCGGCTATAACCGCGGTGTTACCCCCCAGACGGTATTCCACACCTGCGCCTACATGGTAACCCAGGTGGAACACGTTGATATCCTCCCGTATGCTCTCCCTGTCAAAAACATCATCATCCGTTGAGGCAAAGGCATTGATGTTGACCATAGGATTGAAACCCGCCTGCAGGAAGAGTGTGACATATCCCAGTTCCTCGGTCTTCAGCTTCAGACCCAGGGGGACTTCCAGGTACTGCAGCCGGTGCTTCACAGTCTGACCCGGAAGTGCCATCAGGCTGTCGCCACCCGCAACGAACAGGGTCGAGTCTGAATAGATCAGTTTCCCTCCCAAATTGTTTACACCGAACCCGAGGACGAAGGCGTAGTTCCGGTCGAAATAGTTATCCATCTGGAGACCGGTGCGGATATGCAGGATGGAGCCGTCGGGGTCGACCTCCTCCTCGTCGGAACTGAACCAGCTGAACTGAGGATCCACATGCACACTGAATCGCATCCGGTTCTGCGCGCAGAGCGAGGCGGTCAGGGCCAGGAGCAACATGGCGGTAATTATTCTTGACATATTTCCTAATTTTGTAAGTCCTGACAGGGGATCCGGTTTTGACTCTCCTGACAGGGGACGGTTTTTGGATGTTCCATAAACGCATCAAATTTACAACTTATGATGAGACCTGTTCCCGGGATCCTGTTTTTTATCTGGCTTGCGGGCCTGATGGTGACCGGTTGCCGCAGCGAATCGCTGGATGTGAATGTGTCTGGCATCGAAGCGGAGGTGGCCATCGAGCGGTTCGACCGGGAGTTGTTCCGGATGGATGAAGATACCCTCAACGGGGCCATTGGATATTTCTACACACACTACGGGAATTTCTACGATGTTTTCAATGTACATATCATCGGTATCGGGCCGGCCTCTTCGCGACGCTACCCCGCCTATCTTTCCATGTTTATCAACGATCCTACCAACCGCGAGGTTTACAGGTACGCTGAACGCATCTTTCCGGATACGGAACAGATCGATGAAAAGCTCTCGGACGGCTTCAGGCATTACCTGTATCATTACCCCGATTCCACGCTGCCCAGGGTGATCGGTTATGTGAGCAGGTTCAACCAGGGATTGTTCACGGTCAACCAGTTCGTGGGAGTGGGACTGGACCAGTACCTGGGAAGTGATTGCCCCTATTACGATATGCTCGGTACACCCCAGTATCTTCGAAGGAACAAGGTTCCCGGGAGGATCCCGGTTGATGTGATGTTCGCCTGGGCCACCCGCCTCTATCCCTACAACGATTCGGTCGACAATGTCCTGAACAGGATGGTCTATCAGGGCATGCTCACCTATTTCGTGGAGGCCATGTACCCGGCCATGGAGGACAGTGTGATCATGGGCTTCACGGCCGAACAGATGCGATGGTGCCGCAATAACGAGAAGCAGATGTGGACCCACCTGGTGGAGGAAAAACTGATTTTCTCGACCGATGAGCTGGTCATACGCAAGCTGGTGGAGGAGGCTCCCTATACCAGTTATTTTACTTCAGAATCGCCTGGCAGGGCTGCCGCCTGGCAGGGCTGGCAGATCGTACGCACCTTTGCTTCCCGTAACCAGGAACTAACCCTCGACCGGGTCTTATCCCGCCGCGACTACCAGGAGCTGCTGCGCATATCCCGGTACAATCCGTAAGACGTTCATTCGCGATCCCCTGCAACAGGATTCCGACCCGGGAGCCATTTTTACCTGATCCGGGTCCTGCCTCGGGCCAGAGAGGCGAAAACCCCCAGGGTGCAGAGGACGGCGAAGATGAAGAAAGAGGTCTTCATGGCCGACAGGAATTCAGGGGCATAATCGGCGGTCAGCTGCCGGTCACCAAGGAACAGCTGCAGGATCATGGTGGCGATCCCCATACTGGTCATCTGCCCGGTAAGCCGCATGGTACCGACGGTGGCCGAAGCGATCCCCAGGTACTTTCTACCTACCGATCCCATAATGGCATTGGTATTGGGTGAGGAGAACAGTCCGAATCCCAGTCCCACGATCACCAGGTTGATCACCAGGTATACCATGGGCCGCTGATCATTCAGGAACGTAAGCATGACGAGTCCCCCGACAATGATCGCCATGCCGGCCGAAGACAGGATCCGGGGTTCGTACCGGTCCGAAAGCCGGCCCGAATAAGAGGCGACCAGGGCCATGACCACCGGTTGGGTCACCAGGATCATACCGGCGTCCCTGGGCGAAAGGCCGGCAACGTACTGGAGGAACAGGCTAAGAAGGAAGGTGATGGCAAAGGTGGTAGCATAATTGATCAGGGCGGCCAGGTTGGAGAATGCGAATACGCGGTTGCGGGTAAAAAGGGATATATTGAAGACGGGGAAAGATACCCTTAGTTCGAAAAGGGTGAACAGGACAAGTCCTATGAAACCTGATGCTGCAAGGATAATGGCATAGGTGGCGGGGATCCTGGAAAAACCGTACATGAAGGCCGTCATGGAGAGCACGTAGAGCAGCGATCCCCTCCAGTCGAATTTTTCACCACTGG
>Ga0180432_10007751_pt1 | contig 13564 bp, 10 predicted proteins | sample SS_ome_10_FD_132414 | JGI IMG/M metagenome (GOLD analysis project Ga0180432, IMG submission 132414) | Hypersaline lake sediment archaeal communities from the Salton Sea, California, USA - SS_1_MS_2 metaG | ecosystem: Environmental > Aquatic > Non-marine Saline and Alkaline > Hypersaline >...
CCTACAGATAGCCTTACCAGCGTTCTCGGGCGAACATGCATTGAATGGCCTCCAATTCTGCCCTTCTTACTTTCATGTGCTGGTCAATGCAGACTCACGGAAGCTGTTGCATTAACTGACCTTAGCATACCTTATTCAGAGGCAAAAAGCAACAACATGTCGAGAGCAAACCATATCATTATGATACACCGCCGGAGTATGACGGTGACATATCCAGCTACGGCGTGAGCGCCCTGCAAATGAAACGTTTCTGCCTCAACCGGCACAATGGATACATCGACGGCATCTTTCTGGATTTCTCAGTCAGAAGGATAGCCTTGAAGGAGCTATGGACATTCAAGTGGCATCGTAACTTCGACACGGCCGGTACATGGACAAAAGCCGGCGGTGTTCGGCCCGGTGACTGGCCCGACTGGATGAGCGGCTTCAGAGACTATTGAGACGCTCGTACCTACGCTCTCCAGGGACGCTGACGTTTGATCTTTTTGGAGAAGACCTCCTGAGCGATCAGCGAGTCCTCTATCACCTGGAAATCGAACATACCTACGCAGGCAAAGTCGGCGCCGTTCTCGAAGATCCACTTGAAGCTCTTTCGCGGATGGATAGCGCCGGCGGCAAGGACTTTGAAGGCGATCCACGGCTCTTTCAGGCTCTCCATGTATCGGGCGGTTCCCTTGGGATTTCGGCACCACATGTTATCATGATAGGCATCGTGGTCATGGTTCTTGCCTTTGAGAATATCATATTCCTCACGGTTCTCGGTCGGCGTGGCAGACCAGTAGGTATCGGGATGTAGCGTCTTGACCCAGAAGTCCGGTTTCAGACCGGCATCGACGCAGGCCTTTATCGTATTAAGCTCGTGACCACCAAGCCCCCCAGGGACGCCCTGCGCCTTGATATAATCGAGAGCCTTGCCGAGTTGCTCGACCTGCCCTTTGCTCACAGCCCTGTCGCACAGGCCGCCCTGAACGTAGACTGCATGCGCGCCGCTGTCCACGGAGCGTTTGATTCCCTCCTCGATAGTCTTACCCGAGGCGCAATCTGAAATCCACTTAATCTTGCCGCCCCGCTCGTTCCAATAGCGATTCATCACCCTGTCGGAAACAGGATTGGTAAGGATCGTATTGATCCCGTTCTCCTCGGCCAGTTCCAGAGTCTCGAAGACCTTCTCGTCCGTATGGTAGGCCTTGACCAGTGTGGAGACGTATATAAGGTCTCTGCTGTGCGCCCAGCCTCCTATGAGATTGCCGCCGCAGATTATCCTGCTGATCTCGAGATCCTTGATCTTGCCGCGAGGCAACTTGTTACTCCCTGCACCCGACTTTCTTTTAACTACCCCGGCGGCCCGTGAGTTTTCCCTCGCTCTGGCCATTAGGTTCTGTTCTTCGAAGCTCTTGAAACCGAGCGAAGCTCCCACCGAAGCGGCTATCGATTTCATCAAAAAATCACGACGGTCCACATTTTTCTCCGACATTCTTCTATCCCTCTGATTCAGTTTTCAGCAATATGTAATTTTTGCTCCCTAAGCTCTCCAGGGTCGCGACCTGTTCATTTTACCGGATAAAATATCCTTTGCAACCAGAACGTCCTCAATAACCTGGAAGTCGAACATCCCGACGCAAAGGAAATCGGCCCCATTCTCGAAGGCGAATTTGAACCCCTCCCGGGGATGAATCGCCCCGGCGGCGAGAACTTTATACGCAATCCAGGACTTTTCCATCGTCTTCATGAACTCGGCGGTCTGCTCGGGATACTTGTCCCAGTAATTGTCGATATTGTAGTTGTCGATAACATCTTTGTGCTGATCGGGCTGGCGTTTCGACCAGTAATTAGTGCTGTGGTGAGTTTTCATGTAAAAATCTGTATTCAGGCCCGCCTTTTCGCACGCGACCGGTGTTCCCAGATTGTGGCCGCCGACACCGGCGATGATTCCGTTCTGCTTGATGAAATCTACTGTTTTTCCGATCAGATCGGTCCTGTCGTTTCGGGCCCAGAGATCACCGACATTGCCGATGAGAAAAGCCCCCACCGCCCCGCCGTCGATAGCCTTCTTTGCGTCGGCCGTAGGATCGTCGCTCTTCTCGACGCACTGTGCAATCCATTGAATTCGGCCGCCTCTTTCGTCCCAATATTTTTTCAAAAGCGGCACCGAGCGGGGACTCGTGATTATGGTGTTGATCCCATTCTCTTCACATATTTGAAGCGTTTCAAATATCTTCTCATCAGTAAAATAGTGCTTGAGCAGAGAAGACGCATAGAGTAAGTCTCTGCTGTGCGCAAAGCCACCGATGAGGTTGCCGCCGCAGATTATCCTGCTGATCTTGACCGATCCGATCTTGCCGGCGGGCAGACCTTTTACGGATTCGGCGGAAGGCCCCTTTGTTTTGTTCATAGCCGCCATCAGAGCCTGCTCTTCGAGGCTCAACGCCGATGTAACGGCAGCCGAGCCTAAAACCGTTTTCTTTAAAAATGCTCGACGATTCACCTGCTTGTTCATTTATTCAGACCTTTCCAAAGATGTGCGTACTCTCCGGGCACTACTCCTCTTGTGTTCCGTCCGGATTCAACAGATCGAGGATTTCTTTTTGCCCCTTTTGCTTGGCCACTTCAAATGCGGTTTGCCCCCGTGGATTTTTTGCGTTAATATCCGCCCCCTTGGCGATAAGCAGCTTAACTATTTCAACATCTCCTGAAAAATAGACCGCATAATGCAGTGGAGTCCCCTGAGTTTGGTCCTGAGCGTTTACGTCCGAGCCGTCATCGATAAGGAATTCGGTCATGAGCTTACACGCTTTCATAGCCGCAAAGTGCAGCGGCATTATGCCATTGGTCATCTTCGCCTTGGTATCGGCGCCGTTGGCAATCAGCAGGGCTGCAAGCTCCTCATTGCCCTGAATGAGGGCCAGGTGCAGGACTGTGAAGTCCTCTCTATCCTTTGCATTGACATCGGCTCCGGCCGCGATGGCTTTCGAAACCTGGTCGAGATCGCCCTTGACCACTGCAAGCCGCAGATCCTTGAGTGCATCTTCGGACGCGACCGGCTTGGGAGCCTCGGTGGTTTTGACAGGCTCGGCAGGCTTGGCCGAAACAGTCTTCTCAACGGGCTTTTCTACAATCTTAACAGGAGTTTTCTCGGCTGGCTCGTTCGGCTCTGCTTGCTTAGCCACCTCTATTTCTTCGGCCTGAGCGGCTGTTGTCACGGGCTCTTTCTCATCTCCTGCCGCTGTTTGCTCCGGCTGCTCTGGTTCTTCATTCCTGCATCCGGCAGCAACAAGTATCAAAATCATTAACACGTAGAGTAGTTTCGAGCATTTCATTAGAATCAGCCCCGTATGAGTTTCAGACTACCAAACCCGCGCATTTACAAACAGAAATCTGAACCGATACTGCCACAATCGTCTATAACTTCCGGTCAAACCATATGATACATTATTTAAAATACCACAACAGAGCACATTTGTCAACCCCAAGAGGAAGAAACACCCTTCAAGGTTCGTATTCAAATCCCGTCGGTCATTATCTTACCAAGGCCAAAATCAAGTTCATTTAGCTTGCGCTTTACTTTTACCGGCATTCTCAAGCAGACGTACGACATCCTCGTGCCCTACCGCCCGTGCAGTTTCCAGAGCTGTCTGGCCGCTCTGGCATCTGGCGCTGGTGTCGGCGCCTTTTGCCAGAAGCAATTTCACAAATTCGACATGTCCGCGACGCGCTGCATAGTGAAGGGGCGTCCAACCAGAACCAGTTTGCGCGTTGCTATCAGCACCATTAGCTATAATGACTTCACCTGCATCAATGCGACCTTCTCTTGCCGCGTAGTGTAGTGGTGTCCAACCGGCCGTGGTTTTTGCTCCTACATTGGTGCCTTTACTTAAAAGAACCTCCACAACTTCTTTCCGGGAATCCGATAGCAAAGAAACAACCGCAGAGTGTAAGGGTGTTCGGCCTCTCGCATCTCTTGAGTTGACATTGGCCCCCTTGGCTATCAATAATTTCACCAAATCTGCACGACCAACATTAGCGGCAACGTGAAGGGGAGTCAGTTTGTCATCATTCATTGCATTGACATCTGCGCCTTTAAGAATCAGTAATTCTACCAAATTCTTGTGTCCGCTGGATACAGCTTTATGCAACAAGATCTGATCACCAGAAATATTGGCGCCCTTGGCAATAAGAAATTCTGCAATAGTCGGGTAGTAACTAACCGCAGTCCGTAGAGGCGTATCACCATAGTCGTCTTTTGCGTCGATGTCTGCACCATTGTCGATCAGCAGTTCAACTAATTCCTTGGATCTGCAACGAACCGCACTGAACAATGGAGTTTCACCAGCCAGACTTTCCTTTGTGTTAACATCAGCACCTTTGTCAATAAGCAACTCAACCACATGCTTTTTTCCATATTCAGCAGCAACGTGTAGCGGTGTATTATTGTATTGACCTTTGGTGTTGACATTCGCTCCATTGACAATCAACAATTTAACCGCACGTATGTCTGCATCTTCAACAGCAAAGCGTAGCGGCGTATTACCATATTTGTCTTTGGCGTTGACATTTGCACCGTTGGCAATCAAGAACATTACTATATCATTATGGTGTCCGAGAAGTGCATAATGTAAGGGTGTATGTCCGCTTTTGTTTTTTAAGTTAACATCATCGCCGTTCGAGATTAGCTGCCGGACTTGTTCAATATCACCTTTGCGGGCAGCTTCGTGCAAGGGCATTTCAACTTTCTTTTGAACCTCAGCGGCGTTCTGCTGGGGCGATTTATCTTTACACCCGCTGCCACTAATGATCAAGATCAGAAATGTGTAGAGCAGTTTTTTTGATTCCATTGCTGGTCTCGCTTTAATTGATTCGGCTTTTGTGCACATGCCTACTTATTAAGTCGACGATTGATGTGTGTTTTCTTTCGCGTGCGAGAGACAAGGGTGTTTGGCCATTTTCGTCTTCTGCTTCAGCATCTGCTTCATTGACCAGAAGTAGTTCAACTACGTCCTTGCGTACAAAAGAAGCTGCTGTGTGTAGAGGCGTTTGGCCTTGGTCATTTCTTGCATTGAGCTCGGCGTTGTTGGTGATGAGGATTTCCGCAATACCTGCGAAGCCACGCAAGGCCGCAACGTGTAGGGGTGTTCTGCCGTAGAGGTTTGTGGTGTTTACATCGGCACCGTTATCAATGAGCAACTCAACAACGGCTTTATTGCCTCCGAATACTGCTCGTTGCAGAGGTGTGTCCCCATTCTCGTCCGGAGCATTAACGTCGGCATCGTTCGACAGCAATGACTTAACTCGTCGGATATCTCCGGACTCGGCGGCCCTGTGCAGAGCGGTTGCTGTCGGCGGCGTCTGCTTTTCGCACCCAATGGCGACAAAGATAAATATAAGAAATAGACAGAGAGTTTTTGCCGGTTCCATTTTCTATTATCTCTCGTCGTGATAATAGCAGAAAGGAACCCTCTTGTCAATCACTTGCAGTAACTAACCGGCGATCTGTAAATATCGGGACGTTTTTTTTTGTTCTATTGGCTGTCAAGATGGATCCGGGCCCAGTAGCCGGCCTCGAATGACCAGCCTGTGGGCTGGTTGATCAACTCGATTTTAACCTTCTTGCCCGCAAAATCCGAAAGGTCCGCTTCGACGTTCGTCCAGCCGTCGGGTGCGGTTTCCTTATCTATGGACTTGCGAAGAATTTCCCTGCCGCCGGCGTTAACTATTAAAAGCCAGTCACCGTTGGGATGATGGCCCACGGTCAAATGCAGGATGCTCTTCCTGCCCGCAGGCAACGAGACCTCCTTGAAAAGCTGACAGCCCGTCGTGCCGTCGAGAGGGTGGGTGACAAGCACATTGCTCTTTCCGAATTCGCCGGCACGCAGGCCGGGATTCATGTCATCTCCACAAGCCTTCGCTTTCCAGCCTGGGGCAAACTTTGAGACAGCCCTGGAAATATCCTTGCCGGCCATAGCGGTTATTTTGTCCATTTCCGCCTCTGTGAACTTGCTGTCGGCAATTGGGCCGGGCTCCCAGCACTGTTCGAGCTTGCTCGGTCTGGGCTTTTCTATCGGTATTACGAAGACTTCTTCGCCGTTATCGTTTGTTTCCATACGTCCGCCGGCGCGTTCAACCGACTGGCGCACGAGCTTCTTGCTCACGTCAACGAGCATTGGGAAATTATAAGGCGTGTGGCTGAATTTTCCTTCAGGATCCAGAGCCGACGTGAATTTGGCCGGCAGATTCTTAAAACCGATGGTGGTAAAGAGTATGCCTCCCGAATTCGACGGATTGCAGTCGGAATCCTGGCTGCAGCGAGTCGAGATGATGATCGTCTTATCGGGATCGCCCTCGCCGTAGAGCAGGCCCATCACGATGTAAGCGCCGTTGATCTTGGCGTCGATGTTGAAATCCATGTTCTCCTGATCTTTGTTGCAGGAAAAGAGACGATAGTCGGAATTGTCCTGATACTTGTCCTCAATGAGCTGCCAAGTTTTTTGCCAGTCGTCTGGATACTGTTTGTACCAGGCAAGAACGTCCCGAATGCACTCGGCATACTGACTATCTTTTGGAATGCACTTGAGCCCGGCGTGGACGATCTTTTCCATGTCATCCTCGAAGAAAGCCTCGGCGTACATGCCGCCGACGAATTGTCCGCCGTAAAGACCGTCTCCGTAGTTCATTAGACGCCCGAATTTCTCGCCCAGCTTGATTGCCACGTTCGGCAGACCCGGAGCGATCAGACCTGAATAATCCGCTTCGATCTGATAGTCTATATCGTCGGCGTGTTTGTTGAATTCAGGGTGACCGGAGTCCGGGGGGGCAATACCTTTACGCAGATTATCACGACCATTTCTGTTCGCGTGCCATAGCGGGTAGCCGCTGTTGGCAAAATCGATGCCCGCCTGACGGAGTGATACGTCCATCCCATAAAGCTCAAGGGTCCTCAGGAAGGTCATCTCGACGTAGATGTCATCCTGCCTGAACTGGTTTATCTTCCCCGGCTGCCAGGCAGGCATCTTGTCTTCCGGAATAATCTCGCCCTTGAATCTGAATTCGGTCGGCCCGCCCCAGCCGACACCTGCCATCTGCCCAATCCAGCCGGCCTTCATTTTGTCGGCGTAATCCTCGACAGTGATATGACGTACAGGAGCACCTAAAGGGCTACCCGCCTGGCAGCCGGCCGCAAGCACTGAGCCAAGACCGACCGCAATTAACATCCAACTTGTCAGTAAATCCTTAGCCATTTTGCACCTCCATAAGCTTTATTAAAAGAGACGGTTGATTCGTTTAAGGATTTATAGCTGCAACAGCGGTGAAGAACAAGTTTTTTTGCCCGGATTGTTGAATAACAGGCTACAGACGATATTTTGAACTGCGGGTTTGCATTAGTCGAACGAACGTGTATAATGTTCCGAAGTTCCGGTATATATGTGTAATCATGAACCGGTAGTGGATATTGCATTTATGTTGGAAACCAAGATACGGCTAATATTACTGGTACTGCTCGCAGCGGGTTTAACATCCCGGACCGCCCCTGCGGACACTTGGCGTCTTGACGCAAATCAGCAGTGGAAGGAGGTCTCGGCCGAGCGAAGGGACAGCTTCCTGCTGGCACTTGCCAATGCGGACAGATTCGTCAACACCGGCCAGGCGAAGCAAACAAAAGCGTCTTTCGAGGCCATCAGGAAGGATTTTCCGGAAATCACAGGACCTGATTTTGATATCTTCGCCGAAGCTGAAGTATTCTACTGCAAGGGCAAGCTCGCAAAGACAATAAGGACCTACGACAGGCTGCTTAGCGAACATCCGCAGAGCAGTTTTCGGGATGCGGCACTGAAAAGACAGTTTGCGATTGCGACGTCATTTCTGGCGGGCAAGAAGAAGACCGTGCTCGGATTGATTAAACTTCGAAGATACGGCGAAGGCATCGCGATCATGGAAAACATCACCGACCGAACGGGCTTCGATACGGTGATGGGGATAGACGCAGCCACGGCGGTAGCCAAGAACTACGAAGAGAGGGACAAGTGGAACGAGGCGTACCTCAAATGGTGGGAGATATCTCTGCACTGGCAACGCGGACCGGTCGGAAGGGATGCGCTGCTCGGTATAGCAAGGTGCAAATTGGCGATTTATAATAGCCATCCGGAGCACAAGAGAGCCCTCTATGATGCCTCATCCCTCGAAACGGCCAAAAGTAGCTATGAAAGATTGGGATTACTATATCCCGACACCGCAGCAGAAATCGGGTCCTATAAGACAATCAGAGAAATAGACGAGCAGTTGGCCGCAAAACAGCTCGCTATAGGCCGGTACTATCAAAAAGTCGGAAACATGCAGGCGGCTAATCTCTACTATGATATGATACTAAGGGACTGGAAAAACAGCAAAGCAGCGGAATCTGCCAGGGACATGCTTGCTAAGAACCGGGATTTGACGGATGGTCTTCAGACATCCACCGAGAAATGAAGAATGGAATTTTCACAAATCGGCGCTTTGACGCGAACTTCGCGGTCGTACCCATATTTCTGTGCTCTTGCCTTTGTGCTTTGGGTCTTTGCGGCTGCTCCGGCATAGCAGGCTATACTAACGAGTCGTTGTTTCCACAAAACGTAAAAAGCGTTCGTCTTGAGATGTTCGACAACCAGACTTTCCGCCGTGGAGTGGAATACGAACTCACGGACGCCATATCTAAAAGGATCGAGGCCGATACTCCTTACAAAATCGTAACCGACGCCGATCGTGCCGACACTGTGTTGAACGGCCAAATTGTCTCTATTGAGGAGCTTGCTCTGAGCACAGATCGCGAGATCGGCACAGTTTTGGAAAGTGAAGTCCTGCTGCGAGCCGTCGTGAACTGGAAGAATCTCAAGACGGGAGATTTGCTGATTGACCACAAAACGGTCAGCGCCTCGGCCAGTTATTCCATATATCAGATGCAGGACTTCAAATACGCCTCTACTTTGGCGGCAAACAATCTTGCACGAAAGATCGTGGAATTGATGGAGACGGGTTGGTAGAATCGTGGGACATTCACCGCTGAATATATATGAAGCGGGTGGAGTTGTCCCGGATAAACGGAATAAACGAGAACTTAATTATGGATGAAAATCGAGACAATAAAACACCTCCGCCAAATCGTGGACAGCAAAATCGACCGGGCAAGAAGCCTCCTTTGCCGCGATATAAGCGAACACCGTTCAGTTATCTCATAATAATATTCGCTCTGCTTACCATGCTAATGATGATCAAACCGTGGTGGAGCATGTCCGAAAACATCAGATGGGATGAATTCACGGCTTACGTAGAAGCAGGTCACGTCAAATCCGTCAAAGTCAAAGAGACAGAAATCGAAGGTGGATTCAACGATGCCGGGATGGAAGAACGTAAAAAGAAAAACAAGAAAGCATCCAAGTCTTTCTCGGTTGATTACAATCCGAACTGGACCGGTGAGCAGTACCTCAGGGGTCTGGATGAGAAAAACATAGAGGTCACTTTTGCCAAGCAACAGATCTGGCTGATTATGCTGATGCAATGGGTGCTGCCGCTGCTTGTAATAGTCGGATTCTTCTATTTCTTCTTCGCCCGTAACCTTCGCGGCGGAGCCGGGGGGATGCTAATGTCGTTCGGCCGAAGCAAGCACCGCCTCCAGGGCAAGGACCGGGCCAAGGTGACGTTCGAGGACGTCGCCGGCGTAGAAGAAGCAAAAGAGGAAGTCGCCGAGATAATCGAATTTTTGAAAAACCCCAAAAAGTTCCAGCGGTTGGGCGGCCGCATTCCTCGCGGAGTATTGCTCGTGGGCCCTCCGGGTTGCGGCAAGACGCTGCTGGCAAAAGCCATCGCGGGGCAGGCGGACGTGCCGTTCTTCAGTATATCCGGAAGCGATTTCGTCGAGATGTTTGTCGGAGTCGGCGCCTCACGCGTCCGGGATTTGTTCAAGCAGGCCAAAGAAAATTCGCCCTGCATTATTTTTCTCGATGAGGTCGATGCCATCGGGCGAAAACGCGGCGCCGGTTTCGTGGGCGGCGGACACGATGAACGCGAGCAGACGCTCAACGCGATCCTCGTCGAAATGGACGGCTTCGATACGAACGATCAGGTGATTGTGATCGCCGCTACCAACCGTGCCGACATCCTCGACCACGCGCTGACGCGCCCCGGACGGTTCGACAGGCAGATATTCGTGCCGCTACCCGACTTGAAAGGTCGCGTCGAGATTCTAAAAGTCCACGCCAAGAAGGTAAAGTTAGGACCAAATTGCAGCCTGGAGAGGCTGGCGCGAGGAACCCCGATGTTCAGCGGGGCAGACCTGGCGGCAATAATCAACGAAGCCGCCCTTGCGGCCACAATGGGCAATAAGGACCACATCGAGCTGGCCGATCTGGAGGAGGCCCGGGACAAGGTGCGGTGGGGAAGAGCAAGAAAGAGCAGAGTCCTCGACAAGAAAGAAAAGGAAATAACCGCTTTTCACGAAGCCGGCCACACTTTGGTGCAGTCACTCCTCGAAGATGCTGATCCGTTGCACAAAGTGAGCATCATTCCGCGCGGACCGATGGGCGGCGCAACCTTCGCCCTGCCGGAGAAAGACCGAACCATATTTACAAAAGGTTATTGCATGGCGCTCCTGAAGGTGTGTTTCGGCGGGAGAATCGCCGAGGAATTGTTCTGTGACGACGTTTCCAGCGGGGCACAGTCGGATATCCAACAGGCCACCAACATCGCCAGGCAGATGGTATTGACCTGGGGCATGAGCGATGAGCTTGGCCCTATAAGCTACGGGCCCGATTTGGGGGTCAAGGACATGGTGTACATCAGCCCGCCAGAGAAAGAATACTCGGAGAAAACCGCTGAGGCAATTGACAACGAGGTCAAGCGAATCACCGACGAGGCGTATGCCCAGGCAAAGCAGGTAATAGAAGAAAACAGAGAGAAGCTCTCGAACATAGCAGAAGCACTGCTGAAATACGAAACCCTCGACGCCGATGAGGTGACACTGATTCTGGAAGGCGGCATTCTTGACAAACCCACTGTCACCGATCTTTTGGCGGCCGAACAGGCTAAAACCGAACAGCCGAAATCAGAGCCCGAGGAAACAGAGCAGTCGCAGGAACAACCGGCAGACTGACATCGCATTCTCTATCTATGTTTGAGCTTCTTCAAGGGGAGATAGCTCCGATGTCAAAACATTTACTTTTTGTATGCGCAGCAATGCTAGTATTCGTTTCTGCGATCGTAACCGGAGCCGGGAGCCAGGACGTCAACGAACCCGGCGCGGTTGAACTTGCCAGACACGAGACAGAATCATCTTCTGCGCGTCTCGAGCCTGCACGGCTGGGTGAACAAAAAGGCATAGCAGTAATTTTCACAGGCACGCATGACCTTCACTATTACGCAAATCCTCTGACTGCGAACGCCCCCGGTTTCGAATTGAAGGTCGCAGCCAGGTCGGACGATTTTGATTTCGGCGATGCTGTCTTTCCAAAATGGGAAATATTCACTGATTCGGCAAACAAGCGGGTCGAAGTCTACGCAGGCGATTTCACCGTCTTTGTGCCGATAACAGGAGCCAAAGATTCAGCGGCTGGTAAGCTGAGCGATGTGGAGGTCCTGATTACGGGCCAGGCATGCACAAGCATTACCTGTCTTATGCCGTTCGAGACTACTCTGCAAGCAAAGATAGATTGGAGCGCCCGCGATTCCTGGCGACAGATTACTCTTGAAAGCAAAGACGAGACCGCTCCAGCCGTCGAGACTGTCGCAGGACCGACTTATTCGATCTGGCTGGCGCTGGCTCTCGCGTTCGTGGCCGGTTTAGCACTGAACATTATGCCATGTGTCTGGCCGGTCCTGCCCATTATCATAATGCGCATTGTAGACCAGGCAAAACACGGCAAAAGACAAACCGTAATGATGGGTCTTGCTTTCTGTATCGGCATACTGCTGTTCTTCGCAACTCTGGCAACGGCAAACATCATACTGCAAAGCTTCTATGACAGGAGTCTGAGCTGGGGCGACCACCTGCGCAACCCAACCATCGTAACCGCCCTTTCCCTGCTGATGATCGTGATGGCCCTTTTCATGTTCGGGATTTTCACGTTCGCCATCCCCTCGTCCATAGCGAGCAAGTCCGGCTCGGGCAAGGGCTACACCGGTTCGATCGGCATGGGCTTTCTTGCAGCCATATTGAGCACACCGTGTAGTTTCGGCTTGCTCACCGTAGCTTTCGTCTGGGCCCAGGGGCAGTCTCTCGCCCTGGGAACATTAGCCATAATGGTCATCGGCCTCGGCATGGCGGCACCATACGCCATCCTGACTTCAATGCCCGGCTGGCTCGCCCGCCTGCCCAGAGGCGGCCGCTGGATGGAGCTGTTCAAACAAACGCTGGGTTTTGTACTGCTGATAATAGCCGTGAAGCTGATAAAGGCCGTTCCCGATGCAAACAAGATCAACCTGTTGTACTTTGCCGTGATCCTGAGTTTCGGCGTATGGGTATGGGGCGCCTGGACCCCGTACGGCACCAAATTGTCTCGCAAATTGCTGGTCAGGAGTGTTTCCGTGCTGCTGGTCGTCTCGGCATTCTGGTTCTTCTTCAAGCCTGAATTAGTTGACTGGCAGAACTACGACGCCGCGCTGATCGAATCTGCAAAATCCGAAGATACGGCGGTCCTGATCAAGTTTACGGCCGACTGGTGCACCAACTGCGAAGTCGCCGACAAATTTGTCTATCAGCGCAAAGATATTGCCAAACTAATCAAGGACAAGGGTGTACTTGCGATCAAGGGTGACACAACGAGAGACACACAGCCGGCTAATCGAGATCTGCAGAATATCTACAACGAGCCCGGCGTCCCGGTAACGATACTCTGGCTCCCGGAACAAACCGAACCCGTAAAATTCCACGAGTTACTTTTTGCTGACAAGCTCAAAGAACTGCTGGAAGTTCTGCCGGACGAAGATAAAACAAAAACCGCTGAAGGAGCACTGTAAGAATTGGCAAAGCAAAAGAAAATAGAGGTTGACAGAGAACAGGCCCGGCAGAGAATCAAAAATATCTGGCCCATATTGAAGCGAACGTATCCAAACGCGCAGATCGCGCTGAAATTCGTCAATCCGCTCGAATTGCTCATCTCGACAATCCTCTCGGCACAGTGTACCGACGTTCGGGTCAACATGGTCACTCAGGACCTGTTCAAGAAATACAAAAAAGCATCCGACTGGGCCGAGGCGGACCTTAAGGAAATAGAAGAGGGAATTCGGAGCACCGGTTTCTTTCGCAACAAGGCCGTAAACATCAAGGGCGCCTGCACCAGAATTGTCGAACATTTCGACGGCAAAGTACCTGATACTATGGAGGAGCTTTTAACCCTCCCCGGAGTCGGTCGCAAGACGGCCAACTGCGTCCTCGGCGACGCCTTCGGAATCCCCGGCATCACATGTGATACGCACGTTATCAGGCTCTCACGCCGGCTGGCGCTGTCCGAAAACAGCGATCCGGTAAAGTTGGAATTCGATCTGGCCGAAATAGTCCCCAAAGCCAACTGGACGCGATTCAGCCATTTGCTGATCCACCATGGCC
>Ga0180432_10007752_pt1 | contig 13561 bp, 10 predicted proteins | sample SS_ome_10_FD_132414 | JGI IMG/M metagenome (GOLD analysis project Ga0180432, IMG submission 132414) | Hypersaline lake sediment archaeal communities from the Salton Sea, California, USA - SS_1_MS_2 metaG | ecosystem: Environmental > Aquatic > Non-marine Saline and Alkaline > Hypersaline >...
CTCGTCTCCCGGGCCAAGGAGGTATCCTGGTCCGACGGGGACGGCCTCGACGGGCGCAAAGGTGTCGGGCGGAGCGCCGAAGAGGTCGTAGCCGAACTGGCTTATCTCGGTGGATATCTCGGAGGGTAGCTGTCCTCGGACGTACGCTTCCGAGGTGGAAAGCGGGGCGTCTTGGGCGGACGCACAATGAGCGAACGAGCCCAAGAGATTGAAGGCGATTGCCGGCACAAACCAGAGGTAGACGGCTGCCCGATTTCTGCCGCTTGACTTTCCTCTCAATCCACCATCCCTTTGACCAGGAGATGCGCCCTGACGTACCGCATATCAGCCCTGAGCCCTATTTGATAAACTCGGTACCGTCCTCTGTCAACGATTTTCTACCAGAACTTGTATGGACAGAAGCGAAAATGTGCATGTATAGTGTATCGACCACCTGACAAGCGGTGATAAGCGCAGGGGGTGAGAGCGTGGACTATCCAGGGCGTGCGGTGGCAACGACGGAATCTGCGTGGCTCGAAGATGGAAGCCCCTTGTCGGCTTCCGCCGCGCTATGCGCGGGCGGGACGAAGTCCAGACCGACTTGAGCGGTCCGCAAGGCCGTGGCGGAAGACTCTGAGGTGCATTAGTGGAGATGGAAACGCTGCGGGGCTGCAGCCTGTGCGGTTCCAGCCGAATCGATTCACTGGATGCGGCCAACAATATCTGTAAGTGCCGGGCGTGCGGGTACGTGTTCGACAACCCGAGGCCGGCTCCGGAGGAGATCGGCGGCTTCTATTCACGACCTGCGAAGTACGATTCGTGGCTGGCCGAGGAGGCGGCGCGCGATGCCCTGTGGAAACGCAGGCTGAAGAAGCTTAAACGGGTGAGTAAGGAGGGAAGCCTGCTGGACGTGGGCAGTGGGATAGGTCAGTTTCTGTACCACGCCAGGCCCCTTTTCGCCAAGCTCTCGGGGACCGAGGTCTCGGACAGTGCGATACGTCTGGCACAAGCCAAATACGGCGTCAAGCTGATCAAAGGTGGCCCGGAAGAGGTGGAAGCGGGGGGTGAAGGCCCGTTTGACAACGTAACCATGTTTCACGTTCTTGAGCACGTGCCGAATCCAAAGGAGACCATACAAGTGTGCCGGCGTCTCCTGAGAAACGGAGGGGTTCTAGCGGTCGCCGTGCCGAATGACGTTCTGTCGGCGAGCAGGAGGTTACGGACGGGGATGAAAAGGCTGCTCCGACGACTTGGGTTTCGCAGGTTCCGTGAAACGGGCAGGCTGGGGTTGCGCAAGATAAGCTTGGACGGGTCTTTGGACGAGATCCACCTCTCCCATTTCACGCCGTTCGTTTTGAAGCGCCTGCTGGAAGATTCGGGGTTCCGCGTGGTTGAGAGTTCGTTGGACCCGTATTACGTGGCCTGTGGGGTGAAGCTTCTTCGCTGCCGTTGCTGTTACGCTTTTGCGGCTCTCGTGCAACTGGTCCTCGGACGAAACATTTACGAGACGATTTGGATGGTGGGGGAGAAGGCAGGGACGAAGCAGGAGATCGTGGGGGGCTCAGCCATGGGCGGAAACGCTAATGCGCCGTGCGAAGGCGTTTGATTTACGACTCGGTGCTGTATGACGATATAGGCAATAGAGGCATGTCGAGGGGGCAAGACCTCGCTGCCGCATGGTTGACTTCTCGTCATTACCCCGGGGGGAGGTAAGGTGAGGGAGTATTGCAGCAAGTTCTGGGGCGAGCCGCGCAAGCGACGCGAGAAGCTGGCGGGCTATGTCAGGTATTTCCTGGGATGCAGGAACGTTCTTGATGTGGGATGCGGACGGGGCGAGTTCTTGGCCCTCCTGAAGGAAGCCGACATCGAGGCCGTCGGCGTGGACAGCTCTGCGGACCACGTGGAGCGTTGCCGAGAAAACGGATACCGGGCTTTTCACGATGACATGTTCGCCTTTCTGGACGGGCGAAGCAAGTTTGACGGCATCATGCTCAGCCACATCATCGAGCATCTTCAGCCCCCTGATGTGGAGAGGCTCCTGGCGCATTCGTACGGGGCGCTTAACCCCGGCGGGGCACTTGTGGTGGTTACGCCGAACCCGGAGAACCTGTCAATCATGACCAACATTTTCTGGCTCGACGTTACGCACCAGCGCCCGTATCCGCTTCGTTTGCTGGTTGAGATGTGTGCCGAGGCCGGTTTCGAAGTCCGGTCTTCGGGGGAGGATGTGGCGAGCGTTATTCCGAGCTGGAGATGGTGGGTGCGGCGGGTGTTGCTCCGCCCCGTGATGCGGTTGATGGGTATGCGTCAACTCGGAACCAACCTTTTCTCGGCTCCATGCATTTTCGTCGTCGGACGGAAGCCCACGAACAAACGCGCGGGATAAGAATGGATCGCCCGTCGGAAAAGCCGGCAGACGAGTGCGGGATTGGGGAGAGTGGTCTGCCTGCATGCCGGTTCGCTGATCAACCAAAGCGGTTGGCAAAGAATACGGTCTATAACCTCCTGGGCCGCGTCCTCCCCATGCTGGCAGGGCTTGTAGCCGTACCCTTCCTTCTCAAGGGCCTTGGGGTCCAGAGGCTCGGTGTCCTTACCCTCATCTGGTTGGTGGTCGGTTACTTCGGCGTATTCGACATGGGCATCGGGAGGGCGACTACGAAGTTCGTGGCGGCGCTCCCGCCTGGCGGAGGGGGCAAGCGGTTGGCTGAGTTGATCTGGGGGTCGCTGCTGCTGCTTGTGATCCTGGGCGTTGTGGGCGGCGGGGTAGCTGCGGCGCTCACGCCGTGGCTGGTCGGCACCGCGCTTAACATTCCCGAAGAACTCAAAGCAGAGGCGAGGCGGGCGTTCTTCTTTCTTGCGGCTTCGATGCCGTTCGTTCTCGGCACGTCGGGAGCGCGTGGGGCGCTCGAAGGGCAACACCGTTTCGGGATCGTCAACGCGATCAGGATCCCCGGCACCGCTTTTACCTTCTGCGGCCCTCTTCTTGTAATACCTTTCTCCCACGATCTCTCTTATATTGCCGCGGTCCTGGTTTGCGGTCGCGGAATAGTCTTTCTGCTGAGCACCTACTTCTGCATATCGTCTGTTCCGGGCGCGCGAAGGCCGCGCATGATGCGCGGGGAGACGGCGAGGCGATTATTGGGATTCGGCGGATGGCTTACCGTCACGAACATTGTCGGCGCCCTCATGGCTTTCGGTTTCGTGGACAGGTTTGTGATAAGCTCGATGTTGGACATAAGCGCCGTGGCCTATTACGCCGTTCCTTTCGACGCGGTCTCGAAAATGCTCGTGGCGCCGGCCGGCTTCGTGGGAGTCCTGTTTCCGGTGTTCAGCGCTTATGCAGTAACCCAGGCGGTGAGAATATCCAGGCTGCACCGGCAGGCCCTCAGAGTCATCCTGTTGTTTGTCGGCCCGGCGGCGCTTGTCCTTATAGCATTCGGCGAGCCGATCATGGTTGTCTGGCTGGGGAAAGACTTCGCGCGCGAATCTGCCCGGGTTTTGCAGCTTGTTGTCCCGGGGGCACTGTTCTGTTCCATTTCCTTGTTGCTTGCGAGCCTGGTCCAGGCCATTGGACGGCCTGACCTGACCGCGAAGCGCCACCTGTGCGAGCTTCCGATATACATCGGTGTCGTGTGGCTTTTCACCAAACAGTGGGGGATTGTCGGGACGGCGGCCGGGTGGCTCTTGTGGCAAGTTGCCGACCAGGTGATTCTATTCGTCCTTCTGCGGCGGCTCTTGCCGGATTCGCGGAGGGAGTTGGGCGTATCGGCGAAGCTGATGGCGGCGGGGGGAGGGGGCGCGCTCGTGTGTGCTGCCGTGCTTGCCACGATCCCCGACATGGCAGTTCGCGGTGCGGGGACGCTGGCAGCGTTGGGCCTATTCCTACTGCTGTTCTGGCGGCTCGGCCTAGAAGCGGAGGACAGGGCGAGAGTGAGGAGCCTCCTCCGAATGCCGGTTGGGTCTCCAGGCCAATCATCCGGCGGGCGGGATAGATGAAGGTGGCGTTGATTTGCGACCTACTCGACGGCGGACCGAGCGGCATGAGAACCGCGCTCGAAGGATTCCTGAGAGCCGTGGCCCGATCTGCCCGTCCGGATATGTTCGAGCTGATCCGCTCCAAGCCTCTCGGAGGAGAGTGGAAAGACCATGGTTTTGGAGAGATGGTTATCCCTCGAGGGAGGGGATTGGGATCGGGGCTCTGCTGGTCTCAGCTCAAGGTGCCACGAGCTGTCAAGCTAATGGGCGCGCATCTGGTGCACTCGCCCTGGCAGGTGCTTCCGCCGGTGCGGACTTCCGCTCCCCTCGTGGTGTCAATATGGGATCTTGCTCCTCTCGCGTATCGCGAACCGGGATGGGATAGCGCGTCGGTGGTCGGCAAGTACGAGATCATCCTTCGTCTCGCCGTGAAGAAGTGTTGCCACGTCATAACTCACAGCAGGTCCACGGCGGAGGAGGTGATCCGGCGCTTTGGGGTGCCGAGGCACAAAGTCTCGACGATATATCCAGGCCTGGACGAGGTGTTCGAGAAGGAGGCGGAGCTTCCTTCGCGGCCGAACCCGGAAGGCCCGATACTGTACGTCGGCTCCAATACGCCGAGAAAGAATCTGGGATTATTGCTGCGGGCCTTCGCGATCCTGGCGGGCCGAGGCGTGCCGAACAACCTTGGTATTCGAATAGGTTTCGGGGAAAGAGAGGCGGCGCGTGCCGGCGATGCGGCGAGGGCGGCGGGGATACCGGCCGAGCGGATCGAATTCCTCAAGCCGGCTCGAAGGACAGAGATGGTTCAGATATATAACAGCGCGGCGGCGCTTGCGTTTCCTTCTTTGTACGAAGGTTTCGGGCTGCCGCTGATCGAGGCGATGGCGTGCGGATTGCCTGTTGTTGCTCTCCACCGCTCCGCTATGCCGGAAGTCGTCGGCGACGCCGGGATTCTGGTAAACGATGATTCGCCGGAGGCCTTTGCCCAAGGTATTGTTGAGGCGATAGGGCTGAGCCGCAGCGACGGGACCCGGACGGCAACCCGTGCGAAGGCGAGAGCCGCCAGTTTCCGGTGGGCCACCGCGGTTCGTAAGACAATATCCGTCTACGAGCAAGTCTGTAAACGAACTAGAGCGCGGTAGTATGTGGAAATGATGTTGAGCTTGTACCGAGGTCCTGCACGAGTGACTCGCCGGGGGATTCCGGCGGGCGCTGCGCGGATTTGGGGTCCGGTCCGGCACCGTGCGATGCAGCCTTCAGGAGCCGGGGGATGAGGGTTCTCATGATGACGCATGAATTCCCTCCGTGCAGGGGAGGGATCGGCACGTACGCAAGCGGGTTGGCCAAAGGAGCCCACGAACTCGGGCACGAGCTGACTGTCGTTGCCCCGGACTTCGGCCATGACCTTGCGGAAAGCGATAGAGATGGTTATCCGTTTGAGGTCATTCGCCATCATTCCGGCGAGTATTCCTGGAAAAGGCTCCCCGCGCTGATATGGCGCACTTGGAGGTGGTCGCGCTTTCGAAAATGTGATTTGCTGCACGCCGTGGATTCGGCATACGTGATGTCCCTGGCATTCTTGAACAAGTTCTCGAAAATACCATTTGTCGCGACTGCATACGGCAGCGATGTTCTTGCTATGCCGTCCTCAACCCAGGCGAAGTGGTTGATGGTGCGGAGGATGTTTGAAGTCCCCGGCCGAATCTTTGCCATCAGCGGATTTACCCGAGACCTCTTGCTCAGCCGCTGTCCTTCGATTAGCCCGGGGAGGGTGCGGGTCACGCCGCTGGGCATAGACGAGCGTTGGTTTGACCCCCCTGCGTCACCCGACGAGGTGCCGGGGAGACTCGGGATTCCGAAAGAGGGAAGGATCATTCTCACCGTGGCCAGGCTTGACGAACGAAAGGGCCATCGAACGACGCTAAAGGGAATCGCAAGGCTCGACGCGAGTTTGAAACGCGACCTGTGGTACGTGGTTGTGGGCGGGTGCGCGAACACACCCTATGTCCGGGAGCTTCGGAATCTGGCCGCAGAGTGCGGCGCTAACGTCAAGTTCGCCGGAGACGTCACTGACGAGGACCTCCACGCGCTATATGCAGCCGCCAGTGTGTACGCCATGCCGGGCGAGGAGCATCCCGGGAAGGTGGAGGGATTTGGCCTGGCCTACCTCGAAGCCGCCGCTCAGGGGGTCCCGTCGATCGCAAGCAGGCTTGGCGGCGCGCCGGAGGCCGTGCTCCATGAGGAGACGGGGCTATTGATAGAGCCCGGAGATGACGAATCATTTTGTAGAGCGCTGACCGTGCTGCTGCGGGACGAGGACCTCCGGCGGCGGCTGGGTAACAAGGCCCGTGAACGCGCCAAATCCTTCAACTGGAGGCGGTGCGCGGAGTTGACCTATGGCAAGTAGAGTCGCCGCCCTTCGGCTTCCGATCGCCACCAGGTCCGGACGGCACGTGACGTTACTCGGCCTCATTTTGGCCGTATCCTTATACATCAACGTCACGAAAGTCACCCTTGGCAGCCGCTATTACATCCTTATCCTAGACGCCGCAGTCCTTGGCTTAGCCCTGAAGACGGTAGTCTGCGGGGCGATGAGAGACCGCGCTTTAACAAAGGTCGAGGTGCTCGCCGGTCTTTTCATTCTGATGGGCCTGGTCCAGCTATTCAATCCAAACGTTCCGAGCCTAGTCGCCGGGCTTGAGGGGTTCAGACGGCTCGTGTACCAGATGCTGGCCCTTTTCATAGGTGTGGGCATTGTGCGTAACAGGGGGGACGTGATTCTCGTGGGCAAGCTTGTCGTGGTTGCCTCGGTGCCGATTCTTCTTTACGGGGTCAAGCAGTTCTACCACCTGTCCGAGCTTGACTACGCCATCATCGAGAGCAACACGGCCGCTTTGGACACGTGGCTGTTGTTTGGGAAGGTCAGGGCCTTCGGGACGTTTAACGGGCCGTTCCACTTGGGGCTTTTCTCCGGGATCGCATTTTGGATTGCTGTGGCATTGTATCTGGAAACCGGATGGAAGGGCTACGTTCCGGTGGCGGCGGTTGCCGTCCTTGCATGCCTCGCTTCACTGACGCGTTCGAGTGTCGTTGCGCTATTCCTTTCGTTTCCTCTGGTGTTGTTTTACGTTTTCAGGAGGCGTTGGGTACGGGTGGCTTGGCTGACAGTACTGTCCGGCATTCTGGCCTCCGCTTTCGTTTTCGCCATGCGAAGCCGGTACGAGGAGATCGACCTTTTCTACGATACGATCCTCAACTTCCAGCGTTTCGCTCAGGATAATAGACTGAACTCCCGATATGAAGGATATGAGAGGGGGGTGGCGGTAGCTGGGTCGAATCCGCTGGGACTGGGCATGGGAAGCTCGGCAGATGCAATGGAGCACTATTTCCAGCCGGAAAACAAGGTACACATAACGAGCCACAACCTCCTGCTCCGAGTCGTGCTGGAGACGGGGTGGCTCGGTCTGGCTCTGTTCTTGGGCATCCTGAGCCGGATATTCATTGCGGCGCGGACGCTGGAGAAGTGCGGCGATTCCGTCTTGGCGGTCATGCTCCTGGGCCCGCTCGCGATTGTGCTCATCACCGGCATCGGCGGCTCGACGATAGGCGCTTATCCGGTGAATTTGCTGTTCTGGTCCCTGTGTGGACTTCTAGTCGGTTACTCCACCTTGGTGAAAGGCCGAGTGCGTGGCGCATAAACGGCGCGATCTGGTAGTAATTCCCTATCATGATTGGCGGAAGGTCCAGCGAGAGGGTGCGCGTACTCGCGATGCCCACATGATATTGCACTGCTTGTCCCATCCAGGGATGGGCCGCGTCGTAATCGTAAATCGGCCCATGACGGTCGGAGAAATGATCTGCAAGCGACGGTCGTGGAGGACCGAAGGGGAGGTCGTCGCCGCCGGGCGGTCTTCCAGACTTGTGAAGATCGCCGAAAACGGCTTCGCACTTGACCTTTTCGACGAAGACCCTCTGGGTCCCGTCTTCAGCAAGAAGAACTGGTTCCTGTCCGCCTACGGTAAGGGGCGGTATGCGCGCGAGATCGAGAAGTACCTTAGCTACCTCGACGTAACGGAGTTCTCGTGCATCAGCTTCAACGTCCTTGCCGCCGCGCTGCTTGGAAGGCTCGACGCCGACCGGAAGCTGTTTGACGCCTGGGACAACTTCCTCAGGTTTCCCGAACACGCAAACAACGGCCACCGCTTACGGGAGGCTTACACACTTTGCTCCCGGGTCGCCGATGTCTGGTCAACTAACTCCCTGTCGAATAAGTCGTTTTACGAAGCCAACTTCGGCGTCGCAGGCTGCAGGGTGATACGGAATGGGGTTGACCCGGAGGTCTTCTCTCGGGAATACGATATGCCGGAGGACCTAAGAGACATCTCGCGTCCGGTGGCCGGCGTCGGCGCAAAGGTGACGCACCTGATCGACCATGACTTGACCAACTACGTCGTGGAGGCCAACCCGGACGTCAGCTTCGTGCTGGTAGGCCCCGTTATCGAAAGGGCCGTCTTTCGACGAATTGTTCGCAGACCCAACTTCTTCTATCTCGGCGACAAGCATTACGACCAGTATCCGGCATACGTGAAGGCCTTCGACGTGTGCCTGATACCGTACGCGGTCGGGGAGAAGGAGCACGGCGGCGATGCCATAAAGCTCTACGAGTATCTCGCGGCGGGAAAACCGACTGTCACGACGCGAATCGAGGGCGTCACGGACAGACACGGGAATGTGTTCGTCGCCGATAGCTGCGAGGAGTTCTCCGAGATGATACGACGGGCCTTGAGTTCACCTCCGCGGGTCAAGCATCTCCCCGAGCGATTCACCTGGCGGCACAGGGCTCGGCAGTTGCTTGAGCCCCTGGTGGGTTGAGCCCTCGCCGTGTCGAGTCGACCTCATTCCCTGGCTGATTGGTCCGGAGTTCGACGTGATGCGCGGCGAGGCGACGAGGGGAGGCTACACCGCCCGGTGATGTGGGGTTGGGCTGTACGCAGGCGGGCGTCCCTCGCACACGCGCATGTAGCTGTCGGCCACGGCATCCCATTGATACGCCTGATCTACGCGGGCCTTCAATGCATCCGCCTGGGAGGCTGACTCGGCGGCGGCGCGAAGCGCAGGTTCGATGTTCTCTTTGTCGAATAAGATGCCATCCGGCCCCAGGACTTCGCGGTTGAACTCGTTGTTCGCTGCTATGACGCGCGGACAGGCGGCCATCGCCTCAAGCAGCGCCGGGTTCGTTCCTCCCACGCAGTTTCCGTGGACGTAACAACGGCAGTTCGCTCGAAGCGCGTGCAGCTTAACCGGATCATAGGTCGCGTTGAGCACTCTGACTCCGGCGCGTCCGTCGAGCGCCAACAACCGATTGGCATAAGGTGTGGCCTCCTTGTATCCGACGGAAGCCATCGTGAAGCCTTTCTCTTCAAGCCCGGCCTTGGAAAACGCGGCCGCAACATCGAGAGGCAGATTGTCCGGCTCGAACCGGGTTATCTGTAGGAAGTAACGGCCCGGCGTCAAGCCCAGCGACTCGAGAATACGCCGTTGCTCCTCTTGCGAAATTGCAGGCGGCGAAGCAGTGCCGTAGGGTATGTAGGAGGTCTCCTTGAGGAATCGGCGGCGATAGAGCTCCTGCACGCCGCGCGAGTCGGATACAAGCGAGGGGCACACAATGGAGACCAGAACCGAAGCCAAGTAATAGTAGGCTTTGAAAGGCAACGACCACTTCGCCCTTCGCCATTCCACTCCGTCCGTGTTAACCGTCATGGGTATTCGCGCGAGGGCTGTCAGAAGGATTCCAGGAAGATTGGCATTGTTGAACCAGAATACGTGCGAGTAGCGCGTTCGATGTTGCAGCAGATAGCGGCCTGTTTGGATGGAGGAGAGAAAGGTATCGAGCTTGCGCGAGGCGCTGCCGCGAACGTAGATCAGGTCCCTCCCTTCGTGGCTTGTCTGGGGGGGACCGTTGCCCCGAAAGCGGCAGAAGACATCGCAAGTGTAACCGGCATCAACGAATCGCCGCGATATCTCGTCCGCGGCGGTTTCGAATCCGCCATACCTTGCCGGAATGCCACGCGTGCCGCAAAAGGCGACCCTTACTGCATGACGACCGGGCGAGTTGGTGAGTTGTATATCCATGTCCTTGCCTTCGAAATGGTTTTACTGCCGGGTGGTTCGCAGCAGAGCCGGCAAGTCCGAGATCGGCGGCGATTATCCGTGATTGGCCGGAATTGCTCAAGCCTCGAAAGGCGGCCGCGTTCAAAAGACCGTTTCATATGAGCTTGACCTGCGGCGCAACGAGAGCCTATATTCTTGTTCGTAGAGATTCAGCGCCGCGTCCGGCGGGTCGGAAGGCGATCGCAGGCGGAGTGTGGGACCTCTCGGGGCGGCATCTAGAAGGCGAACAGAAGCGTTCACCGGAAGGTGGTATCACATGCGCGTGAACTTGCGGAAGCGAGTGTTCGTCAATTTCGTTCTTGTCATTGCGCTTTCCGGTATTATCGGCGCCCTCTTGGGCGCTTCGTTGATCAGCAGGACGACTGAACGGGAGGCGCAGGAGCGCGTGGAAGGCGCTTTGCGGTCGGCGTGGGATGTTTTGCGCAGCAAGGTGTACGAACTACAGCAGTTGGCGGATGCTCTGGCCCCAGGAAGGAGAGTCGCGGAGATCTATGTGGCAGGAGATGTTGGGGCGGACCGGGTGGCTCTGGAACGAGTGAGGCGGCAGTTCCAGCTTGATATTCTTACCCTTACGGACGAGAGCGGGCACGTCATCGTTCGTACGCTCGAACCGTACAACGCGGGTGACGATCTTTCCAACGACCCCTTCGTGGCGGAGGCGCTTAGAGGAGAATCCGCGAGCGGATTGGCGGTGTTGAGCGTGGAGAGGCTGCAAGCGGAGGGCAGGGAACTGGAAGACCGGGCGTTCATCCAATTCGAGCTGACGCCGAGGGCGAAGATGCGCCCCAAGGATTACGAGTCTGCCGGCACGGTGCTTATGGCGGCGGCGCCCGTCACTGACGAGAAGGGGAACGTGAGGGGCGTTCTGTATGCAGGCATGTTGCTCAATAGAAACCACGCGCTCGTGGACCACATCCGGTCCACGGTTTTCGAAGACGAAATGTACGGCGGGAAACAGCTTGGGACCGTGACGGTGTTTCAATGGGACGTTCGTGTGGCGACGAACGTGGTGAAACCGAACGGCGACCGCGCGGTCGGGACCCGCGTCAGCGCCGAAGTATATGACCGGGTGCTGGAGAACGGCAAGAGCTGGAAAGACAGGGCATTCGTCGTCGACGACTGGTACATAACAGCCTACGACCCGATTCGCGACATCGAGGGCAAGGTCATCGGGATGCTTTACGTCGGCGTCCTCGCGAAGAAATATGACGATATGAAGTGGGCAATGTGGAAGATATACGGCGGCCTTGCGCTGGCGGCGACTGCCGTGGTGCTGGTGCTGGGCGTGGTTTTTGCGCACCGCTTGACGGGATCGCTTGCACGTCTGGCGCAGGGCGCAAGAACGCTCGCCGAAGGAAAACTGAGCTTCAAAGTCGCCGAGCCGCGGGCGGACGACGAGATACGGGACCTGACACGAGCTTTCAATGCGATGGCTGCGAGCCTTCATGATCGGGAGGTGAAGCTGAAGCAAGTGAACACGGAACTGGAACGGCTCAACTCGAACTACCTGGATATGTTGGGGTTCGTCTCGCATGAGCTTAAGAACAAGCTCGGCGTGATATACACTGCCGCGCATGCGCTCGACGAGGGGATGGTAGGACAGCTTGCCGACGCCCAGGCGAAACTGGTGGGCAGTATCAGGCGCAGCATAGAGAGCGCGGTCGGAATGACTCGTAACTACCTGGACCTTGCGAGAATAGAGAAGGGAGAATTGCGGATACAAAGACAGGCGATCGATCTCGTCAGCGACGTTGTGGCCCCCGTTGTTGAGGAACTGGAGAGAGATATCACGCAACGGAGGGTCGGCATCGAAAACCTCATGGGCGACGCGCTGCCGCTTGTCGGAGATCCCTCGCTTCTCAGAATCGTTTATGAAAACCTCATCGGGAATGCGCTGAAGTACGGACGGGAAGGCGGCGTGATTCGGCTGAAGGCGAGCGAGGAGAACGGGACTTACACGCTCGAGGTCTGGAATGATGGCAGCGGCATCTCGCATGAAGATATCGGGATGCTTTTCGGTAAATTCGTGCGACTGGAGGACGGGCGGAGGCCGGCAAGGCGAGGCACAGGGCTGGGACTCTTCATTACCAAGAGCATCATTATGGAGCACGGCGGAGATATCCGGGCCGAGTCCGACGGGGAGAGCTGGGTGAGCTTCATCTTTACGCTGCCTCGGGATGAGAAGAGGAGCTGACCCCGGCGCTAATGAGCCTCACCCGTCAGTTCCGCGCTTCCTTCAACTTGAACGTGAACACCAGTCGCTTACTGGATGAGACCGCTTCTCCGTCCGCCTTGGCAGGGATGAAGGTCGCTCTTTGCACCGCGCTTATTGCGGCCTCGTCCAGGCGCGCGTATCCGCTTGAGTTTACGAGCCGGATGCTTCCGCGCTTTCCGTTCGGCAGGATCTCGACGGAGATAATCGCGGTGCCCTCTTCGCCGTGGCGGCGTGAGTAGCTGGGATAGTTCGGTTTGGTCAACCCGGCGATCTGAGCGGGTGTCGTAACGCCCTTCTCGCCGAAGTCGCCTTCAGACTCATCCGATTTCGCTGCTGCGGGACTCTGGGCTCCCCCCATGCTTGGCCGGGTCATAATCGACTGCTTCTCTTCCGCGGGTCCGCGCGTGGGAGAAGGAGTGACCGGGGGCCGCGGTTGCTCGGAAGCGACAGCGGCAGATGCTTCCGGTTGGTCCTCGGTACGCATGAGTGGATTGCGGGGAGACAGGTTCTCGGCGGGGGTTGGGACGAGTTCCTTCACCTCTTTAACATGTGGCTCCGCCACAGGATCGGGCACGGCGGAGTCGGGAGAAGGCTCCTCGTTGGGCGCGTAGGGTTCCTCGTCCGGCGTTTGATCGGGAGGGGCGTCCGCTTCGGAAGGTCGAGCTGCAATCGAGGGGACTATGTTCAAAGCGACGGCGGAAGCGCCCTTGTCGAAGAGTACGGTAGCCGGGGTGGTGCGCGCGGCGGGGAGCAACAGCGCCAGGTGGATGACTACGGAGATGAGAAACGGCACGAGGAAATCCGCGCGCTTCATTTTTCTTCTTCCGTTGATGTGATGAAAACTTCGCTGATCCCGGCCGCCCTCAATACGTCGAGGGTCCGGATGGCCGCGCCGAAATCCGCGGCGCGGTCGCCGTTGATGAAAACCGGCAGGCTCTCTCCATCTTCTCTCGCGACGCGGCCCGCCACCCGTTCGGCGAGCTGCTCTACGGGAACCGGCTCGTCGCCGACGTAAGTGGCGTTGTCTTTCGTCAACGTGATGCTTACGTATTCCCTGCGGTCGAGCCTGGCGGTCGACGCGGCCGGCAAATCCACCTTGAGGCCCCGGTGGACGACCATAGAAAGCATCGCGTATACGAAAAACACCAGAAGCAGGAACACTATGTCTATCAGCGGCACCATCTCGATACGCGGCCTCTTGCTTTCGTATCCGCTAAC
>Ga0180432_10007753_pt1 | contig 13561 bp, 24 predicted proteins | sample SS_ome_10_FD_132414 | JGI IMG/M metagenome (GOLD analysis project Ga0180432, IMG submission 132414) | Hypersaline lake sediment archaeal communities from the Salton Sea, California, USA - SS_1_MS_2 metaG | ecosystem: Environmental > Aquatic > Non-marine Saline and Alkaline > Hypersaline >...
AGAGAGCATACTGTAACGGGCATTTTTTTCAGCCATCTTCTGTAAATATAATAATTTTAATATAGTTTTTGACATATTCACATATTGACGTTTTATCAATCTGTTGTTTTTTCATTTTGTTATTTTATATATTTGTTATTATTTAAGGCAAAGTTTTATATATAAGTTATAACATATATTATAGTTGCTAAAAGGAGTTATGAAAAATGAAATGTATAATATGCTATAAAGCAAATGACAACAGATGTACCCATGATTGTGATGGACAACTTAAAAGAAACATTTTTTTCAATTAGGAGGATTAAAAAATGTTTTTATATTAATATGTTGGTGTTTGTATTTTTATTACTTGGTTGTTTTGTATTTTAGTTTTAATTATGTATGATATACATACAACATTTATAAATTCTTTAAGATAATGTTATAACATAGGTGTCTATAATGGCTATGGAAAGCAAAGAGTGGGTTAATGTAACTCATAGGTCATACAAGCGTAAAAGTGGCGGAGTGTTTGTCTATATTGATTCTGTTACATTGGTGAATGCAAACGTTTCAACTACAGAAGAATTACAGGTTAAGAGGTATCCTTCCAAAGAAGGAACTGTTATTTTAAGATTCAGGAGGAAAAAATAATGTTATCAACAGAAAAACTGATAGTAAGAAAAATGATAATAGAACTTGAAAAAAATATTAAGTATCAAAAGTCGGTAGGGGAATCATTTAATCTATTGGGGATGACCAAAAGAAATATAGAAAAAACAATTGAACAATATGAAAGCGATAATAGAATTTTGGATTTGTTAATTAAAAAATTTAAAATTTATTGCAAAAACAATAAAAACACAATTGATGATAAAAGATTAAAAGAAATAGATCAAGAATTATATAAATTAAGGGGGTATTAATATTAAGCAATATGATGTTATACATATAGGTTTGCACACTAGGAAATGATACAATGATGTATGAAAAAGAGATAAGGAACTGTCTTATCATTATGAGTATTTGTTTTTTGTATTCAGGATTATATATTATTCTTGATAATTTTTACCAAACAGAGTTTACAGGTAATATTATTGAATTGCAATACTCTCATTATAATATAAATCTTTTATCATATAATATTTTTGATAATTATTTTTCATATTTAGAGAATTTTTTAATAAGCATATCATTAATTATAGGGCTTCTTAAAATGATTGAATTATGTGTTATAATGATAAAAGAGGATAATTTATCAAAAAGTATTTATATAAGAAAAAACATAATAGTAATCAAATTAAAAATTAAGGAAATGATAGAATGTATGAAAATAAAAATAAAAAAAATAATAAAAAAGACCAAACAATAAAAGATGTAAACTGTTTTTTGAAAATAAGGGAAAATTCGGTTTATGTTGATTATGAAAATGAAATATATATTACCTCAAAGGAATTATTTGTTAATCTCGTAATGGGCGATCTTGAAACCAAAAAAGGAGAACCTTGCCATACTTTATCATTGGGAAAATTTGATGAGAATGGAATAGACAATGATTCTGGGGTTTTCTTATCCGTCAAAGGTAAAAGCATGTATCTTGTTTTAGAAGAAAACAAATTTTTGATCTCGTCAATGTTTGGGGCAAAAAAACTTATTACAGGTGAATGGGATAATATGAGATTCGGGGAATTTCAATAATTCCTCTTTTTCTTTTTGTGGTTGTAGTGGTAAAGCGGATAACACACCTTTTTATTATAAGGTAACGGGGGTTCGATTCCTCCCTTCCACGTATGAATACTATTAAAGAAGCTATGTTTAACAGCATCAATGATATTATAGATACATCGGTTCCATCTATAATGAGCAAAAAAGAAATGAGAATATTTCTAGAGAAAAAGGTAAAGGAGTTATTATATGAATAAAAAAGATAATGTTGTTTATATTGATCTTTGGAAAATATTATTAATCGCTGTTATTATTGTTTGCTGTATTCTAGGAGTTATTTATTATTTCCATATTAATAGTGTAGACCCAAACGATTATGAATTTACCTTTATTAAAGATAATATAAATAATGAAATAGTTGTTATATTAACAAGAGGTGAAATGTTTTACAATGATGTTTCTATTGTTTCAAATAGTATTATTTTAGATTCTCGTTTTTATGATTTTGAAAAAGAAGATTCAAATGACATAATCTGGGAAGAAGGGGAAAAGCTTTACATTCACACTATTAGCAATTGTGTGCTTATGTGCAAGTTTACCAAGCTTTTGGAGTTGTAAAATATGATTTCTGTCAAAATGTTTAATCGGTTATTGTTTGCAAAGGAGGTATTTAACAAGCTTTTTGCTATTCCTCTTATGGCAACCTTGCTTCTTGTCTTTGTTGCTGTTATCGGCTTTAATATTAATGATGATATTATTATTATAGGAACAATTGTCATTTTTGCTGTTTATTGGCTGTTGTTCTTTTTTATGTTTGGAACTAGATACCAAAACACACACAACGGGAATGAGTAAACATGAAAGGTTTTTATTATTGCAAAGCATGTAACATTATGTATAATGTTCTTACATATTCAAGAAACAGGGGAAACAATAAGGTAAGGGTTGTTATTCCTTTTTGTCCTCACTGTAAAAAAGAAATAAAGGAAATATCAGAGCAACAGTTTAATGATTTTAAACCACAAATATGGCTAAACATATGCTACGATTATGTTTTTAGGCATGTGGGGAAAAGAAAAATAAACATGACAGCTAAATACGGAGTGAAAAAAGAATGATGGAATTACCAATAACAAAACGTATATGTAATTATTGCGGGAGTGAACTTATAAAACATCGTGATCTCGGGTTTTTTATTTGTCCTTTTTGCGGGAGTGTCGAATAATGAAGAACAATGAGATTATGACTACAAAAGATGTGGGTTTGCTTTGGTTCTTTTCTTCTGTAATATTTTTTATATTTTCACTTTTTGACTATTGCATTACTATTTACATGTACTTGAACAACCCCTATTTTTTTGATCTTGAATATTCATTTATAACCCGTTGGTTTTTAAGTAATGGATATCCTCCAATTATGATAATGATAGGTAGTATATTAATGCTTCTAGTTTCTGTATATGTCTATGAAGCAAAGGAAGAAGAATTGAATGATAAAGATAAGATTATGAGTATTTTAACTGCCGTATTCATAATGTTTTTTACTATTATTCATTATGAGGGAGGTTTTTCATGGTTATAATTGACCCTCCAATATCAGAATTTGAATATATAAATATTGTCGCCAGAACAATGGCAAGAGCAAGACTATTAGGTAAAATGTCAAGGAGAAAAAAATAATATGAACATAACAAAGAAAATAATAAATATTCCAAATACTAGAAATTTTACATATCATCTTTTCTTTTTGGGTGATCTACATAATGGTAATATTTGTTTTGATGAGCAACAACTAAAAAAAGATGTTGATTATATAAAAAAGAAAAAGCATTCTATTGTTTTTGGAATGGGAGATTACAACGATTGCATCAATTATCTTGACCCACGTTTTGACCCCAATTCAACAACCCTTAAAAAAGAGGATATGAATAATTGTTCCTATGTTCAGACAAAGCATCTTTTAAAATTGTTAAAACCGATACAAAATAAATTCATAGGTTTTATAAGAGGAAACCATGAGGAAAAAATTCTTAAAAAATATAATTTTGATGTAATGGAAATGATAACAGATAATACAGGTGTTCCATGTTTTAATGATTCGGCTTTAATACGTTTGGTTTTTAAACAATGCAAAAATCTTATAGTATATGATGTTTTTATAGCACATAGCCGAACAGCGGGAAGAAAAAAAGGAAATAAGCTTAATCTTCTTGATGACATTTCCTCAAATATAGAAGCTGATATTTATGTTATAGGTCATAATCATAATCTTATAGCTACAAAGAAAACAAAATTATATCTTGATAGGGGAATGAATATAAAGGCAAAGGATATAATTCTAGGCACTAGTGGGAGTTATCTTAAAAGTTATGAAAAAAATGCTTCAAGCTATATAGAAAAAACATTATTTCCTGTTTCTTCCATAGGATGCCTTGAAATACAGATAAAACCGAGAAAAAAAGAAATGCTTACAATATGCTAAAAGGAATATAAAATGAAATTCAATGCTGAAATACAATGTCTAAAATGCTCTGTTTGGTTTCAATCCATGCTTCAAATAAGCGGTGATGATTTTAACAGAAATATTTTTAGTGGTTATTTTATTTGCCCATATTGTAAACAAAAGATACTCGTTATAATTCAGAGGAATTTAATATGAATGATATAGGGGTTATGATTGTTAATTTAACATTTGCTTTAATAACAACACATCAGGTATATAAAATTTATAGATTCAAGGAGGCAAGATCGCACTCTTACATATGGCATATTATTACATGTGTTGGATTGTTGTATTTAACGTATCTTTATTTTGAGGATTGTCTTTATTTTTCTGTTTTGTCTTGCTTGTTTACATTTTCAACCAGACTTACAATAATATTACAGATTTATTATTATAATAATCATTATAGATTTAATATAAATAATACATGGAGTTAAAAATGACAGAAAGCATTATAATAAAAAAAGATGGAAAATATTTTAATACAGCTACAAAAAAATTTATTTCTGAAACTTATGCAAAACGTATAAAAAGCTTTATGAAAAGAAACCCAGATAAAACCCTTTATGAAGCGGGAGGTCATGGGTTATACAATAAGAAAAAACCTTTATTGGAACATGGTAAGGATATAAGGGAAATGGCTTATTCAGGTAGAAAACAGGTAATAAGAACATATACATCAAAAGGAAAAAAAGTTTATTATGTTCCAATGCAAAACAAAAGAACAAAAAAATTTAATGAAAAAATTTTTAAAAAACTAGATTATAAATGTTGTGGGAATAACACATATGTTAATTTATATAAGCTGTCAAGAGATCGGGAAAGTATATTTCATATTTTAACATGGTACATTAACAAAAGGATAAGTTCCCCCATGTATGTAGAGTTCTTAAGGGCTGAAATGAAACCTTTTTACAAATCAATAGAGAAGGAAATTAAAAAGATTCTTAAAAAACATAAGATAAGCAAATATACCAATATGTTTGCCAGAGTAACATGCACATTCATAAATAAGGGTGATGGATGGCAACAGGGTAAAGTATTCGGTCTTGTTATTCCTAACAAAAGCGGATTTGAGATTATGGAAAAAGACTATAATGATATTCTTGATTTCTATAAAAATCGTTTGGAAGTTGATAGTTACCATAGTATACACCTTGAAAAAATAGTTTTTTATCTTAAAGATGATTTCAATAACGCAAGTGAAACTCAAAAACAGATTTCAGAGTATAGGCTTGGAGTACATAGAATGATATAATATTATGAAAAGATTAAGCAACATCAAGGGCAAGGATTTAAAGATTGCTGTCTTTGATATAGAAACACACAACTGGATTAATCCTTATGCTGTTGGTTTCTATGACGGAGAAACATATACACAGTTCTTGGGTAAAACCTGTATATCTGATTTTCTAAGATTTGTTTTAAGATACAAATACAGGGCTTATTCAATATTTGCACATAACGGAGGAAGATTTGATTTTAATTTTCTTATGGAAGTATTAAAAACATGGAAGTATGATATTAACCTTATTTTTCAGGGAAGCCGATGTTTGCAGATAAAGGTATATAATCAAAAAGAGGGAGAAATTCATAACAGGAAAGCAAGGAATAATATTAAGTTTTGCGATTCTGTTGCTTTGCTTAGATTTTCCCTTGATGATCTTACAAAAAATTTTAATGTTGTTCATAAGAAACTTAATTTCATGGACAAACAGGAGAATGAGAGGGATTATGAATATTTATATGGGCTTTACAAGGAAAACGATAAAAGATTTCATAAATATTTACAGCATGACGTACTTGGATTATATGAGGTATTGATGAAATTCAATGATTTGGTAAAAGAGAACAAAGGAAAAATGAGTTTAACCATAGCCAGTACAAGCATGAAAACATTTCAAAAAGGATATCTTGAAAAGGATATAAAAATGACAAACAGGAATTTAAATGATGAAATGAAGATCGGATATTACGGGGGAAGAACTGAAATTTTTAAAATGTTTCTTGATGAGGGTTCTTATAGATGCTATGATATTAATTCTTTATATCCTCATGTTATGTTTAATAATCCTTTTCCTGTAAGCAAACCAAATACAATTAATAACCCTAGTAAAGAAATGATTATGGAACTTGACGGGATAACAAAATGTAATGTTAAAACCCCGAATGATCTTTATATTCCGATTCTTCCTTATAAGATGCAAGTCAATAAAAACAATAAGCTTATGTTTCCATTGGGTAGTTTTACGGGATATTGGGATAATATGGAATTAAGAAAAGCTATTGAATTGGGTTATAAGGTAGAACCCATTAAGATGTTTTCATTTAAAACAGAGTATATTTTTAAGGAATATGTTAATAATTTTTATAAATTAAAACAAGATTCAGTACGTGATACACCGAGTTATATTATTGCTAAACTCATGCTTAATAGCTTATATGGGAAGTTTGCACAATGTCAAGACAGTGAATCATTGGTTAAAATAAATAATGTCGAAGATATGAAAAATTATGATATTGTTGATGTATTTGATGCCGATAGCAATTTATATAAAATAAGAACCGAAAGCAATGGAAATTTTTTTATTCCTCAGATAAGTATACATGTAACAGCTTTGTCAAGATTGTGTTTATATGGATATCTAGAGCAATTACATAACAATGGTTATGATGTTGCTTATTGCGATACCGACAGCCTGTTTACAAACGGATTTCTTAAAACATCTAATAAACTTGGGGATATGAAAAAGGAATATGATTTTATAAGGGGTTATTTTTTGTTGCCTAAGACCTATTGTGTTGTAAAGAAGGAAGGGAATAAGATAAAGGCAAAGGGCTATATAGGTGAATTTCAGAAACATTTAACTGAAAATAGTTTTAAAAAAGCTTTATTTAAAAAAGATTATTCTGATTTTTCTATTTCAAGCGATCAACTTAAATTTAATACAATGAAAACAAGTTTTGTAAGACATAAAAATTTTGTATCAACAGATATACAGAAGAAATCCATTAAGAGTGTTTATGATAAGAGAACAATATTAAAAAATTATGATACCAAAGCAATTATTATTTAATATTGTAAAAGTTTATATATTAAGAAGATTAATATTCTTAATGGGTGAAACAATAATATGGGTAGTACAGGAAATGCACTTGACAAAGTCTTTGGTATTTATATCCTTGTGGCTATTGTAAGCGGAGGTATTTTAGCAAGTACCATGAGTGGGCTTAATACCATGATTGCGGATACTACAAACTTTACTAGTGGTCAAATCGCTATGCTTGGAGTTCTTGCTGTAGTTATTCTTGTGGCTTTTATCTATTTATTCCTTAGCTTTACTGGTGTTGTAAAGAAATAAGTAGATCAAAATACAGATTACAGAAAAATATTTTTCTGTAATTCTTTTTTCTTTAATATTGTAAAGATTTAAATACTATAAAAAATGATTTATATTATATGAAAAATTTAAAATCAATGTTTTTTATCTATCTTTTAATAGTGTCCGTTGTATGTGTTAATCAGAATGTAACATACAATGTTTTAAGTGCCGAAAGCGATAATATTTTAATAGAGGATTGGGAAGATTTAACGGATATTGACGGGGATACTAATTTAACGGGAGAATACCTCACAACATTTAATTATAATCCAACTCTTGAATTAGATTATGGCGATGGTGATGATGGGGATTGGTCTTTATTGGTTGGTTCTGCTGCATTTGATGGAATTTTTGGATATATTAATTTAACTGATACATGGCAATATATTCATTCATTTTCTATAAAATTTGACCCGCGTCAGGATTTGGGGGCTGGTGGTCAAGAAAATCTTTATCTTGATTTTTATAATGGAACTGATTTTATTTTTTCTTGGTTTATAAGAACAAACCCTGCTTATTTTGGTGTTTATACAGCGGGACAACATTCATTAATTACAAGTGCTTTTGGTGGGGGTCATTTTTGGGCTAATTTTACTCATGTAACAGGCAATATATGTAATTTTACATTAAACACAGGTGAATACTATCAGGGTTCTACTGAATTATCTTATGCATATTCTACATTTACAAGTATAACATTGCGTTATGATAATGCGGGAGGTAATTACGTTAAAATGAATATTGATGATATTTATTTAAATACTGAAACAAGCGAAGATTCAGGATATGGAGATATTTCTGATTATGATTACTTTGGTTGTGTAAACTGTAAACAAAGCGGATTACATACACCAACAGTAAATAAATATGTTGAAGGTGGTTTTTATGTGCCTATTACAGCAACAATAACGGCTTTTGATATATATGTTGCTACAGATAATGGATATTCGGATTCGTTTTTAAATAATATAAATGGATATATTAATCAAATATCAATAGGAAACCCTGATTATTATATAGAAAATCCAAATCCTAATTATTTAAGCATAATAAGATGGACAGGTTTAAACATTAATCTTACTGATGAAAAGCCATATGCTGAATTAAAATCAAATGGTATAGTTTATCATTCATATTATTGGGATATTGGCTGTAATTACGGAGATTGCGATGGTGATGGTTATATATCACGTTTTGAGCATAATGACCCGTCAAGGTTCGGAAATGGTGATGACGGAATGTCAAGCGTGGGAGGTATTTCATACTGTTTTGTTTTTTATTATGAAAACAGCCCTTATACTCCAACAAATCCGTATGACCCTGATTTTGGAATAACATTGGAAGATACAATTGATTTTACTGGAAACGGATACGCAGGAAAACACCCAGATTTTTCAATAAAGAGTTTTTATAGTCATACTCCTGTAGGTATTCAATGGAGTGTATCAAATCTTGACTATCAGAATATTATGTATATTTACAATGAAGGAAGCTTAACGGGTCATACTCAGGATTTTAGCCCTAGAAACCTTAAAACTGATTATATAGGAGTTGAAGGTTTTACTCCGACACAAACAGGAAACCATACAGTTACAATTATAAGAAACTCTGTTGAAATAGCAAACGAAAGCTTTTATGTTTATCCTGTTACTGATTCAAATTATTATATTTGGACAATACCAACTATTTCAAAGGGAACAAATCCTTATTATGTTCATTATCATTATAATAATACAAACGATGGTTATATAGGCTTATTTTATTCAACTGATAACATTAATTACGCAAATGCTGAATATACCCACAGTATAGGAAGCGGAGAACAAACAAATAGTTTTCAATATCCACCTAATAATATTTTAACAACTCATTATTGGTGTATGTTTGCAAAGACAGATAATAATGCTTATGTTAGAGTTGGAGATATTCATACACACTTAATTCAAATGTCAAGTAATGCGGAAACATACCTTTATGGAAGTTATGACACACTTCAAATAAAAACTTGGCAACCGAGCGGGGATAAATACGCAAGGCAATCTTTTCATTATGCACATAATCAACTAGGCGGGGATATATGGATATTTATAAACGATCAACCATTTTATTATGTTGGTGATCTTCAAATATCGCCATTGGGGGGAATACAGCAAAATTTCTATAAGACAGGTTTATATAAATGTGATATAAGAGTAAAGATTAATGATTCATATGTAAAACTGGAAAACACTACATACAATTTTGTAGTAACGGAAGATACAACAGGAACAACCCCTGAAATAGGTCAAAACATAAAAGAGGGAATAATAGGGATTTTAACATATGAACAAAAATTAATAGTTGGAATTGTTCTTATTATAGGCTTTGTGTTTGCCTGTTATTATTTACAACATGAATTATCAAAAGACAGTAGAATGAATATACAAATGCCCGCTGTGGTTTATATTATTGTTGCTATATGCGGGTTTGCACTTGATATTTATTTAGGCTTATTCGATGCTTATACTATTGTTATTCTTGTATTTGTACTAACAGCTTTGGTTGTAATAAGTGTATCAAATAAGTTTAATGGAAACTTTTTTAATAAGGGAGAATAATTAAAGATGGATTTACCAAAAATAAGTCTTGGTTGGTTATTACGTTTTCTTATGATAATAAGCATAACATACCTTGTAACTGGATATTTAGTTATAGCGGGAGAAGATAAACAACAACAGATAGCTTATGAAAATCAAGAATACGGAAATATAAACCCTGAAAATGAAACAAATGTAGATGAACCCGAACAGGGTTGGTTAGATTCTATAAACTCATTTTTTGGTACTATTATGGATGGTATAATAATGCTTTATAAGATAATGTCTTTTGATCTTCTTGGTATGCCTACAGAAGTAAGAATTGTTATGTCGCTTATTTTTGGTTGTATTGATTTGGTTATAATATTAGGAATAATACCTTATCTTGTGGCATTGGCTGAAATAATTATACGTTTTATGGATGCTATTATACCATTCTAGGAGTGAAACATGAAACTACAAATAAGAAAAAAACAAAGAAAAAATAAAAAGGAAAGCAAGACAAGACCATTGACAGCATATATATTATGCAAAAACAAACAAATAAAAGAATACTCAGCAAATGTAACAAGGAAATTTAACCTTAATGATGAAACATATGTTGTTAAGGGTAAATGCTGTTACATTAAAAAAATAAACGGACAATGGCGACAATTCAGCTTATACATTGAAGGAAACCCTAATCCATTTAATCTTAATAAAATTGAGGAAAACGAAGGATTGACAAATAAGGAACTTGATTCATATATAGCGGGTGATCTTTTCAATATCTTAATAGAGTGTCAAATGATGGATAAAAGAAGATATGTAATAGCACTAACAACATTTTCATTTATTATATGCTTCTGTTGGTGTCTTATGGAGTTGGTTTTTTGAGTAAGAAAACAGTAATAACTAAAAATACCTTTGATTCAATAGAGGTAAATATACTTTCGGAAGATAAAATATTACACAGCCAAACAATAGATACAGAAAACGATACTTTTATACTTGAAAAATTTGAATACCATTTAGACATGAAAAAAGTATTTCTGTATCCATCAAAGAATGGATTTTTTCCTGTATTATTCTATAAGAACAAAAACAAAGAACCTCTAGAGTTCAAAAACAAAAACAAGGGGATACCATCAAGAGCATTACATCTTTTATGGAATCATAGGCTTTACAAAGTTCTAGTAGAACTAGAGAACGATAAAACAAACCTTATTATCATTATACTATTGATAGCTAATATAGTTGCTTTTGGTATAAGAATGTATTTACTATATAAAGGAGTGTAATATGACAAAAGACAAAGAAAATAAAAAATACAAAGAACTAACAGATCAGGATTTAAATAACAGCATTATTGATTCAGAGGAAAAAGAAGGAATAACACATGAAACCAAAGAATTAATGGAAACATGGCTAAATGATGATTTCATACATGCCAAAACAAGCCTTAACCCAAATCAAATAATAGCCCTAACAATTCTTAAAACACTATCTGAAAAATACGATATCACATGCATTAAAGAACTTATACTTAATTTTGTACGATACAAGCTTTCAGAGGGTAGACAATCAAGCAAGGAACTCGTAGAAATACTCAAATCAAGACAAGAAATACCAGAAGATGACAGCCTAGCCAAACAAATAGATGCTTTTATTAAATAAGGTGATGCATATTAAATATACACTAAGAACATACAGAAACTATAATGATTTCATTTATGGAAGCATACAACAACAACACATGAATAATGGAACATTTACGACAACCGGATTGCTTAAAAAAACAAAAACAAGAGCAAAATATCAGGAAACTTATATTGTGGGAAAATGAAAAGAAGAAAACAAAATAACCTTGTAATAGGTATAAAGGGATTAAAGGGAAGCGGAAAAACAATGATGCTTACTTTATTGCTTTATATGGAATATAGAAAAGGAAGAAAAATATATACAAATTATGAGGTTTTTTTCCCCCATGAAATAATTGATGTTCAAAAAATGATAGAATTAGATGCTTCCCTAGAAAATGCGGTTGTTGGAATAAGTGAATTGCATCTTATATGTGATGCTAGAAGACATGGAACAAAACAAAATGTTCTTATGTCTTATTTCATATTGCAATCCCGACATAGAGATGTTGATTTATACTACGACACACAATTTGACGGACAGGTAGATATAAGAATAAGAGATAATACCGATGTAAATATTGTATGTGAAAACCTAGAAATTGATACCGATCACGATGGATATGATGACCTATTCAGAATAATAATTCAGGATAGGAGAAAAAGACCAATAAAAATATCAGAGAAACTTATCTATGGAGGAAAAATATTTAATCTATATAATGATAAATTCCTAGTGGATATTTTCACAATGAAGGATATAAACAAATTAAAGAAAAAAGGTTAATAATATGGGAATACTAGAGAAATTATTTGATTATTTCAATTTAGGGAATGTATATCAATATACTAAGAAAAAGGATTCTGTTACCAATAAAATAACAAATTTCATTAAGGAAGAAATGAAAAAATGAAAAGCATTAAAGAAAACTGGAAGGAAATAACAAAATTAATTATTCTTATACCCGCTTTACATATATTGGTTATTATGTTTATTATATTTGAAACAACAAAAGAAAAAATTGCTAATATGATTAACAGTTCTCCAATAATTTGTTAAACATGGAGTATAACAATGAGAAAATTCATAAAATACCAAATTCAAAAACAAAAACTTAAAACAAATCTAATTAAAAAATATGGAAAAGACAGAGCAAAAACAGAATTAAATATAATAATAGAGCAAAGAAAAATAAACAGGAGAAAAAAACATGAAACACAATAAGGAATTTATATGTATAATATTCATAACCATATTATTGTTTAATATATTTGTTGTCTTGGGTAGTGCAGACCCAAAAAACAATGATATGATACTGATAACAAATAGTGAAACATATAAACAATATGGCTTTGATGATCTCGGTATCTATTACACAAATGAAGGATTAACATATTTTGATATGCCTTTCATCATTAAAAATAGTGTGCATACCATTTCTTCAAAAAATGATCTTGACGGAAGAATAAAAATAAAAACATCTAATTTTGAAAAAAGGGAAAACAATTACAATTATGAGATATTAGACAGCAACAAACAATACTCAATTATTAATTACCATATTGATATAAAGGCATCAACAGAAAACTTTAATATTGATTTCATACCTATTATAAACGGAAATGAATATAAAGAATACGCTTGGTTTAATAGTTCCTGGTTAATGAACAAGATGTTCACGATCAATCACTCTATGATTGATGAAGTGCTTACTGATTTCCCTGTGTTGGTGCAGATACCCTCTTATGAAGGAGCATATTGTGATAATGGAAATAGTATACGGTTCGTATCTATGGATAATACAACGGAGTATCCCTATGAGATAGATACCTGGAA
>Ga0180432_10007756_pt1 | contig 13557 bp, 13 predicted proteins | sample SS_ome_10_FD_132414 | JGI IMG/M metagenome (GOLD analysis project Ga0180432, IMG submission 132414) | Hypersaline lake sediment archaeal communities from the Salton Sea, California, USA - SS_1_MS_2 metaG | ecosystem: Environmental > Aquatic > Non-marine Saline and Alkaline > Hypersaline >...
AGAGGCAGAGAAAAAACTAAGTGGAATCAAATACGATTCCTCCACGGTAGAAATTACAAAACCTGATAAAAAAAGGAGTTTTTCCTGGTAAATATGAAGAGGGACCAGATATGAATGAAAATGATTTTTATCCGGATAATACCAATACGTACAAACGCCTTCTAAAGATTTCGCAAAATCTCCAGCCAAAAATTAAACATAATTTAAAAATTGGAATTATTGTGCCGCCTTCAATTTTTGTTGTTCCTACGGGGTGGGAATTTGTCCATACCGCCCCTTTTGAAGGCCCATCGGTAATTGCCAGTTTGTTAAAAGGTATTGGTCTCGATGTGGTTATACTGGATGAACGGTCTAATTTTAATCCTTACGCTCTAAAGGGAGGTTCATTAAAAGGTCTTGATTTCATTGGGGTGGCCACTTATTCTGACAGTTTCCCTTATATCAAAAAAACCATCGAAATTGCTAAGGAAGAAGAGCCGAAAAGGCCGGTTATTCTCGGGGGGCCTCTGGTAAGTTCTGTTCCTGAATTAATAATGAAAAATACGCTGGCTGATTATGCCGTAATCGGCGAAGGGGAACTTACCTTGATAGAATTGATGGATTTTTTTTTGAAAGAGAAACAGGCCCTGCCGATATACAAGATAAAAGGGCTTAGTTGGAAAAATGAGCAGGGAAAGGTGATTATCAATTCCAGAAGAGCGCAGATGTATAATCTTGATGCCGTTCCTTTACAGGATTTATCCCTATGGCCGACTGTACAGAAGGAAGGTACGGCTCCTGAGATATATATGACCTTTAGCCGGGGCTGCTCGGGAAATTGCAGTTTCTGTTTTAGAGCAATGCCTCTTTTGCGTTATAAATCACCCCAGAGGGTCCATCGCGAACTCAAACAGCTAAAAAAATATAAATATCGTTTTGCCTGGTGGAGCGATCTTACCTTCGTTGAGTCTAAACAACGAGTTCATAAATTTATGGATGAAGCTTTCAGCGGTATTGATTTTCGCTGGAGTTGTTTTACCCGGGTTGACGGCTTGGATTTATCGGTTCTTAGTCATATGAGGGATAAAGGCTGCGATATTGTTATGTACGGTTTCGAATCCATTACTAAGGAAATTCTCGATTACTTTAAGAAGGGGGTTACAGAACACCAAATTATAGAGGCGATAGAACTTACTCGTCGGGCAGGCTTGAAAGTAGGGGGGCTTTTTATTATCGGCGGCCCCGGAGAGACAAAGGAAAGTTTGAAAAGGGTAATGGGTTTTTGTAAAAGATTTAAGGAGGTCACCAGGGTAAAATATCTTTCGGCCCTGCCGGGCACGGCTCTTTATTATGATGCTCTTAAAAAGGGTATTATCAAAGATGAACTGGAGCATTTATATTTTTTAGCCAGGGAACATTCGGTAAAAGAGGATGAATTCTTGCAGTTCACCGATATCCCCGAAGAAACGCTCAGAGAGGCTTATGATAAGATTAATCAGCAGATAGAACTGCGGCCGTACGAATACTGGAACCCCTCTAATCGTTATCTTGAAGAGGGCCAAAAGTTTAAAGGAAGGCCGAACGTTATTCTGGCGACATAAATTGAAAAATCAGATAATAAAGAATGAAGAGCGCAATTTCGGAATTTTTAAAGGGTAATTATTCATATTCTGATGGGCAAGATCCCCAGGAAGAAATTTTAAGAGAGCTTTCATATGCGAAAAGCGTTAATCCCAGGCCTCAAAAGGTAACGCTTATAATCCCTTCATCCCCTCAAATTCCAACCCCCGGCAGAGAATTCTTATTAACCGGCCCTTTTGAAGGATTTACCTATATCGCCACATTAATTAAAAAAATGGGCTATCGATTGCAGGTTATTGACTGCCGTTTGAAAGAAAATATAAAGGAGTTTATTATTGAGGAAATTTATGACGCCTCCATTATAGGTATAGCCGCATATATGGACTCTTTCATTTTCCTCCAGGAAATAACAGCTTTGATAAAAGAAAAGTATCCTGAAAAGTTAATTTTTTTGGGCGGCTCGTTAATTTCATCCCTGCCGGAACTCATACTTTCTCAAACTGACGCTGATTGTGCGCTTTTAGGTGAGGCGGAGCTTACTCTGGTAGAATTTTTGCATAAATATTTTCAAGAAAAATTTTTCGATTATAAAAACGTAAAAGGGATGGCCTATAAAAAAAATGGAGCGGTTATAATAAATCCGGCCAGACCGCAGATTAAGAATCTTGACAATCTCCCTTTGCTTGATTATACCATTTGGCCTAATTTTCAGAGCATAATTGATAATGGGCAAACATTAATTTCTTCAACGAGAGGGTGTCCTATGGAATGTTCTTTCTGTTTCAAGACGATTCCTGCTCTTCGGATGAAAAGCCTCGAACGTTTTGAAGAGGAAGTAGCCGTTCTTAAAGAAAAAACTAAATTTGATTATACCTGGTTGAACGATCTCACCTTTAATATCGATGAAACAAGGGCTATGCGTGTCGCTGAAATAATGAAGAAATACGATGTTAAATATCATTGTTTTGCCAGGGTTGCCAAATTTAGTGGCGCTTTAGCCGATAAGCTGAAAGACACAGGTTGTTTGGGGGTGTGGTTTGGTATGGAGTCATACAATCAGGATGTTCTAAATTATAACGGTAAAAAGACATCCATCAAGGAGATAAATAATACTGCTCGAATTGCCGAAAATGCAGGATTAGCCGTGCGTGGGCTTTTTATTGTGGGGCTCTACGGTGAAACAAAGGCGTCATTGCAAGGGATGCTTGATTTTATCAGGCAGAGTAAATTTTTGCCGCTGGCAAAATATTTAGTTCCCTTCCCCGGGACAGCGCTCTATAAATATGCTGTCCAGAGTGGAAAAATAAGCGATCCCGTATGGTTTCTTAAGATGCTTTCTAAACGAAAGATAAGGGATTATGACGATGAAATTATTAATCTTACCGATTTAAAGGAAAATGTCCTCAGGTATTACTTCCGCCGGATATGGGATATAACCGATAGAAGAGAAAAATGGTTTCAATAGAAAAAGAGAAAAGGCATATTATGACTGATTTTGACGATAGGCTGAAAAGGCAATTCAAATTAAGGGCTGAATTTTTTGATAATTCGGCCCGTTGGGTAAAAAATAAAGAGTTGTTAGATATCCATCGAAAATTGGTCCAAATTTCTAACGGCGAACTCATTCTTGATGCCTGCTGTGGTACCGGGATAGTAGGGGGAAGTTTATTACATAACGGTTCAAAGGCAAAGGTAGTTGGTTTTGATATGAGCTTAGCCATGCTTGAGAAAGCCAGGCAAAGGTTAACTCTTTGTGTCAACGGGAAAGCGGAGCATTTTCCTTTTTTGGATGATGTTTTTGATGCAGTTATTTGCCGGCAGACTTTGCATTTTCTGGACATTCCTAAAGTAATAAAGGAGCTGTTTCGGATCACTAAATCAAAAGGAGGAAAGATTATTATCAGTCAGATAGTCCCTTTTGGCGAAAAAGACAGTTTCTGGCTGCATAAGATACACCGAAAAAAGCAATTACTATTAAAAAACTTTTTAAAAGAAGAGGATTTAAAGTCCTTTTTAAAAAAATTAGGATGTGTGGATATAGTGACATCCCAATATTATCTTGAAGAGCCGATTAATAACTGGTTGACGGATACTTTTTTTCCTCTAAAAGAAATAAAGAGCATAAAGAAAATGTTTTTAGAGGCGCCGTTAGAATATAGGGATTTACACCGTACCCGCGTGGAGAATGAGGACATTTTTGACACTATGAGATGGGTGATAGTAAAAGGAGTAAAGGTGTGATTGATTTTGTCGGGACTGTTTTCAAAAATTAAATACCCTATAATTTTAGCTGATTATCACTTTGTTATTTAAGATTTTTTAAAAAAATGCTTAATTCTATGGAAGAAAAAACCGGGCAGAAATATGAAAAAATTTACCAGATGTATTATTTTCCCCCTTCTGTTTTATTTTAGCCTATTTTCTATCTCCGCAAAAGCTGGAAATACAACCGAAGTGTTATCAGATGTCTTTAAAAAACTGGGTTTTTCAATAGAAGGGGTGGGTGATTTTAGTGTCCGGAAAAACATTTTAAGAGAAGGTCTTAAAAACAGTTTCTGGAACATTATCGGCGAAAAAGGCGGGAAAGTAGTTAAAATCGAGGCTATAAAAAACATTAAGGTGGATTCGGCCAGTAGCTATATTGAAGAAAGAAAAAAGGTAATTGAATCTTTATACAGAAGTATTCCCTCACCTTATCCGGGGATGATTTCCAAAGCTATCGAATGCCCCGATAGATTTAAGCCTGAAGTTCTCCCTTTAAAGATTGAAGGAAAAGATGTCTCGATTTATCTTTTGTATAGCACCCCTCGATTTACCTACGGGGCATGTGCCGATGATTTGGTAAAATACCGGGCTGCCCTGGCATTTGTTTACAATAAAAAAAGAGAAACATTATACCGAATCGAACTATTTGTCCCTAAAAATAATTTTAAAAAAGAAGAAATTTTAAATATATTCCGCTCAGTTAAATTTCAAGAACAACCTAAAACCGGCAAAGGGAAATTTATTAGTATTAAGAAGAAAAGAAATAATCTAAAAAAAACCGGCCGCAGGAAAACTAATTTTAAAGATTATAATTTGATTATTATCGGATTTGACCCCCTGGGGGCAAAACACCTTGCTTCCTATGGCTATTTTCGAACTACAAGCCCTAATTTTGATAAACTTTCAAAAAAGTCATTTTTCTTTAAAAATGCCATAAGTCCTTCCAGCTGGACTCTGCCGGTATTTATGTCCTGGTTTACTTCTTTATATCCGAGTCAGCATAAGATTTTGAATAAATATACCGTTTCTAAAGATAAAAAAGATACTATCTCTAATTTGTCAAAGCTTTCCCCTTCAGTTATTACGCTGGCGCAAATTCTTAAAGAAAACGGCTATTCTACTGCCGGCTTTACCGGAGATGCCGGCATTAACGGTATGTTCGGTTATAATTTAGGTTTCGACCTTTATTACGATAAAACCACCTTTGCCGGATTCGATCTGGTTTTACCTATGGCTTTAGACTGGCTTAAAAAGCAAAAGAATCAAAAGTTTTTTCTCTTTATCCAGGCTTATGATGTCCATGGGCGTTATCAGCATCCGGAAAGTTTCAGAAATAAATTTAGTGACCCAGATTATAAAGGGAAATACAAAGGGACACCTGATGAATACTGGGATTTGCGCAACTTAAGTTTGGATAGCGAAGATATCGAAATGAGCGCTAAAGACATAACCTTCTGGCGCGATTGGTATGACGGGAAGATATATGAAGCTGATAGAAAATTGGGGGTTTTTCTTGCAACCCTTGATGATTTAGAAATAACCGACAGAACCATAATTGTTATTTCTTCTGCCTCCGGCAACGAGTTTTATGAACATAAAAGGTTTGACCATGGATACAGCCTCTACGATGAATTGATTTGTGTCCCTTTGATAATTAAAATCCCGGGGGAGAAAGGCAGGGCAGTAGAAACTCAGGTTAGTACCATGGATATTATGCCTACGGTGTTGGATTTGTTAAATGTAAGTTGCGGTGATAAAATCGAGAGACAGATGAAAGGGCAAAGCTTAATTCCTTTGATGGAGGGAAGCTCTCGCGCCTTGGATGTTTTTTCGGAGACCGACTACCTGCTTAATTATTTTAAGCGCTGCCTGCGGACAAACGACGGTTGGAAATTTATTTATTCGATGGATACAGGGAAACGCCAGTTATATAATCTAAATGATGATCCGAATGAATTGAATAATTTACTTGAGAAAGAAAATAAGCTTGCCTATGAACTTGAGCAAAGGCTTTTTAATTGGATGCAATCGTTATCAGTTAATAAACGATAGTTATTCCTAATGAGAGTAATTGCCGGCCTGGCTAAAGGAAGAATCCTTTCTACGCCCAAAGGGAGAAAAACCCGGTTTACCGCTGATAGGGTAAAAGATTCTCTTTTTAATATTTTAGGCCAGGATTTGAGAGGGAAGTCTTTTCTTGACCTTTTTGCCGGAGTAGGCAGTATTGGCATCGAGGCCCTTTCCCGGGGGGCAAAGCCAGTTATGTTTGTGGAAAAGGATGTCCAAAATGCCGATTACATCCGCAAAAACCTGGAAAATTGTCGCTTTTCTAAAGGGGTGAAGGTTTATAATCTTTCCTTCAGACAAGCAATAAAAAAACTCCTGTCTACTTTCGATTATATATTCTTGGATCCTCCCTATAGCGCTTATCCCATAGAAAAAATCTTGCATAATCTGTATATATGTGGTATAGTATCGGGGTTTTCTACTACGATTGTAGAACATAGTAAGAAGGATATTGTTCCTTCTAGATTAGAAGGTTTGATTCTTGCCCGTCGAAAGGTTTACGGCCAGACCGTCCTTTCCTTCTATAAAAAAAATGAAAAAAGTCGCCATTTATCCAGGAAGTTTTGACCCTGTTACCTACGGGCATATTGATTTGATAGAGAGGGCTTCGGCTATTTTTGACCGGTTGATTGTGGCCATTGCCCGCAATCAAGCAAAGAAGACACTTTTTAACGTTGCCGAGAGGCGACTTCTGCTTGAACAAGCGACTAAAAAGTTCTCTAATGTTGTCATAGACGATTTTAAGGGGTTGTTGGTAAATTATGCCCTGAAGAAAGAAGCTAAGGTAATTGTCCGGGGTCTTAGGGCTATTTCTGATTTTGAATTTGAATTTCAAATGGCTTTGACTAACCGGAGTTTAGCTGGCAAGGTTGAAACACTTTTTTTGATGCCTAATGAAAGATACGCCTATTTTAGTTCGCGCATTCTTAAAGAAATCGTTGCTTTGGGAGGGGATGCGAAACATTTTGTTCCGTCTTATGTGGAAGAAAAGTTAAAAACGAAGTTAAATCGCGCCTAACTGTACACTGTACATGGTTAACCGTAAACTGTAGAAATGCGTCCTTTAGAAATTATTTACGAAAAAGCGAGGCTTAAAGAAAAGACAATAATCCTTCCCGAAGGGGATGATGACAGGGTAATCCAGGCTGCTTCCCAGATTGTAAATTTAAATTTAGCCAAGCCGGTTTTACTCGGTCAGCCCGACAACATTATAAATCAGGCAGGAAGAATTGGTGAAAACTTGGATTTGGACAAAATTGAGATTATTGATTTTTTAAAGGATTCAAGAGCCGAGGAATTCATTGAGAATTTCTGCGGCATGTTTCAAAATAAAATAGATAAAGACGAAGCGAAAAAAGAGTTTAGCAATCCTTTATTTTTCGGAGCCATGATGGTGGCCAAAGGTCAGGGAGATGCCATGGTAGCTGGCGCGGCCAATACTACCGCTGATGTTTTTCGGGTGGCTTTCCAAATAATCGGGCCGGCCAAGAAGGGGCAGACTATTTCCAGCTATTTTTTGATGATTATTCCCGATTGTTCTTACGGCGAAGAAGGAACGTTTCTTTTTGCCGACGCCGGTATTATTCCTGAACCTTCCTCCCAGCAGTTAGCCAATATTGCTATTTCCACGGCGGATAATCTTGTTTCATTATTAAATTACGAGCCCAGAGTGGCCATGCTTTCTTTCTCCACTAAAAGCAGTGCTGTGCACCGGATGGTAGAAAAGGTTCAAAAAGCTGCATGGATTGTCAAAGGGAAAAGGCCCGAATTGATTATTGACGGCGAATTGCAGGTTGACGCGGCTATTTCCCCGGAGGTTGCCGCGAGAAAGGCGCCGGGCAGTCCGGTTGAAGGCCGGGCTAACGTTCTTATTTTTCCCGATCTTGACGCCGGGAATATCGGTTATAAATTAGTAGAACGTTTAGCAAAAGCAGAATCCTACGGCCCAATTCTTCAGGGTTTAAGTAAACCGGTCAGTGATCTTTCCCGGGGTTGTTGTGTCCGGGATGTTACTAATTGCAGTGCCATTATGGCGGCATTATCTTGACAGTTTGACTTGGCTGATAGCTCATAGCCCATGGTAAAAGAAGAATAAAGTTTTCAAAAAGATAAAAGCTAAGAAACATAGAAAAATGAGACAATAAGATGAAAATATTAGTCATAAACTGCGGTAGTTCTTCCCTTAAATATCAACTTTTTAATATGAGGTTAAAAAATCTTCTGGCCAAAGGCTTGATTGAACGCATTGGCCGGAAAGGCTGCCTTTGCCATTATCATCCTCAAGGGAGACTCGAAATAGAAGAAAAAAAACGGGTTACCACTTATAAGGCGGCTATAAAAGTAATGATCAAATTTCTTACTTCCGAACAACATGGTGTCATTAAAAGCGTTAAAGAGATTAAGGCTATTGGCCATCGGGTTGTCCACGGCGGGGAAAAATTCACAGCCTCGATTATAATCAATAAAACGGTCAAGAAAAATATCAAAGAATACGCAAGATTGGCCCCGCTTCATAATTCCCATAATCTTGAAGGGATTTTAGCCTCGGAAAGTTTATTCCCGCGTATTCCTCAGGTAGCTGTTTTTGATACCGCTTTTCATCAAACCATTCCTCCTTATGCTTATCTTTACGGATTGCCGATGGAATTATATAGAAAAGATAAGGTGAGGCGCTACGGATTTCACGGTACTTCGCATAAATTTATATCCCTCCGCACCGCCGAGTTGCTCAAAAAGCCCCTCAATACTTTGAAATTAATCTCCTGCCATTTAGGGAACGGTTGTAGTATGACGGCAATTAAAGATGGAAAATCGATTGATACTTCTATGGGGCTTACTCCGTTAGAAGGCTTGATTATGGGCACCCGTTGTGGTGATATTGATCCCGGAGTGATTTTCTATTTAATGGAGAAAGAACGTTTGGGGCTTAAAAAGATAAATAGGCTTTTAAATGAAAAAAGTGGACTCCTGGGGCTTTCTGATATCAGCAATGACATGCGGGATATTTACAAGGCCTCTATAGAAGGGAACGAACAGGCTGAGTTGGCTTTAAAAATTTTTGTTTACCGAATTAAAAAATATATTGGTTCCTATGCTGCCGTTATGGATGGTTTAAATGTCTTAATTTTTACCGCGGGTATCGGAGAAAATCAGGAGAAGATTAGAGAATTAATTTGTAAAAATATGGATTTTTTAGGTATTAAGATTGATAAAGGGAAAAACGAGGCCGGGTTTCCCCGAGAAAGAATAATTAGCTCTCCTGATTCCAAGGTTATCGTTTTAGTTGTTCCGACAAATGAAGAGCTGAGAATTGCCCAGGAAACATTCGAATTAGTGAAATCATAAAGGCGGAATCTCCGAGTTTTACGCTATGGTTCTGCATTTTCCGTTTTACCTGTTTCAATGCTTATTTGAAGTAATTTAGGGTTTGGAAGTCTCTAAAGTTCAAGATAGGAGAAAAAATGGGTTTACCGAAAAGAAGACATTCCCGCGCGCGGCAGGCTAAAAGACGGACGCATCAAAAATTAAATGTTCCTGATATTACGCTTTGCCCGCAATGTCGCCGTCCTAAAAAGCCGCACCGCGTTTGTCCTCATTGCGGCTTTTACGGCGGCAAAAAGGTTATGGAAATCAAGGTAAAAGAGAAGAAGAAAGAAGAATAAAAGGCCAATCATGAAAATTGCTATTGATGCCATGGGCGGAGAATATGCTCCCCGGGCAATTGTCGAAGGGGCCGTTCAGGCTTCGGAGAATATTGATGCCGAGTTAATTCTTGTCGGAGATGAATCAGCTATTAAAAAAGAATTAGGCAGATATAAAAAACCCTCGAATATTTCTATTTATCCGGCCAGCCAGGTTGTCCAGATGCATGAAGCCCCCACCGTGGCTATCCGCAAGAAAAAGGATTCTTCCATTGTCAAAGCAATCAAATTTGCTAAAGGCGGGGAAATGATAGCCGTAGTTACCGCTGGAAATACCGGTGCCGCCGTTGCCGCCAGTATTTTAAACTTAAGGACTTTAAAGGGAGTGGCCAGGCCGGCTATTGCCATTCCTTTACCGACCATGCAGGGAACCTCTGTTCTTTTAGATGTTGGGGCTAATGTAGATTGCCGACCGAAGCATCTTTTTCAATTTGGGGTGATGGGAGAGATTTATGCCGGCTATATTTTAAAAAAACGTAAACCCCGCATTGCTTTATTAAGTATCGGGGAAGAAGAAAGCAAAGGGAATGAATTGACTAAAGCCGCCTATAAGTTGTTTAAATCGTCACCTTTAAATTTTATCGGTAATATCGAGGGGACAGAAGTTTTTAGCGGCAAGGCTGATGTTATTGTTTGTGACGGTTTTTTGGGAAATATCGTCTTAAAGGTCAGTGAAAGCCTGGGACAGACGTTTAAGGAGCTTCTCCGCGAAGAAATATCTAAAGAAATTGTCGCTAAAATTGGAGCATATTTTATGGGCAGCGCTTTTAAAGGTTTGAAAAAGAAAACCGATTATTCGGAATATGGCGGAGCTCCTCTTTTAGGAATAAATGGAGTTTGCATTATTGCTCATGGCGCCTCTTCGGCTAAAGCGATTAAAAATGCTATTCTTGTAGCCGAGAAATTCATTGATTTCGAAATAAACAAGCATATTACAGAAAGCATAAGCAAATATGCATGAGGGATATCCGCTAATTTTTCTGCCTGTGTCAAAAAAGGGAAATCAATCTGTATCTTTTTATTGTGATAGGCCATGCGGAGGCATATTAGTTAGGCAGCAAGGAGGAAGATTTGGCTAAAATTAACGCGGGGATTGTTGGTGTTGGTTCATACCTTCCGCCGCGAATTCTTACTAACGCCGACTTAGAGAAAATGGTCAATACCAGTAATGAGTGGATTGTTAGCCGAACCGGTATAAAAGAGAGAAGAATTGCCGATGACGATGTGGCTACTTCTGATTTAGCCGTGGAGGCGGCAAAAAAAGCAATTGCTGCCGCCGGACTTACTCCTCGGGATATTGAAGTAATACTTCTGGCCACGGCTACCCCGGATACGATTTTTCCCTCAACCGCCTGTGTTGTCCAGGACAAACTCAAGGCCGTAAATGCGGCGGCAATGGATGTGAGCGCGGCTTGTTCTGGATTTATCTATGGTTTGTCCATAGCGAAGGGATATATTGCCAGCGGAATGTATAAAAATATTTTAGTGATTGGCGCCGAAACTCTTTCCAAGATTACTAACTGGAAGGATCGAGGTACCTGTGTTCTTTTGGGCGATGGGGCCGGTGCGGCTGTCATCCGGCCGGTTCCCGAAGGGAAAGGTATTATCTCTGTTTATTTGGGAGCCGATGGCAGCGCTGGGGACCTTTTGAAACTACCGGCTGGTGGTTCTCGTCTTCCCGCTAGTCATAAAACAGTCGAGGAAGGCATGCATTATATGAGAATGTCCGGCAATGAATTATTTAAAATAGCGGTTAAACTCATGGCTGAATCTGCCCAAAGGGCCTTAGCTCAGTGTGGTTTAACCTGTGAGGATGTTGCTTGTCTTATTCCGCATCAAGCCAATATTCGCATCATTAATGCCGCGGCAAAAAGATTAAAACTGCCGGAGGAGAGAATTTTCCTTAATATTGAAAAATACGGCAACATTTCGGCGGCCTCAACCATTATTGGTTTAGACGACGCCCTTCGGGAGAAAAGAATCAAACCGGGTGATGTCGTTGTTTTAGTTGCCTTTGGCGGAGGTTTGACCTGGGGTTCCTGTGTAATTAAGTGGTGAGTAACAATTAAACAATAAAGAGCAGGTGTTAATCAGTAATTTTTCTGCTGTGTATTTAATGCCGTTTACAAACTGCTTTTAGAGATGAATAGAATCGCATTTTTATTTCCCGGACAGGGCTCGCAATATCCGGGTATGGGCAAGGATTTTTTCGAGAGTTCGGAAGAAAGCCGAAGTCTCTATAGGCAGGCTCAAGACATTTTAAATATTAAGTTAGAAGAAAAAATTTTTAACGGGGGAGCAGAGTCTTTAGAGGATACTTCTCTTTCCCAGCTGGCCATTTTTTTGACTAGTTTATCCTGTTATCAGAGGTTGAATGAAGCAAATATTTTCCCGGAGGTTATGGCTGGACACAGTTTAGGGGAATATTCCGCTTTAACGGCGGCCGGTGCTTTTTCTCTTCCGGACGGTTTAAAATTAATCCAAAAACGCAGTTTCTGGATGGCTGAGGCGTCCCGGGAACGTCCGGGCAAAATGGCGGCAATTATTGGTCTCCCGGCCGCAGAAATTCAAAAAATTTGCCAGGCGGCAGAATCTAAAGGTGTAATTTCCATTGCTAATTTTAATTCTCCGAATCAAACAGTTATCTCCGGCGAAAGTTTGGCCGTAGATGAAGGGGTGAGACTATCCCGGAGAAGAGGCGCCAGACGGGTGGTGTTGCTTAGGGTCTCCGGGCCTTTTCATAGTGAATTAATGGCGCCAATAGGGAAAAAACTAAGAGGGCTTTTGGATTCTCTTGAAGTCAAACCTCCTCAAGTGCCTATTGTCAGTAATGTCAATGCCCATTTTGCAGAAAGGCCGGCCCAAATCAAGGAGAATTTAATTAAACAGCTAAGCCAGCCTGTTCGCTGGACAGAATCAATAGAGAATTTAATAACTCAAGGTTTTAATATTTTTGTTGAAGTTGGCCCTCGGCGGGTTCTTTCCGGTCTGCTTTCTCAGGGTAATAAGGGGATAGTTAGTCTAAATGTAGAAGATGAGAAATCTTTGGAAAGAACTAAAAGAGAACTTAAAAGCAGGTTATAGTGGGGCTGGGTATTCTGTGTAATGTGTAATGTGAAATGTGTAATGAAAAATTGGGAAATTAAATTTACAGTTTTGCATAACACAAAAGATAAATATTGTTCAAAGACATGTTTTTAGCGATATAAGCGGAGGTAAAAAATGCTTCTAAAAGATAAAGTAGTTATGATTACCGGATCGGCTCAAGGCATAGGGAAGGCTTGCGCCGAAAGGTTTGCCCGGGAGGGAGCTAACCTTTTTTTAGTTGATGTAAACCGGCAGTTATTAGAAAAGGTTGCTTCAGAATTTAATGATTCCGGCATAAACTGTCTTGCCTTAGAAGTGAATATTACCTCTTTAGAAAAAGTCGAAGAGGCAATCGGTAAGGCTCTTGACAAATTTAAAAGAATTGATATACTAATCAACAATGCCGGCATTACCCGTGACGGACTTCTGGTGCGGATGAAAGAAGAAGAATGGGATAATGTTTTAGCCGTTAATCTAAAAGGGACTTTTAACTGTACCAAAGCGGTTTCTCGGGTGATGATGAAACAAAAAGGAGGTTCTATAGTAAATATATCCTCTATCATAGGCCAGATAGGCAATGCCGGCCAGACAAATTACGCTGCTTCCAAAGCCGGAGTTATCGGGTTAACCAAATCAGCCGCTCGGGAGTTAGCTTCTCGAGGAATCACGGTTAACGCTATTGCTCCGGGTTTTATTAAAACGAGGATGACCGACCAGCTATCTGAGGAAGTAAAAAAGAGGATGCTGCAAAACATTCCCTTGGGCAGATTAGGTGAATCAAAGGATGTAGCTAACTTAGCGTTTTTTTTAACTAGCGCTTCAGCCGGATATATAACCGGGCAAGTTTTTAGAGTAGATGGCGGAATGGTAATGTAGA
>Ga0180432_10007758_pt1 | contig 13556 bp, 9 predicted proteins | sample SS_ome_10_FD_132414 | JGI IMG/M metagenome (GOLD analysis project Ga0180432, IMG submission 132414) | Hypersaline lake sediment archaeal communities from the Salton Sea, California, USA - SS_1_MS_2 metaG | ecosystem: Environmental > Aquatic > Non-marine Saline and Alkaline > Hypersaline >...
AGAAGTCAAAGCTCATTGATCACAACACACTTATTCGGGAAATGGATAACGCGGGTGTTGACTATGCAGTAGCGCTGGGATATCCCTGGGAGAAGGAGGAAAACTATGAGTTACAGAATCAATATTTCAGGGATGTATCGAAACTATCGGGGGGGAGAATATTCCCCTTCGGTACCATACCGATCTCTGATGAGAGGGCGATCGATGCCCATGTGAAGAGGATCAAAGAGTTGGGGTTGTCAGGTATAGGGGAGCTCGGGTTTTATTCTACAGGTTTCTCTGCGGGCAATGAAAAGACGCTTGTGAGAATTTTTGAGGCGGCTTCATTCAATTCGCTCCCTGTTGTGCTCCATGTCAATGAATCGGTCGGACACGAATATATCGGAAAGTATGAAACAGATTTTAAACGGCTCTATGCTGTTCTAAAGGAATTCAATGATCTGACAGTTATTCTTGCACACTGGGGTGGTGGTATTCTTTTTTACGAACTGATGCCTGAAGTGAAGGAATCGTTCGAAAATGTGTACTATGATAGTGCTGCTTCTCCCTATATCTATGATGACAGAATATATGATGTTGCCGTGAGGATTCTCGGTTCTGAGAAGATACTCTTCGGAACAGATTATCCCCTCATCAATTTCAAGAAGTACCTTAAAACAGTGGATACCGTTGTTACTAATGAGAATGACCGTTTGAATATACTCGGTTTGAATGCTATGAGGATACTGAATATTGAGAAGTAAGAGAGGAATGATTGTTGCCCACTTACTGAGCATGAAGAGCAAGTGCTCTCGCGTAGTAATCGCAGAGGCTGTTTTCAAGGTGAGATGAGTGACCCTTTACCCATTTATACTCGATATACTTATTCTCGGTGAGTTGATCACATCTTTTCCAGTGCTCGATGTGCTTTGCCTTTTCTCCATTTGCAGTGTACCAGCCGTTTAGTTTCCAGTTGATTATCCACTCGGTCATACCCTTCCTCACGTATTGACTGTCCGTGATGATTCGTACTCTCTCCTTGTCTCTCAGAAGCTCCAAACCTGCAATGACGGCAGCGAGCTCAATGAGATTGCTGTTCGTTTCCTTCGTTCTTTGAGCATATATCTGGGAACTACCTTCAGGATCCTGAATCAGTATGGCAATTGCGCCGCACTGATATGCTGCGTTGAAGCTCCCATCGGTGAAGAGCCGGTACAATCCATCTTCCTGATGATGGACTGCGGAGATGTAGGTCTGGTTTTTGCCGTTTCGTTTATCCTGTACGATTATATTCGATTTATCATTGAAGGCGGTAACATCCTTTGTATCTCTTAAGACGAAGGTGAGGGTGAAACCGACGTAATAGGTCTCCCGTCTTTTGGTGTTGAGTATCTTTCGCAGTTGCTGTTCATTTCTCTTCAGAAATTGTGAAAGGGTATTTACAGTAAGAAAGTGTAGTTTCCTGGTTTCAGGATTGTAGGTTATAGTGGAAGAATTTTCAGCTTTCTCGATACGAATAAGATATTCTCCGTTAAAGAAGTCAGTAATTTCCATGTTCAGTATTGCTGGTTCCATAGCGGATACCGAAAGAGCCTGTGTTTCTCATTATAGTGAGATAGAGATGATAAAGATTGCCATTTTCGTGTTCTCAGAGAGCAATTATCGTGAAAGGATAACTGAGTGATTGTGTCTGTGTCAATGAAAAAAGGAGGAAGTGTTGCTCCAGTTTTACGAGCCTTAAGATAAAGGGGCTGCGCTATAAGAAATACGAGAATAAATGTATTGACATTGTCCTTTGCTTTCGGATAATCATTGCCGAAGAGCGCAATACAGAGCGTTGTATGAGTATCTTTTGTTATAGTATAGAGCATAGTATTTATTATCTGTTGGGAGATAAAATGATATGAATATCGCTTTTGTACGTGATGACGGATCTCCCGTAAAAAGAGCGGTAATCACGCATCAATGACGAATCCTCGTGTTATACAAGACTCACCAACAAATAGTGATGAATGTATTTTCCCGTTATCATTAGCCCTCTATTGATGCAGTAAGACAGGAATAGGAATGAAGCAGATTCGATGGTATTTACTCCTCACTACTTTCATGATCGTATTTTCATTAATATCGTATCACAGGCAGATATATATCTTTTATGAATCGTCTGAAGAGATATTATCCCTCTCTCTATTCCATGGCGGTGAGAGCAGATACCCCGAACTTGGATGCAAGTATAACCCTTATGTAATGGCCTTTAACATTTATTGTATGTAGGGGAAGAGCGTTTTCGTGTACCGTAAATGCTTTATAATTGAAAAGTTATTAAGGAGAATTTGTCTTTGATTCAACTCATAATTGTTATTTTCATCTTACTGATCATTTCGTTTATCTGTTCGTTATTGGAATCAGTTATACTGTCAATTACCCGATCGTATATACAATTGCTGATAGACAAGAAGAATCGTTCTGGCATCCTTTTACAGAAGCAGAAAATGAATATAGAGGAGCCACTTTCAGCAATATTAACACTCAATACAATTTCACATACTGTTGGTGCTGCAATATCGGGCGCGATTGCATTGCAGATCTTCGGATCAGAGTGGATGGCGCTCTTCTCAGCTGTTCTCACTCTCCTGATTCTCATATTCTCAGAGATCATTCCAAAGACCATTGGCGCGCAATATTGGAAAAAGCTGGGACCGGTCAGTTCATATCTTCTTCAGGTGATGATTTTTGTATTGAAACCGGTTATTATACCAATTCATTATATCTCCCGATTGATATCTCCTGAAGATCAGGGTTCCCGCATAAGCAAGGCAGAGGTTATAAACTATATACGTTTGGGTTATTTTCAGGGAGTGGTTGATACCTCGGAGCTTACGATAATGGAAAACCTCTTTCGTCTTCGTTCGATTCAAGTCAAAGACATCATGACGCCTCGTCCCGTCGTTTTCTGGCTACCGCCGGAGCAGAAGATTGACGATATTATCAAAACCAATAAACAGCTTCAGTTCACACGTATACCGCTGTATAATGCCAAAAAGAACGAAGTTCAGGGTGTTGTGTTGCGTCGGGAAATTATGAATCGGTTAGTAGAGAAGAAGACCAATGTGCGGCTTCAGACTATCGCACAATCGCCTCACTTTGTTATTGAGACAATATCTGTTTACAGACTCTTGCATGAACTCATAGCAGAGAAGGTGCATCTTAGTATTGTGCTGAATGAGTTCGGTGACTTTACCGGTATTGTTACCATGGAGGATGCGATTGAAACATTGCTCGGTATGGAGATCATTGATGAATTCGATTCTCACGATGACATGAGGGAATATGCTAAAAAGAGAGGTGCACGCCGGTTAGATGAGTGTTGATCGTAGAATATTGCAAGCAAATTATAGATTGTCATTGACTTTTAAAAATCGTAATTTTTTTTAGCTCTATTATACGTTGCTATGGCTTTTTTCTGTTTTGGTAATTAAGAGGATGCGTATGTTAACAGTAATGGATTTAAGAAATTCGTTTGTTGAGTTTTTCCGAGAGCGGGATCACCGAATAGTGCCGTCAAGCTCGCTCTTGCCTCGGGATGATCCCTCAATGCTTTTCACCACGGCCGGGATGGTACAGTTCAAACCGATGTTTGCCGGAACAGTAGAGCTCGAATATACGCGAGCGGCTACCGTTCAGAAATGCTTGCGAACCAGTGACCTCGAAAACGTGGGGAAAACAAAGAGGCACTGTACCTTTTTTGAAATGCTCGGGAATTTTTCATTCGGAGATTATTTCAAGAAGGAAGCGATAGAATATGCGTGGGATTACTCGATCAACATTGTCGGTTTCCCGAAAGAGGATATCTGGATTTCAATATACGAGGAGGACGATGAATCGTTTGAACTCTGGAAGGATCATATCGGCATTCCGCCTCATAAGATAGTCAGATTGGGGAAGAAGGATAATTTTTGGGGTCCTGCAGGTGATTCCGGAGCCTGTGGTCCCTGTTCCGAGCTCTATCTTGACAGGGGGGAAGCTTTCGGATGCGGTTCTCCAGATTGCAAACCGGGATGCGATTGTGAGAGATTTCTCGAATACTGGAATCTCGTCTTCAATCAGTTTTATCAGGATGCCAGGGGGAACCTGAGTCCTCTTCCGCAAACCGGCATTGATACCGGTATGGGTTTGGAGAGACTTGCTGCTCTGGTTCAGGACGTCGATTCAATATATGGAATCGATGAGATGAAAAAGCTGGTGGATTTCGTTTGCCGGGAACGAGGGCTCAAATATGAAGGTGATACGATAATTCCGGTTAATGTTATCGTTGAGCATTTTCGTGCTCTTGCATTTGCAATTTCAGATGGAGCATATCCCTCCAATGAGGGGAGAGGATATGTGCTCAGGAGAATTCTGAGAAGAGCGTTGAGATTCGGGAGGCAGATAGGTATTGATGAGCCTTTTCTCTATCGATTGATGGATCCCCTGGTTGCGATAATGGGCGAATACTATCCTGAAATACAAACGGCATCGAAAAATGTTATGAACCTCCTTGAAGGAGAAGAGAGACGATTTCTTGAGACACTTGATAACGGGATGGATAGGCTTGATGAAATTGTTAAGCTTTTAAGAAAGGATCGGAAGAGCACAATTTCCGGGAAGGATGCCTTTGTCCTCTATGATACCTATGGGTTTCCCCTTGAAATGACAACTGAAATAGCCGCCGAGCATGAACTTGACGTTGATATTCAAGGCTTTGAACAGGAGATGTCAGTACAACGAGAGCGCGGGAAGAAGAGCTGGAAAGGTGTGGATACGGAAATGGGAATGCATTTCGAGCAGATATCGCGGGAAGCCGGATCGACCGATTTTAGAGGATATGAGGAGAATACTGTGGATTCAGATATCATCCTCATCAGCAATGGGAAACATATCGTTGACTCGATTAAAGCTGGCGAGAGTGGACTATTGATAACCGGGGAAACAAGTTTTTATGGCGAAGCGGGTGGACAGATTGGCGACACCGGGCAGATTGTTACAACCGCTGGTGGTCGGTTCCAGGTGAATGATACGAAGATAATAAATAAGACGATCGTTCACATGGGAGAGGTGCTTGAGGGCGAGTTTCGCACGGGGGAGAGGGTAACAACTGAAATTGACGTTATCAGGAGGAATCTCATCAGGGCGAGTCACTCTGCCACTCATCTCCTCAACGCATCATTACGGAGCGTCCTGGGGGATCATGTGATTCAATCGGGTTCACTGGTCGAACCCGGGAGATTTCGATTCGATTTTTCTCACTTTCAGGCGCTCAACGATGATGAGGTTCATGATATTGAAGGTATAGTAAACGGGAAGATATGGGAGAATCTGCCGGTTGAAACAACGGTTACTGAAATTGATAAAGCTCTCTCGATGGGAGCTCTTGCGGTTTTCGATGAAAAGTACGATGAGATTGTCCGTGTCATAACAATCGCTGATTTCAGTATGGAGCTCTGTGGAGGAACCCATGTCGATAATACCGGCAAGATAGGTGTCTTTAAGATTCTCAGGGAAAGCTCTCCCGGGGCCGGTATGAGAAGGATCGAGGCTGTCACTCTCAAGGGAGTATTGGATAGATATAATGATCAGAGCAAGATTCTTTCTCGAATCTCTCAGCTGTTGAATGTTCCTGAAGGAGATATTACAAAGAAGATAGATGATCTCGTTGAGCGCACGAATAGGCTTGATAAGGAAATAGAAAAGCTGAGGTCGAAAGAACTTGTTTCGAATATTGATAACCTAATTGAGAATGCGATAACGGTGAATGGCACCAAGATTATCTTCCATACTTTCAACGAAGTAGCCGTTAAGGATCTCAGGCATCTTTCGGATGTGATACGTTCGCGTGAGAAGGATTCGGTTGTTCTCTTCGGGTCACGTGTAGGGGGGAATGCGCTCCTCCTCTTCGCCGCGACAAAAAATGCGGTTGATAATGGAATCGATTGTGGAAGCATTATAAAAGAGGTCTCCAAGACAGCAGACGGAAGTGGCGGGGGCAAAAAAGATATGGCCCAGGCAGGTGGAAAAAAACCGGAAGCGCTGGGAAGGGTGCTCGAAGAGGCGGTGAAAGTTGCTCGATTTATGATTGAGGGGTAGCATGGAGCACTCACGAATTATTGATCTTCTTCGTTCGGAAAGCTCAGGGTATGAGGTGCTCATAAAGGGATGGGTGCGAACGAGAAGAGAATCGAAGGGTTTCTGTTTTCTGGAGGTGAATGACGGGTCGTCGCTTGCCAATATACAGATTGTCGTGGATGATGCACTCCCCAATTATGATGAAATTTTAAAAATTTCCACCGGTTGCAGTATTTCTATCGCCGGTACGCTGATTGAATCACCGGGAAAGGGACAGCGATATGAGGTACGCGCCAAAGCGATAGTGGTATATGGCTGGGCGGATCCGGAAGAGTATCCCCTTCAGAAGAAGAGGCACTCCTTTGAGTTTCTCAGGGAGATTGCTCACCTTCGTCCCCGGACGAATACCTTCGGAGCGGTTCTGAGAATCAGGAATGCCCTCTCCTTCGCCATACATGCGTTTTTTCAGGAGCGTGGCTTCATCTATGTGCAAACACCTATCATTACCGGAAATGATTGTGAAGGTGCCGGGGAGATGTTTAGCGTTACCTCCTTTGATCTGCGTAACGTTCCCGTTGTCGGTGGAGATGTCGATTACAGCACTGACTTTTTCGGGATGAAGACCGGTCTTACCGTGAGCGGTCAGCTCGAGGGGGAGCTCCTGGCCAGTGCCATGGGGAAAATCTACACCTTCGGTCCAACCTTCAGAGCTGAGAATTCCCATACGTCACGCCATCTTTCGGAATTCTGGATGGTTGAGCCGGAGATGGCATTTGCAGATCTCCAGGATGATATGTCCCTTGCTGAAGATTTTTTAAAGTATATCTTCGGTCGCTGCCTCGAGAGGTGTCCTGAAGATATGGAATTTTTTGACAGGAGAATTCAGAAGGGAGTTGTCGAGAATCTGGAGAGAATTATCGAAACGAATTTTGAGAGGATTTCATATTCGGAGGCTATCGACCTGTTAAAAAGCTCCGGGGAGCAATTTGAGTTTCCCGTTGAATGGGGATCAGATTTGCAATCAGAACATGAGCGATATCTCACTGAAAAAAAAATCGGGAAACCGGTTATTGTTTTTGATTATCCCAGGGAGATTAAGGCCTTTTACATGAAATTGAACGATGACAGTACTACGGTGAGGGCAATGGATGTTCTCGTTCCGCGTATTGGGGAGATCATCGGCGGGAGCGAACGGGAGAATCGATGTGAGGTGCTCATTGATCGGATGAGAGAATCCGGATTGAATTCCGATGATTACTGGTGGTATCTTGATATACGGAGATTCGGTTCCGTTCCCCATGCCGGATTTGGGCTGGGTTTTGAAAGAACCGTGCAATATATTACGGGTATGCAGAATATCAGAGATGTGATACCCTTCCCCCGCACGCCTGGAAGCGCTGCGTTTTAACGCTTCCGCCCAGAGATAAGGCTCGTTCCGAAAGTGCTGTCTTTTCTTGCAATGTCGGTAAGTCCGGCGTGCTGCATCCAGGTACGAACCTCCCCTTCAGTATACGTATCTCCAGATTCGGTTCCGACCAGCATATTCAGGGAGAAGAGTGCACCGAAGAGGGGCATCGTCCTATCTTCGTTCATAATAAAATCCTGGACGATTACCTGACCGTTTGCATTGAGGCTCTCAGCGCACTTTTTTATGAGTTTTTTATTGAGGGCCGGTGAATTACTGTGAATGATCGCCGAAAGAAAGACGATATCGTACCCTTTTTCAAATTCATCGGTGTTGTAATCACCACCGGTAATTACTATTTTTCCTGAAAGACCCGCTTCATCGATGTAGCGCTCTGTCAGGGGGATTATTGCCGGAAGATCAAAGATAGTTGCAGTGATATTGTCACGAGCCCTGACAAAGGCCATGGCATAGGCACCTGAGCCCCCACCGACATCCAGTACCCGGGAGACGTTCGAGATATCGATGAGGTCAATGATGCCCGGCGCAGTTTGATGGGCGCGATTATGCATGGCGGCAATGAAGGCCTTCCGCCACTGTTCTCCCCGCTCTCCTCCGGGACGCTGATAGACCGCTGAACCTTTTCTGACCGCATCGGTGAGTGTGCTCCAGCTCTCCCAGAGATGAACCATATGCATCAGGCCCTCCACATAGTCGGGCTTTCCCCTTATAAGCAGGAGTGATCCGATTGGAGTATTCGAGAAGAATTCATTTTCTTTCTTTAGAAGGCCCAGAGCGCAGAGCGCGTTCATCAGGCGATCGGTAGCTCGTTTATCGGTACCCAGTATCGAAGCAACATCCTGTGAGGTTTTTTTGTCATCTCCGAGGGCGGTGAAGAGGTCAAGCTCAAAGGCGGTGAGAATCACCCGGCTCTTCTGAAAGCCGAATACCATGTCAAGGACGTTCTCAGGATACTGTTCGTCTTCAAAAAGACTCATGGCGATTCCTCCTGTATTTCAGTACAGTATAGGAGAGAGATTCTTCAGAACAAATCTTTTTTAGTGATGAAACGGGAATTAATTGCTCAGCGGTATTATCTGTATGGTAGTAAAAATTAATTATTACAGGCGGCACATTGATTCATACCTGCTCAATTTGTCGTGACAGAAAAGTTTGCATTCCGGCATTATATGTTCCGAGAAAAAGAAATGACATGAATAATGATTGTGTAAATTTATTCTTGAAAATCTCTTTACGTTGTGATCATATATCCTATCGTGAGAATGAAACAGAATAATTGAGATTTTCGCGTGTTGTCTTTTTGTCGAGGAGGCTGTGCATAGATGAGGAATATACTTTATGTATGCTTCATCCTGTTCTTTTTGATTCGCTGTGCCGAAGATAGTCTTGAGGTTCCCACCGTTGATGATGTTCAGCTCATTCGAAACGGGACGCATACGTCGGTTACCTTCTACGAGATGAGTGGTGTGGGAGATGATCTCGGCTTTCAGCTCAGCGGGTATGATTTTAATGGTGATGCACGGACACTTTTTGTGAACAGATACAATCAGGCGGATTATCCCGATGGCACTTCGTTAGAGGAGGATGAGCTCACCCTGAGTAGCGGAAAGAGTATTGCGTATAATAGCGCAGTGGATTTCAAAACAACCGGGATTCTTGGTGATTTTGTTCTCGAATTCACCATTCGGGACAGCAAGGGGAACAGAAGCTTGCCCTACGCTGTTGGCTACATGGTAACCTATGAGCCGGAGATTGAGGTGCGCGAATCAGGTGCCCCGATAGTAAGCTATGATTTTGGAAATGTTACCGTCAGTACAACCGATACGGTCACTATCAGTATACATAATGTTGCCGCAAGCGGGGATCTTAACATAAGTGTTCTCACCTTTTCAGGAACGAACAGTGATCTCTTTGGGAAACAGAGTGATGACTGCTCGGGAGCGACTATTACCCCGGCCAGCAGTGAAACAGTTGATATCACCTTCACGCCCGATTCATTCGGCTTAAAAGAGGCAACACTGGAGATTCCCTATAATCACGTGGGCACTCCGGTGAAATATATTACACTGCAGGGTACCGGAACATAACGGCATCAGGTTTAATGAATAAACTAAAAACATTCGTGATACTATTCTCATTGATCTTTCTCGTCGCCCCCCGGAAGTATATCTCCGATGTGGTTCGCTTCTCTCCCGAAGGGCTCGATCTCTACAACGTCCGTCACTATGAAGATAAAAGAGGGAGAACACTCTATACCCTTTCCGATCTGAGCTATGATGATAACCGGTTTCCCTATCTCACCGATTTGATTCTCTCCTTCAACGAACCCGCATCCCGGCTGGTCAAGGATGACAGCGGGCATTATACTATCCGAAATTCTTCGTATACCCTGATACAGGGTAAGGGGGTGCTGGGAAATGGCGGGGCGCACTTCTTCAAAGCCGATCACCGGATAGAGATCAACACCGAGAGAGATCTGTGGCTCGGGAATTGCGAGGATTTAGGCTCATTCACTATTGAGTTTCGTTTCTACCCCTTTTCGATCCGGGACGGGAGCGTTCTCTTCTCACGTGTCGGGTATTTCTCGGGAAAGAAGAACGGAATTGAGATTGTGCTACAGGGGGACAGGATTTCCGTTCGATGCTATGGAATCTTCACCGATTCGGCGGGCAGGCGATTCGATATCTTCCTCAACCGGGGCAAGGCGCTGGAGGCGCGAAAGTGGTATCACTGCCTGTTGAGCTTTGACCGAATATCGGGAAAGTTCGCAAAGTATCTCAACGGCGTGGAGGAGGAGGTCGTCTACGTGACCGAATCTGACGAGCCCTTCAACGGCGTCTTTGTGCCGTCATATGTGTGTGATGATCTCCCCGTTGCAGTCGTCGGGAATGGCTTTTTTGGCTATTTGGATGAATTGAGAATAACCCATCGGCATTTCGATGATCTCGAGAAGGAGAGCGAGATAGCCTACCGGAATTATAAGGAGCTGGGACTCATCGAGCGGTATCCGGTGAACAGGGAAGGGGTGATAACCAGTCCCGTCTATTCCTTTTTGTTAACGGGGACCAAGGTGACGCTCTTCAAATGGGATGAGATACTCAAAAAAAATACCTTCATCTGGATGGAGCTCAGGATAAGCGATGATCTCTTCGAAGGAAGGGACGGTGCTGTCAAGTGGTATCGGATCAAGAACAATCAGCGAGGTATTTATCTTAAGAAAATCAATGGTGAATATCTTCGTGGAAGGTACTATCAGTGGAGAGCGCATCTTATCTCCTCGCCTGGCGGCAGGAATGCTCCCTCGCTTTACAATGTGGAGCTTCACTATCAGCTCGATCCTCCCCCCAAGGCGCCCTTGTTTGTTGAGCTGGTGAAAGCGGGAGATAGATTTGTTGAAATTCGATGGAAAAAGAATGTTGAGCATGATATACTGGGGTACAGAATCTATTACGGTTTACAATCGAGAAAGTACGACGGTATAATTGGCACGCTTAAGGGGAAGCGGATTACGAATAATAATTCATCTCGCAACACGATAACTGTCAGGATTAACACTGACATTATTGAGGAGAACAGAAGCAGGGATGAGAGAAACATTTTAACCTATCCGCTTTTAAAGAATAATGTCCTGTACTTCTTCGCGGTCAGTGCCTATGACAGTTACAAACCGGATACCAGATACAATCATGAGTCCAAACTGTCGAAGGAGATAACCGCACGACCTTTTGCCGGGTCTGAGATTGATAACTAAACGACGGAGAACTCTATGTCTTTAAATAATTATACCCTGGGGGAGCTCTCGAGCAGACTTAAAAGCATCCCGCTCTATCAAAGTATTAAAGGTTCGAATGTTTTGAAGGAGCTGGACTTCTTTTCCGATCTCGATGAGAAGGTTCTCGATGAAATATCTGATACCGTTGTTATATCGGAGTTTTCGGAGGGTGATATCATCTGCCGGCACGGCATGTTCGATGAGCAATTCTATATCCTTCTTTCCGGCTCAGTGAAAGCGGTGATACCCACGGTGAACGAACCGAAGTTTGAGCTCTTCGAGCTGGTCCCCGGTGATTTTTTCGGAGAGGAGATAGTCTTCTCGACTGACCCGAGAGAGAATACTATTATTGCCAAAGAGAATACGATGACCCTCTCCATACCGGGTGAAGCGCTCAAGCATTTAAATGATGTTTCGCCGAAGATCAAATCGCTGATGGATCAGAGATATATTGAGCGGAAGCTGAAGATAGATCTCAGGAGAGTCCCTCTCTTTACCCATCTGGGTGACGATCTCTTTACTGAAGTCCTCAGTCGAGTTGAGCTTGTAACGGTTGATGCCGGTACGGTGATCTTTCACGAGGGTGATCCTGGCGATGATTTTTATCTTATCAGGGATGGCGAGGTTAATGTGTATCGCAGTATCAATGGCGAGAAGAAGGTTATTGCGCTTCTCAGTGACGGCCAGTTCTTCGGTGAAATGGCCCTCCTCTGTGACGATACACGGAATGCAACGGTAGAGGTAACCCGGAATACTGACCTGGTGAGGCTCTCCCGCAATGACTTTCTCGATATCATCGAGAAGGATCTTGTCATGGTGAAGGAGCTTGACAAGATCGTCGAGCAGCGGAAGAAGAATCGGGAAGATATCTTGAATAATCCGAATATTGCCATCATAACGAGAAAGCTGCTGGACACGAACCGGGATATCAACAAGCATCTCGATATAATCTCACAGTGCACCGTTGATACGGATGCGGGGAGCGCCCTGCTGGCAACCCTTCCCGGCTCACGTTACCCCTATGTGTATCCGCGTGATAGCGCCTGTGCGTCACGATTCCTCTACAAGCTTATCATCAGTCCCCTGAAGGCCGGGGATATCGCTTTCAGGCTCCTCGGCGAGATAGCACGTTTTATCCTCCACTGTCAGCGCGACGATGGTTACTGGGGTCAGCGATACGGCATCATGGGGGAGGATAAGGGAATCTATAAACAGGAAGATAATGTCGCGCATGGGGTCAATATTCTGTGCAGGTATTTACTGGCGGCAAAGCAGCGAAATGTTGAGATAAATGACTTGGAAATGTATCTTGCTGCGATTGATAGGGGATCGGAGTATGCACGGCATAATTATTATCGGAATGAAATACACCTGTTTTATTCAACGACCTCGATTCATGAATCGGCGATTGAAGAGGGGTATTCCATATGGGTGAATTACGCATACCTGCTTATGTTACGGTTGATGGAACGGGTGGGTACTGAATACGGTATCATTGACAGGTTTCCTGAAGAGATGGAGCTGAAGAAGGGTTTTGAGTCAACAATCGATACTGTATTTGCTCTTTCAGATAGATACGTGAGGAGGCTGAAACCTGATGGAGTGGTTGATCTCAGGCCCGATATCACGCTCATGAGCCCCTACTTTTTTGGAACCGGAATGGATATTGATTATTTTAACAATACGGAAGAGTTTGTGAATTCCGTTGCGTATATTGAACAGCAGTTATGGGATCCGGATCTGGGGATGCTCCAGCGGTATCTGCCCTTTATTGAGGATCCACATACTCATATACATGCCGGGAACGGACCCTGGATTCAGTATACTGCTATGCTTGCTCAATACTACTACTATGTTGACAACATAGAAAAGGGTGACAGGATTCTGGAAATTGTTGATAAATACAGCTCGAGGGAAGGGTATCTGTGCGAGCACTTTACTACACCTGAGAGATTTTATGAGTTCAAGAGACTCGAGTGGCTCTCGGGAATGGATTTCGAAAAAGAATTCTCACCCCACATACTGGTTTCCGGCATTACCTATGACCTTATTGTCGAAGAGTTGAATCATATGAAGAATTCTTATGATGATGTTGAAAAGAAGTGTACCTCTGGCAATAATAAGTACATATCCTTCGCGACGCCACTCATGTGGTCACACGCTGAGTACGCAATGGCTCTCCTCTTTCGAAACGAAGCGGAACTAAAACAATTCTCGTGATCATATACTGATGAAAACATTAAAGAAGGATATGTATATTCCTCCGAAGGAAATTTC
>Ga0180432_10007761_pt1 | contig 13553 bp, 10 predicted proteins | sample SS_ome_10_FD_132414 | JGI IMG/M metagenome (GOLD analysis project Ga0180432, IMG submission 132414) | Hypersaline lake sediment archaeal communities from the Salton Sea, California, USA - SS_1_MS_2 metaG | ecosystem: Environmental > Aquatic > Non-marine Saline and Alkaline > Hypersaline >...
AGGTAGATCTGGCACGCTTCCGTGCGGAAGCCCTGCCTGACCCGGTCCGTCACGGCTTGCATCATCTCGGCCACGGGACGCCGGGGGTTTAGTTCGCTGTTGATGTCCAACAGCAGCCAGAAATAACGCGCTCGCCGTTTCTCTCGCTCGTAGCGCTGGGAGTTCTCGATGGCGATGCTCACCATCGCCGCCACGTGGCTCAGCAGTGCCTCGTCGTGCCGATCGAATCGGTCCCCCTCTAGCTTCCCGGAAACCCGCAGCACGCCGAGGACGGTGTCGCCGTCTCTGGAAAGGATCGGCACCCCTACGTAGGCCTGTCCTGGCCTTGCGCTGATCTCCGAGTACTTCTTGCTCCAGGCCAGATCTTCGGCGATGCTCTTCAGTTCGTCGCTGTCTTTGACGTTGGTGATGCGCAGAGGGCGGCCGTGCTTGACGATCCAGCCGGTCAACCCCTCGCCGGGCTCGTACTCCACCCGCTCGGTGGGCATCTTGGTGCTTTCCAGGAGGCCGGTGGTCCCCCGCAGGACGTAGCGCCCGGTGATGTCGTCGCGCAGGAAGATGGAGGATCCCCCCGCGCCGAGCCGGTCGCGGGCGTAGCACACGACCAATTCCATCAATCGATCCCGGTCCAGCTCCCCGTAGATCTCTAATAAGTCTTTATCAAAACCTGTTGCTTGGGCCATATGGAGCTTTGGTCTCTAAGTTGACACGTCGCTGCGTCTTTCCCGGCCTTGCTCGTAAGAGCGGCAAAGAGCCGCTTCGCTTCCCGTTTTATAAGGGTAGGGAGCGGGTATAGTGACATCGGCTACGCATTCTACCTCTCCGGCAGGAAAAGTCAAATCTCTCACATCCCGAATTTGATTTTTGGCCCTGATTGGTTATACTGTGGGAGAGGATAGCTCCTCGACGTCGATAGGGAACGGGTTAGGCATACAGGAAAGGACGCGAATATGGCTCGTTACACGAGGCTCGAAGTGCTAAATACGATGATAGAGCTTGGGCTTGTTCCGGTCTTCTATCATGGAGACCTGGAAGTGGCCAAGAAAATCGTGCTTGCCTGCGCGGCCGGCGGCGGTCGCGTGGTGGAGTTCACCAATCGAGGCGACTTCGCCGTCCAGGTGTTCACCCAGCTCTCGCAGTATGTGGCCGACGCTGCCCCTGATGTTATCCTGGGGGTTGGCTCCGTCGTTGACGCCCCCACCGCGGCGATGTATATCGCCGGCGGGGCCAACTTCGTCGTAGGGCCGATCCTTAACCCAGAGATCGCCAGGCTGTGCAACCGTCGCAAGATCGCGTATTCACCCGGCTGCGGCAGCGCGTCAGAGATCTCGCAGGCTGAGGAGCTCGGGGTCGAGATCGTGAAGGTCTTTCCCGGTAAATCTGTGGGAGGCCCTGGCTTTGTGAAGTCGGTGATGGGGCCCTGTCCATGGACGCGCATCATGCCTACTGGCGGTGTCGATGCCACTGAGGAGAATATCAGGGCCTGGTTTAGCGCCGGGGCCGCCTGTGTGGGGATGGGCTCCCGGTTGATCACCAAGGAACGGGTGGCCGCCGGCGATTTCGAGGCGATTTCGAACCGGGTGGCTCAGGTGCTGACCTGGATTGAAGAAGCGCGGAAGGATGCATCCCCTGCCTGAGTGGGGCACGGGTAGGCCGGCAGGTGTGGTCTCGGATTGTCATGGAGATGGGTGCATGAGGCCTCCATCGCGAGCGGTGAGCTGGTGGGGAGTGGCGGAGTGGGTGTGTATGCTCCTTTTTGCTCCTTTTCTTTTGTTTCCCGCCCCATCCCGTGCTCCATTGTTGCTTCTGATTCCGATGCTTTGGATACTCCGGCGCTTGATTCTGGCACGGTTTACGCCCCACACGCCGGTCGATGTCCCTGTTCTGGTGTTGATCGTGATGGGAGGTGTGGGATTCTGCGTCTCGCCCAACCCCGAGTGGAGCCAGTTGAAAATAGACAGCCTTTTGCTTGGGGTCGGGCTCCTGTACGCCACCGTCGACCTATTGGAGCCTGCAGGACGGCTGCGCTGGGTGCCGGCCGGGGTGTTTGCCGTCAGTCTGGGCTTCATAGGCATGGGGCTGTTGGGTACCCAATGGCGGTTCAAGATTCCCCAGTTGGCGGTGCTGACGGAAGGACTGCCGGGGGAGATCGGTTTCCTGCCAGAGGGGGAGACGTACTTCAATCCCAACGTGATCGGCGGGGCGCTTCTATGGGTGCTTCCGTTCAATGTGAACTTGTTCTGGTGGGCGGTGCGACGAGAGCAACGGAAATGGGGATGGACGGTGCTCGCTGGGCTCAGTGTTGCCTTCAGTTTGGGGTTGCTTCTTCTCACCCAGGCGCGCGGGGCGTGGATGGGCTTTGTGGCGGGCCTGCTGGTTATGGTCTATGTCGTCGGAGGCCGCGTCGGCCGGGTCGCGCTGGTTCTGTCCCTGCTCGCTCTGGTCGTACTGACCCTGGTTGGTCCCGCCGGCCTTGCGCAGGCTATTCGGACTCCCAAGGGTCCTGCCCGCGTGCTGAGTACGGTCTCGATGGAGCAGCGGCTTGAGATTTGGTCGCGCGCTCAGTACGCCATCGCGGATTTCCCCATCACCGGCCCAGGGCTGGATGCGTTTCAGTACGTGATGCCGGCGATGTATCCTCTGTTTCGCACCCATACCCCCAGGGTTATCCCTCACGCTCACAACGCGTTCCTCCAGGTGGCGCTGGACCTGGGGCTCCCTGGGTTGGTGGCCTTGCAGGCGCTCTATATCGTCGCGTTTTGGATGCTTTGGAGGATTCGCTGTCAGGATCCGGATCGCTTGGTCCAGGCTCTGACGTTGAGTGCTGGTGGAGCGTTGGCTGGGCAGCTCGTCTACGCCCTGACCGATTGCTCCATACTGGACGCGAAGCCTAACGTCGTTTTTTGGATGATGATCGGCCTGAGCGTGGCCCTTTATAGGGGACGGCCCGGTGATGGGAGGCGGTTTGACAACGGGTAGATCGTTGGAGCGGACATGGTCGATTGGACCAGCTTAGCTCTAAATGGGCTGTGGGTGCTTGGCACGGCGGTGATCCTGGCTGCTTTCAGCGTCTCTTACTATGGGGCGCTGTGCCACGGTGAGCGATTGCGAGCACGGTTGGCTGGCCCTGCTTTCCAGTTGCCGCTTGCCCTCGGCCTGACCTTGGTCAGCTTGGGGGCGGCGCTGATAGGGCCGCGTTGGTGGGAGCGGGCCTTGTGGGGAGGGCTGTGTGCCATGAGCGTTCGCCAGCTCTGGGATGCATGGCGCGGTTGGAGGGCCAGGCGCGACTGAGCTTCCCGGCATCGTACCGGTTGGACAACGCTGTTCGCCTGCGCTATAATGCGCACCGTACTTCCATTGACGGAGTCGTTTCGCTGCCGGGTGAACGAAGTTCACACTCGTATTGGAACGGAGAAGGCGTGCCCATGCTCAAACGTGTTGGAACTCGCCTGAGCTTGATCCTGCTGGTGGCCGATTTGGTGCTCACGGCTCTGGCCCTCCATCTGGCCAAGGTGTTGCGGCTGGTGTTGCCTCTCGGTGTGCCCCTGAAAGGGCCGCTGGCCTTTGGCCCCTGGTTCTATCTGCTGGTGCCGGCAATCTGGGCCCTCGTTTTTTTCTCTTTGCGTGTCTATGACCCAGCCCGGGCTCTGCGCTACACGGGCGACGTTCAGACCGTGTGGAGCGCTGTCACTTGGGCCACCCTCGTCTTCGCTGGCGTCGCTTACTTCTTCTTTCGCGAGTTTTCCAGGTTTCTGTTCGTGTATTTCTACTTGCTCGACCTTGCCTTTCTACTGGTCTGGCGTGCGGTTCTGCAGTGGCTGCTCCGCCTGGGGCTTGGACGTGGTCTGATCGAGCCCCGGCGGGTGCTCATCGTCGGTGCCGGTGCGGTGGGGCAGAAACTCGGCCGGGCCTTGTGCGCTTATCGCTGGACGGGCCTGGAGTTGGTATGCTACGTGGACGACGACGAGGACAAGCAAGAGGCCACCTGCAATGGCTGTCCGGTGCTCGGGCCTCTGGAGGACGTTGGTGTTGTCGTCTCCCGCCACGGGATCGACGAGGTCATTCTGGCCCTGCCTCCCCAGGCCCAGGAGCAGGTCAGGCGCGTCATCTTGGCGCTGCAAGAACTGCCGGTGAACGTGCGCCTCGTGCCTGATGTGCTCGACCTGGTCTTCATCCGGGCCTCAGTGGAGGAGTTTGCCGGTATCCCGCTCATCGGCCTGCGCGAGCCGGCCGTCGAGGGACCTGACCGCGTTGTGAAACGCCTCTTCGATCTGGTAGCGGGTAGTGTATCCCTGTTGCTCCTCTCCCCCCTGATGCTGGTGGCTGCGCTGATGGTGCGCCTCGATTCGCCCGGCCCGATTCTCCTCCGCCAGCAGCGCGTCGGGGAGGGAGGACGACCTTTTCGCATGCTTAAGTTCCGCACCATGTACGTGGGGGCTGGGATGGACGAACGGCGGTTGGCCCGGGAGGCGAGCTGTGGCCCTCCCACCTTTGTCAAGCAGCCCGATGACCCGCGTGTCACTCGCGTGGGTCGGGTGCTGCGCCGTTTCAGCATCGATGAGTTGCCGCAGCTTTTCAACGTGCTCAAGGGGGAGATGAGCCTGGTGGGACCGCGGCCTGAGCTTCCCTGGCTGGTCGAAAGGTACGAGCCCTATCAGCGTAAACGCTTCGCTGTTCCCCAGGGCATGACGGGTTGGTGGCAGGTCAATGGCCGCTCCGACCGCGCCGAGTATACCCTGCGCATGGAGGACGATCTATACTACATCCGCAACTGGTCCATCGGGCTCGACCTGCGCATTCTGTTCATGACGATTAAGGCGGTGATTCGAGGGGAGGGGGCGTATTGAGTGTGGCATCTGTCCCTCGCCGTCGTCGTGGATGGGCATTTGGTCTGGGTTTGATCATCAGCTTGGGCTGCCTCCTGTGGGCCCTGTTCGTCCTCGATTGGCGGGACGTGGGATCGGCCCTGAGACAGGCCCGTTGGAGTTGGCTCCTCCTTGCCGTCGGGGCTGTCCTGCTGCGCGTCGCGTCGCGGGCCGCCCGTTGGCGCGGGCTGTTCGTCACGTTGCCTCCGGGCTATCTGGCTTCGTTGACCGCCCTCCTGATCGGCCAGACGTTCAACTACGTCGCGCCGGCTTGGGCCGGAGACCTGACTCGGGCCTATTTAGTGGGCGAGCAGGCGGGGCAAAATAAGGGCCGGGCGCTGGGCACGGTCGTCGTGGAGAAGGTGCTCGACCTGATCCTCTTTCTCTGTTTCCTGGCCGTTCTTTCCCTGTGCATGGAGTTGCCGGATTGGCTGGATGTGCCTGCCCGCACGCTGGGCGCGATCGCACTGGCGGGCTTGGGGGTGTTTGCCTTGGGGTTGGTGCGGCGAGTGTGGGTCGAGCGCATCTTGGCGCACATGCTGGGCCCGTTGCCCCCCACTTGGCGTGAGCGGGTGTTGAAGTTTGCCGCACGGATGCTCGATGGCCTGGCCGCCTTGCGGACCCCCCATACACTGATTCGGGCTGGGTTTTGGTCCCTATGGTTGTGGGGCTGGGACGCTGCGGCGCATTACGCGGTGCTCCGAGCGTTGGGGCTCCGCCTTCCCCTGCTGGCTCCGTTGTTGCTCTCCACTGCCCTGCGGGCGGCCTTCGCCGTGTCGGCGGTGCCCGGCCAGGTGGCGGTGTACGAAGGCATCGTGGTCATGGCGCTTAGCTTGTTCACAGGGGTGGATGCCGCCGCTGCCTTCAGCGTGGGTTTGTTGCGCCACGTGGTCGATTTCGTGCCGCCGGCGTTGGTTGCGTTGCCCTTGGTGCTGTTGGGGCGTCCTGGTTGGAGCGATCTGGGAGGGGCAGGGTAGATAGCGTGCGGACGGTCAATTTCCCCGCTGGAGGGTCGGTGTCTGTGGCCGAAGGGGTGCGCGATTGGGCCGCCCTGCGGCGCGTCGTGCGCGCCTTTTTGGATCGTGCCCCTCTTCCCTCCGAGCGAGCGGCCCGGATTTTGCTCAAACCCAACCTGAACAACGATTTGGTCGCCCTGACCGGCAATGCCACCGATCTACGTCTCCTGCGGGCGTTTTTGGAGGCTCTCCGGGCGCGTGGGTACCGCCATCTGACTGTGGCGGACGGACCGAACTTCGGTGTGCGGCGCAAGGGGATTGACGTCTTCCACCGGCTGGCGGTCGCTCGGCTGGCGTCGCTCTACGACGCCCGCGTTCTCGACCTGAACGACGATGAGCCGCACATGGTGTCCCTCGTCCGAGGGCGTGCGACTGGTTTGGCTTCAACCTGTCTGAAGGCGGACTTCATCATCAACCTGGCCAAGCTCAAGACCCACGCCGAGGCGGGGATGTCGCTGGCGTGCAAGAATTTGGTTGGCTGTAACGTCGCCGCTTACAAGAAGCGGGTTCACGACGACCTGCCACGGGCCATCGTCCGGCTCGCCTGCCTGGTGCCAGCCGGCTTGCACGTCGTGGATGGGTTGGTGGCGATGGAGGGCAATGGGCCAGGGGACGGTTTGCCGCGCGAGTTGGGCTTGCTCTTTGCCGGCGGCGACCCCTTCCTGTTAGACGCGGCGGTGGCCCAGTGGGTGGCTATTGACCCTGCCTCGTTGCCTCACCTGGTGGTTGCCCGTGCTGAGGGGCTGCTTTCCGATGGGGACTGGGCGGCGGTGATGGAACTGGAGCCGCTGACCTCGCTTCAGCCGGCCCCTAGGCCACGCTGGATCACGCGACTCCTTACCCGTAATGAGCTCACTGGGCTGCGCGATGCCCTCCGTCCCTTGTTCGACAACCGTCCCGTCCGTGGACTGCTCCAGCGCACGCGTGTGGTGCAGGATATCTACGAGACGGCCGAGGCCCGGGTGACGCTGAAGCTGCGTCACGATGTGGGGCTGGCACGCCTGAGTGCTTACTGTCCCATGGAGCTCGACATTGCGGCCTTCCGCTTCGACCCAGCCGACTCCCGTTGCCTCCGTTGCCTGTACTGCTATTGGCTGGACCGTGACGACGCGGTTGAGCTACAGGGTGAGCGGGGATACCTGGCGACCCACCTGAGCCGTTATCGCCCGCTTGTGCAGGTCCGTGTGGGAGATGGGTGGAGGGGGACGACGTGATGCGCGTTTTGATGCTCAATCCCCCGTTTCATCCCCGCTACTCGCGCGGCCAGCGTAGCCCGGCGGTTATCAAGAGCGGGGTCATGTACTACCCCATCTGGCTGGCCTACGCCACCGGGGTGCTGGAGCAAAACGGTTTCCAGGTGAAGCTGGTGGACGCTCCAGCCGCCGGTCGAGATCTGGGCTATGTGCTCGACCTGGTGGAGGGCTGGCGGCCCCGACTGGTTGTCGTGGACACCAGTACCCCCAGCATTTACAGCGACGTGGATGTGGCTCAGGCCATCAAACACTGCCTGCCCGGCGCCTTCGTCGCGCTGGTAGGGCCCCATGTGTCGGCGTTGCCAGAGCAGAGTCTCCGCTTGGACGAGGCTGTGGGTGCCGTGGCTCGTCGTGAGTATGACTACACCGTTCGAGACCTGGCCTTCGCGCTGGATAGCGGCGCCTCTCTGGAGGGCGTCCGCGGGCTTTCCTATCGTCGTGATGGCGAGATCGTTCACACGCCTGACCGGCCGTATATCCGCGATCTGGATGCCCTCCCGTTCGTGAGTCAGGTCTACAAGCGGCATCTGCGTGTCGAGGATTATTTCTATTCCCTCCCCCGTTACCCTGAGATCACCCGGATCCCGGCCCGTGGCTGCCCCCTCCGCTGCGCGTACTGTCTGTGGCCGCAGACGCTTACGGGTCACGGTTACCGCCGCCGTGGCGTCTCGAACGTCGCCGACGAGTTCGAGTTCATCCAGCGCGAGTTTCCGCAGGTCAAGGAGGTCTTCATTGAGGATGACACCCTGACCGTGAATGAGCGACACACGGTGGCGCTGTGCCAGGAGCTCGTCCGGCGTGGCTCGCGGCTGCCCTTCACCGCCAACTCGCGGGCCGATGCGGGCTATGAGACGCTGCGCTGGCTCAAGCGGGCTGGGTGTCGCCTGTTGTGTGTCGGTTTCGAGAGCGGCGACCAGGCTGTGCTCGATGCGATGAAGAAGAACGTCCGGGTGGAGGAGTTCTACCGTTTCGCCCGCGATGCCAGGCGCGCTGGCGTGATGGTCCACGGCTGTTTCATGGTCGGGAACCCCGGCGAGACGCGTCGCACCCTCGATCGAACGCTCGATCTGGCGCTGAAGCTGCCCCTGGATACGGCCCAGTTTTTCCCCCTGATGGTCTATCCCGGCACAGAGGCGTATGCCTGGGCGCAGCGCAATGGGTACCTGCTCTCCGAGGACTTCCGCCGTTGGCTCACCGAAGAGGGTCTGCATAATTCTGTCGTCAGTCTGCCCGGCCTGCCGGCGGAGGAGTTGGTCCGATGGTGCGACGACGCCCGGCGCAGGTTCTACCTGCGCCCGCGTTACATCCTGGCCAAGGGGTACGAGATCCTGGCTCATCCGGCGGAGGCGCGACGCATTCTCAAAGGCTTCCGTCGCTTCGCGCGGCACCTGTTCAGGTCTTCCTCTCCTCAGTCCCCCTCAGTGGGAGGGGGGAGGGGCGAGGGGGATCGCCCCGAGGGGGGGCAGGAGGCCCTGTCGCGTGCCGAATGAGCCCACTGTCTCGGTCATTGTCCCGGTCTACAATGGCGCTTCCACGCTTCCGGCGGCGCTGCGTGCTTTGCAGGGGCAGACTCGTCCCCCCGACGAGGTCATTGTGGTGGACGATGGCTCCACCGATGGCAGTGCCGACGTAGCGCGTCGATTTGGTCTGGCCCAGCCCCCTCCGTCGCGGTCCGCTCAAGGCGTGGAGACAGGGGGGGCGGGGGAAGTGCCTTGCCCTGAGCGAGCCGAGGGGGGCAGGGACGGTGTCCTCAATCTGCGCGTGATCTCCCAGTCCAATGCCGGGCCGGCCGCTGCCCGCAACCGGGGTGCCGCGGCGGCCCGGGGCGACATCCTTCTTTTCACCGACGCTGACTGTGCTCCCGCTCGTGACTGGGTTGAGCGTATGGCCTCGCCCTTCAATGAGCCGGAGGTCGCTGGAGCCAAGGGAGTCTACCGCACGCGGCAGCGAGAGTTGGTGGCGCGCTTCGTCCAGGCTGAGTACGAGGATCGCTATGACCGTATGCGGCCCCTGGGGACCATTGACTTCGTGGATACGTATTCGGCCGCCTATCGGCGCGATGTCTTCCTCGCCTGCGGCGGTTTTGACACCTCCTTCCCCACCGCATCTGTGGAGGATCAGGAGTTCTCCTTCCGTCTGGCGGAGGCTGGCCACCGGCTGGTCTTCGTGCCCCATGCACGGGTGTGCCACCTCCACGATCGCACACTGAGTGAGTACGCTCGTCGCAAGTTCTGGATCGGCTATTGGAAAGTGCGCGTGATGAGGGAGCATCCGGGCAAGTTGGTGCGCGATTCCCATACCCCTCAGGTGCTCAAGCTGCAGATAGCCCTGGCGGGGATAGGGGCGGTGTTCATCGTGGCTGGTTTCCTGAGAAGGGGGCTGGCGGTGGTGGGATGGGTCACCTGGGCTGCCTTTCTCGTCAGCGCCTTGCCGTTTGGGGTCAAACTGATGCGCCGCGACCCGGCCGTGGTGCTGATCGCGCCGTTGTGCCTCTTTGTCCGCGCTTGGGCCTTGGGCCTTGGGTTTCTGGTGGGGCTGTTGCGCCTCCCTGTGAGACGTTCTGAGTCGTCGTCCTCGCCATGAACCGTTCGTTGGGGCGTACCTGTGCCAGGTCGGCCAGGGTGTGGCTGGGAAGGGGAGGCGCCTTTGCTCTTCCCTTCACGATCTACCTGCTGACCTTGGCCCCCACGATCACCTGGGCTCACGATGGTGCCGACGGCGGTGACCTGATCACGGCGGCCTACACCCTGGGCGTACCGCATCCGCCCGGCTATCCCACGTATTGTCTGTTGGGCTGGCTGTTCACACGCTTGCCGCTTCGAGATGTGGCCTGGCGCCTAAACCTGATGTCAGCGGTGGCGGCAGGGGTGGCCGCGGTGGCCCTGTACGAGGCAGTGCTGCTATGGGGAAGTCGGGGCGACCTCTTGCGGTCGCCTGGCGATCCTCCGTGGTCGTCCGTGGTGGCAGGGCTTGGCGCGGCCTGGGGGGTGGCCTTTGTCCCGGTGTTCTGGTCCCAGGCGCTCATCACGGAGGTCTACGCCGTCAACGCGGCTTTCGTCGCTGGGGTGTTGTGGCTGGCGCTGCGTGTGAGGCGCTGGGCCTTCCCCCCTCAGCCTTCTCCGTCCCCCGCGCTGGAAGGGAAGGTCGCGCGTGCTTCTCTGGCGTTGGGATTGGTCTGGGGGTTGAGTTTGGGTGTCCACCTGACCGGTGTGGCGTTGCTGCCCCTCGTGATGTGGGGAATGTGGGCTCCCGGAGATCGATGCAGGGGCTCCGTTAACGGAGAAGGCGAGCGCGGTCGCTCGTTTCTCTCGTCCTTCTATAAAGGAAAGCGCAGCGCCTCCTTCATCCACTGGTTCCTGGGAGCCGTGGTTGGCCTTGCCGTATACCTCTACCTGCCGTTGCGCGCTGGTCGGGGTGCGGTTACCTGGGGGGACCCTTCCACACTGGTGGGGTGGTGGTGGGTCGTGTCCGGTGCGCTTTATCGGGGCTATGTCTTCTCGCTTCCACTGGAGACCGTGCCTGTGCGGCTGCTCTCCTTGATGCGCTATCTGGTGTCTGGTTTTGGGCCAACCGGCGTGGTATTGGTCGTGATGGGCCTGGAGTCGCTGGCGCGTCGCAGACGCGGGTTTCTGCTGGCCAGCGCGCTGAGCTGGTTGGTGTACGTGGCCTACTCCGTTGGCTATGACACCGTTGATTCGTACGTCTACCTGATACCGGCTTTCGTCATCTCCGCTTTCTGGCTGGGTCAGGGATTGGTGGAACGGCTGCATGGCCGCCTCGACCTGCGATGGGGGTTGGTGGCGGCCTTATGCCTGATCTGCATAGGGCCGTTGTCGGCGCTGGTGGTCCATTATGGTGCGATGGATGTGCACCAGCATGTGGATGCACACACGTTCGGGCGAGAGGTGTTGGCTGCCGCGCCTCAGAGGGCCATCCTCCTCAGCCAGCGGGATGCCCATACCTTCACCCTCTGGTATTTCCAGCGCGTGCTGGGACGGCGCCCCGACGTAGCGGTTGTAGATACAGGTCTTTTGGGGTATGATTGGTATCGTGCTGATCTGGCGCGTGCTTACCCCGGGTTGATTGTGCCGGGTGATCCCGTCGCGTCCGGTTCAGCGCGCGGTATCGATAAACTGATCCAGGAGAATCCCACGCGACCGATCTGCGAGGTGATTGGAGAGGAGGCTCATTGGTTGAGGTGCGCGGCAAGCGAGTGATGTCCCGGCGGATAAAGGTATGTTTGCTGGTCGCTGGCCTGATCCTGGCGTTGGCCTGCCTGGGATACCGTGTGTGTCAGGTCTGGCGGATCGCTCGGCTCGGGCTGCGCACGCTGGCTCGGATGGACACGGTGCTGGCGCTGGCCGATGACCCGGCTGCCGTGGATCCAGCCACGTTAGGGCCGCTGGTCCAGGAAATCCATGTCGACTTGGTGGCGCTGCGTGGTGAGATACGGCCCCTCTTGACCTTGGCATCTAAGCTGGGTTGGGTGCCCGGGGTCGGGCCGGACCTGCAGGCATTGCCGCCGCTTCTCGATATCGCCGTGGATCTGACCGGCGCGGGCGACGTGGCGCTGGAGGGCCTGTCGCCGCTGCTGAGGCTGATGGATGAGGATGCGGCGTCTGCGGATGGGGACAGCACGCTCTCCCTGGCTACGCATGCGCTGGTCGATGCGCGCCCTCAACTGGAGACCGCTCGGGCGCTCGTCGAGCGCGCGGCACAGCGCCGGGCCGAGGTGGATGCCACGCGACTTTCCCCGCGCTTGGCTCGCCTGGTGGACATGCTGGACCGCGGCCTGCCCCTCCTTCAGGCTGGGTTGGAGGCGGCGATGGTGGCCCCGGACCTTCTGGGTGTGGAGCAGACGCGCACGTATTTGGTCCTGGCCCTGAATGAGGATGAGCTTCGTCCCGTCGGAGGTTTCATCTCCGGTGTTGGGGAGGTCACCGTGCAGGCAGGGCAGTTGATCACCATGACCTTCCGCGATAGCTATGCCGTGGATGATTTTAGCCAGCCTTATCCGGACCCCCCGGAGCCGCTGCGGCGCTATATGGGAATTGAACTGTGGGTCTTCCGGGATAGCAACTGGTCGCCTGATTTTCCCTCGACGGTCCGGCGGGCGATCTCTCTGTATCGCCCTGACCACCCCGTGTCGGTGGACGGCGTGATCGCGCTGGATCAGCAGGCAGTCCGAGGCTTGGTGGAGGCCCTCGGCCCCTTATCTCTAGAGGGAGTGGAGGAGCCCCTGACTGGTGAGACGGTCGTTGCCTATGTCCGCCAGGCCTGGGCTCCAGAGGATGGGGATTTGACCGGTGAGTGGTGGCGCCAGCGTAAGTCTTTTATGGGCTCGATAGCCGATGCGGCCTGGAGGCGCGTCCAGCGCGGGCAGGTGGACTGGGTCGCGCTTGCCCAGGTTGTCCTGCGCTTGTTGGACGAGAAGCACCTGTTGGTTTATGTGCGTCATCCGAGCGCTGCTGCTCTGTTGGCTGAGCAGGGCTGGGATGGGTCGCTCCGGTCTGGGCCAGGCGACTTCCTGATGGTGGTAGATGCCAACATGGGATATAACAAGGCCAATGCACGGGTCCAGGAGGCGCTGGACTACCGGGTGGATCTGGGACAGTCGCCTCCCCGGGCATCGCTGACTCTGGTCTACACTCACACCAGCCACGTGGATTACCCTTGTCGCCACGAGAATCGCTATGGTCAGACCTACAAGCAGATGATCAATCGCTGCTACTGGGATTACCTGCGGGTCTATGTGCCGCAGGGAAGTCGTCTGTTGGATGCGACCTATATCCCGATTCTTGGTGAGAAATTGCTCTTCGGGAAAGGGGAGCCATCGGGAGAGGTCATCTCCCGGCCAGCCGAGGAGGGGGAATGGCTCTCGTTTGAGGTGATGAGCTTGCTCCCCCTGGCGACGAGCCAGACGCGCGCGTTTACCTGGACACTCCCGGCGGATGTGGTACAATGGATGGACGGTGAAGGTAGCTATCACTTGCGGGTTCAGAAACAGCCAGGAACTCGAGGTTATCCATTGACGGTTCACGTCCGGCTGCCGGAGGGCGTCGTGCTTTTGGAGGCGAGGCCAGAGCCGGCAGCAGTGTGTGGGGAGTGGTTGGCCTATCACCAGGTGCTTGAGGAGGATCGGGAGTTCTGGCTTCGCTTTGGGAGAGAATGATGAAAGTTGGGATCAGGAAGAGCTTTTTCTGGGTGGTGCTGCTAGGGGTGCTGGCGGTGGGTTTGGTCACTGGATCGGACCTGTGGGCCGCGCCTGGGCAGAACCCTGGACGACAGACAGTGCCGACGCGAACCCCGGTGCCACCTCCACCTACAGAGCCGCCGCCACCTCCGCCTACAGAGACCCCCTCCCCGCCCTCCTCCCACTCGAGTAAGCCGTCGTCAGGGGATCAGCCGTCCCCCACGTC
>Ga0180432_10007762_pt1 | contig 13551 bp, 10 predicted proteins | sample SS_ome_10_FD_132414 | JGI IMG/M metagenome (GOLD analysis project Ga0180432, IMG submission 132414) | Hypersaline lake sediment archaeal communities from the Salton Sea, California, USA - SS_1_MS_2 metaG | ecosystem: Environmental > Aquatic > Non-marine Saline and Alkaline > Hypersaline >...
AGCTGTCGGCGCTTCCGTACGACACGTGGATTGATCTGGAACCGACTCGGATCTCGTCCGTTGAGGTCGTGTCCTACCTGAGCCATGCCGCCGCGCTAGCGGATGGTACCCTGGCGGCCAGGCTGTTGCTGCGCGAGGAGGCCGGCCAGGAGCTAGCCTTGCCGTTGAGAGTTGGTTTCGAGACAGCCGAATGGGCGTACGACCGGGACGACGTTCTGGAGCAAGTGGAACATAGCCGTGCGATCATCGCCGAAAGCTTCCCGGCGCGGTCGGGATTTCCGCCGCGGTCGCACGAGGGACATACGTATCTCGCCTCTTGGGCGGGGCTTGATGGTACGCGGGTGACGGCCGCGCGCATCGAGCCTGCCTTGCCCGAGGCGCATGTCAGGGTTGAGAAAGTGCGCTTCATCTCGCAGGATGGGACGGAGCTGTTGCTCTCACAGAGCGCTGGAGTGGGCAACCATCGCATCATCTATCGTAGCGAGGATGCGGTCATCTATGAGAATCCAGACGCCTTTCCGCGAGCTTGGTGGGTTTCTGGGAACCAGGTACGCGCTGTGGGCGATGGGCTGATGCTGGTCGAAGGCATTGTACCCGAGGACGTTATCCCAGCGAAGATCGTCTCCGATGAGGGCACAACTCTGGCTATGCGGGTGGATGCTCGCAGCGATGGATATCTCGTCTTGGCAGACCTGTACTATCCAGGCTGGAGGGCGTGTCTTGAGGGCGAAGACAGAGCCATCCTGCGTTTCGAAAAGGTGTTTCGCGCGATTCAGGTTCCCGCGGGTTCTCACGAGATAGCCTTCCGGTATGAGCCTCTGTGCGGTATCCTGTCTCGTCTGGTGGCTCAGAAGTGGGCGCCCTAGACGGCGCCTCTCCTGAGGCGTATAATGCGTGTAGAATCGTTGGGCTGCTGGTCGGTAGGAGAAGAGCACAAGGAGGGCCCAGATGAATGTCTTTAACCGGGTTGTGATGGTTATCCTGCTTCTGGGGCTGATAGCGCTAGCGGTGTTCCTGCTTGTGCGACCGCTCCAAGCTGTTGCCTGGGCCCAGGTCAATCTCGAGTACTTTGAGGCACAGGTTGTGGATCCCGCGTTCTGGAACACCTTCTTCCTTGCGACGCTCGGCGCCATCGGCGTGCTGGTCATTCTGCTATGGCTGGAGATTCGCAAACGGCGCCGGAAGACCGTACGTGTGCGCACTCGCGCCAAGTCTGACGCCCAGCTTGCGGTGGAATCGGTTTCTCATAGCCTCGAGTACCGCATCGATGAACTCGCTGGGGTGCGCAAGGTCGTTCCCAAGGTGCGCAGCTATGGGAAGAGCGTCAAGGTGCAACTCGATCTGGATACCAGCCCCTCGGTCAACATCGGTCTGCTAACCGACCAGATCGTTGACATGGTCCACGATATCGTAGAGGGGCAGCTTGGCCTGAAGATGGCGGGCAAGGTGCGGGTGAACGTCCACCATGAGCCGTATCCCAAGGGCACGATGCCACCGACACAGCCCCTAGGGACCGAGGCCGAGCTCCGGCCGACCATGGTAGAGGCTGCAGAGCCCAAGCGGGAGGCGCCCAAGGCAACCCGCAAGCCCGCGCAGGAGCCGACCGTCGCCACTCGCGAGCCCAAGCCGGAGCCCGACGCCGAGCCGCCCGAGTACACGGACACGAGGGCGGAAGAGGAGCTATCCTTGGAGCCCGATGAGGAGGAGCTTGATCTCCTCGGGGAGCTTGACGAGGAGACTGAGGAAAAGGATCGCTAGGCCTAACGCGCTCTGGGGATTCCGATCACTAGGGTGAGCGCGTGATCCTCGAGGGTGGCGGACCGCACCAGGGCCTCGCCGCCGAGTTCGACCAGCAGTTCGTTGATGGTGGATTCTGCCGAGCGTCGGAGCCAGCGTGGGACAGCGCGGCCCCATAGCAACAGTGTCATCAGCTCAACGGCTAGGTGGCCGTCGGCGACACGGGGGGCAAGCTCTGCCACGGCGCGTAGTTCTTGCCCGAGAAACGGCAGATCCAGCTGGGCGCAGATGGATTCTTCGCGCAGCGTGATGCCGGGTTCGAGCGTATCGTCTGGGACGAGACGATGCCGCAGATATGCCGTCGCCTCGTCCTCTGTGATGGTGAAGGAAACCAAGCCGCCGGCGTCGGCCAATGCAGAGATTCGCTGCTCAAGCGCTTCTGCGGCGGCCGGGGCCGGTTCGCCTTCTGGGGGTGGGCACGCTGTGGGGACGGACCTGGGCGTGCAGCCAACGATGGAAAACGCGAGCACCAGCAGGATGTATAGGTTACGCCTTGATACGTAGGAGAGCATTTTGGATCTAGCGTGTTTCGTGGAGGCTTTGCTCTTTGTGGCCGACGGTCCAACCGAGCTGCAAGACTTGGCCTCCGCCTTGGGTGTGTCGGTGGAGGAGATCGAACAGGCCATCGGCGAGCTGCAGGCTGCCGAGTCCGGACGTGGCTTGCGGGTGCAGATGGCTGGCACCAATGTGCAGATGGTTACCATGCCTGAGGCGGCGGACGCGGTGGAGACGTTTCTCGGTATCGGCATGGGAGGGAAGCTATCGTCTGCCGCGCTAGAAACGCTGGCCATCATCGCCTACCGCCAACCCATTACGCGCGCTCGCATCAATGCCATACGCGGTGTCGATTCTGATGGTGTCATACGCACACTTGTGGCCAAGGGACTGGTCGAGAAAGTGGGTATGCTTGACCAAGTAGGGCGGCCACTACTATATGGGACCACCTTTGAGTTCCTAGAGTACTTTGGCATCAGATCGCTCGGAGCCTTGCCGACGCTTCCTGAGCTCGAGGACTATGCCAGCATGGCCGAGAATGATGCTGAATCCTAGGCCGGCTGGGCTTGCCCCTCTTCCGAGCCTCCCCCGCTCGCGCCCGTCTCTTCCGGTAGTTTGAGAGATACACACGTGGAAACCCCGTGCTCGCTCATCGAGATGCCATAGATGCGCTCAGCCGCCTCGATGGTGCGTCGGTTGTGGGTGATGACGACGAACTGCGTCTGAGCGGCGTGTTGACGAAGTAGCTCGCGGAATCTGCCTACGTTGCTTTCGTCGAGCGCGGCATCGACCTCGTCCAGAAAGCAGAACGGCACTGGGTTGGCGCGAAGCAGGGCAAAGAGCAGCGACACGGCCGTGAGTGCGCGCTCGCCGCCGGATAGCAGCGAGAGTCCCTGCTGGCGCTTGCCCGGGGGCCTTGCGGTGATCTCGACCCCCGTCTCGGCGATATTGTCCGGATCTGTCAACGACAGCTCGGCCTCGCCCCCGCCGAAAAGCGTGGAAAAGTAGGTGCCAAAAGCATCGTTGACGCGCTCAAAGGTCGCGCCGAAATCGTGCTCGATGATGGCGTCCAGCTCCTGGATGATCTCGTGCAGCGCCGCGATGGCTCCTCTGAGATCAGCGGCCTGGCTCTGAAGAAACGTCTGCCTTTCAAGGAGCTGCTCATACTCTCGGGGCGCATTGGGGTTCACATTCCCCAGCCGCCGGATACGCGCGCGCAGGCGCCGGATGTCTTCCCCGAGACCAGTGGGGAGTGCACGCACCTCGGGCAGCTCGATGACGTCATCTCCCAGATCGAGGCGCAGTTGCTGGCCCGACGTCTCTGGGAGGTCAATGGGGCCGAGATCTTCCTCGATGTTCTGGCGCAGGTTGGCAAGGGACTCGCGAGCGCGCTCCTCCTCGAGCTGGGCTCGGTGGTGAGCGAGTTCAGCCTCACTGAGGCGCTCGCGAGACTGTGCCGCGAGCTCTTCAATCTCGTTGCGCTTCTCGTCCGCCGCCTGGAGGGCCTCACGGGCAGGCTGAAGCTCCTGACGCGCGGCTGAGATCTCTGCCTCTGTGGCCTCTAGGCGTTCGGCGATGCTGGCATTCTGCCGATCAAGCTCGCTGATCTGCCGCCGATGGCTCACTATGCGCTTGTCTGTCGAAGCGATCTGGCTTGCCAGTTGATCCAGGTTGGCCTGATGGCTCTTGACGAGAGCGCGCTGGCTATTGACCGTGCGTTCGGCTACTGCCGTCCTGGTCTCGAGCTCCGCGACGCGCCTGCGGAGATCGGGGTCATCGCACGCAGCTAGCTCCCTCTGAGCAGCCTCTAGTTGCTGTGCTAGGCTAACTCTGCGTCGCTCCAGATCCCGCGTTTGGGCGTCTAGCGCCGCGACGCGCGATGTGGTCTCTTGGGCGTTGCGCCGTGCGCTTTCGCGGCGCTCGCGATGCCAAGCGGCATCGCGCTCCAGATCGGCGAGCTCGCGCTCTTGCTCCGACATGGTTGCACGAGCCTGGTCCAGCCGCTTGAGAAGCGTCTGGCGCTGCAGGTCAAGGTCACGAGACCTCTTCCGCAGCGAGCCTAGGTCGTTTTGGAGTCCCTCGAGCTCACGCTGCGCCGTCTCTGCGCGTTGCTGGGCGTCCTTCGCGCGGGGCCCTAGCTCTCGCCATTCACGGTCTTGGGCGAGGATGTCGCTACCTGCTCGGTGACGGCTGCCGCCGCTAACGGCCCCGCTCGGCTGGACAGTCTCGCCATCCAAGGTGACATAGAGCGAGGCACCGGTGCGCGACCGCAGTAGCCGCCGCGCAGTGGGCAGATCTCGCGTCACGAGGACGCGACCCAGCAGGAGTTCGTACGCGGCACGGTAGCGCTCATCGTAGCGGACAAGATCGCTGGCGACGCCCACAATGCCTGCGTCCGAGCTTGGCTTGAGCACGGCGCGTGGCCGAATGGTATCGAGCGGCAGGAAGGTGGCCCATCCGGCTCGTGACTGTTTGAGGTAGGCGATAGCTTCCTCTGCATTCCCCCACGTCTCTGCGACGACATTCTGGAGACGAGCACCTAGCGCAGCCTCAATGGCGTCCTCCAGCTCGGGAGGCACGCACATCAGCGAGGCGACGGTCCCGGCCATGCCTGACAGGCCGACCTCTTTGCTCAGGACCGCGCGCACGCCAGGATAGTAGCCCGACATCTCTTCCCGAACGCGAGAGAGTGCCTGGAAGCGTGAGACAAGCCGATCGCGATGGTTGCGCGCTTGGACAGCATGCTGCTCGGCTTGGGCCAGGCCGCGTTCGGCATGGTGGATCTCTTCGCGGAGTTGGTCACGGTTGGCCTCCAGGGCTGTCTGCTCTGCTTCGAGGCGTTCGACGCCCTCGGCGAGTTGCTGGGCACGTTGGCGTGCTCGATGAATGCTCTCCGCGAGCGGGCGCGCGGCCGCCTCTGCCTGTTGTTGCTCTCGCAACAGGTCCTCTTGCCGCTCGCGAATCGTCTGAAGGCGCGCAATCGCTTGGGAGTGCTCGTTGATTGTGGCTGCCAGCGCCACCTCGTGTCTGCGTGCCTCTTTCTGCAAGCTGGCCCGCGATTGCTCCAAGGCTTCCAGCCTCTGGTGCGCCTCTTCCCACGCAGCAGAGCTCGACGCGTGTGCGTCCTTCTCGACTGTGAGCTCGTCGTGGGCACTGGAGATTTCCGCGCATAGGACCTCACGCCTTTCTTCGAGCTGAGAGAGGTCTTCCTGGAGCGTAGAGAGTTGCTTCCGCAGCAACCGTGACCGCTCCTGGCCTACGGCGGCTTCGCGTCGGAGATTCTCTCGGCGGCCACGCAGCTCTTCCAGTTGACGCTCAATGTCGCTGATGCGCTGCCGGTGCTGCGCCGTTGCCTGAGCTACCCGCTCTCTGCGCTCTGCGACCTTGCCAACGCGCTGATGAAGGGTCTCGAGGTGGGCAGCCTCTTGTCGAACGGTGGCCTCTGCGCGCTGAAGCTGTGCCTGACGACGCTGCCACTGGTGGCCGTACCAGATACGCTGCAACTCCTCCAGGTCTTGCTTGAGAAGCAAGTGCTCTTCGGCGCGCTCGGCCTGACGGCGCAGGGTGCGCGCACGCGGCCCAAGCTCGTTGATGAGATCGCCGACACGCTCGAGGTTGCGCTCGGTCTCGTCGATGCGACGAAGGGTCTCCTCGCGCCGGCGAAGGTGCGGCGTGATGCCGGCGGCTTCCTCAAACAGAGCGCGTCGTGCCTCGGGGCGAAGAGCCAAGGCGGCGTCGACCTCGCCCTGTCCGATGGTGGTATAGTTGCTCCGCGCCAGGCCGGCGCCACCCAGCAGCTCGATGATGTCGCGATAGCGGACCTTGGTGCCGTTGAGCAGATAGTCGTTCTCGCCAGAGCGGTACGCACGCCTACCGACCGCCACTTCCGAATAGGCTAAGGGCAACATGCCGTCGCTGTTGTCGATGACGAGGATGACCTCCGCCATACCCAAGCGCGAACGGCTCCGGCTGCCGGCAAAGATCATGTCCTCGCTGGTTTTGGCGCGTAGGCTGCTAAAGCTCTGCTCGCCCATCACCCAGCGTACGGCATCAGCGATGTTGCTCTTGCCGCTGCCGTTGGGACCGACGATAGCGGTCAAGCCCTCGCCGAATTCGAATCGGGTGCGTGTAGCAAAGCTCTTGTATCCATATAGTTCTAGCTGCTTCAGGCGCATCGTATCTCCAGACAAGCCAATGTCAGGGAAAGGCTGCGATAGGTGCGGTGTGCCGGGCACTCGGGCGCTGCGCCTTGCTCTATGCGTGTGCCTGCGGCTGGCTGGTGCGGAAGGCCTGTAAGGCCTTGCGAGCGGCGGCTTGCTCGGCTGCCTGCTTGCTCCGGCCGGTTCCTTCACCCCAGATGTCGTCGCCCACGAGAGCCTGAGCAGTAAAGACCTTGGCGTGGTCTGGGCCACGCTCATCGGTGATACGATACGTAGGGGTTACGTGGAGGCGTCCCTGCGTGAGCTCTTGGAGCAGGCTCTTGGCATCCTTGGCTTGGCGCTGCATGTCGATCTCTGGGGCGCGGTTGTCGAGCAGACGGTGGACAAGGGTCAGGACGACATCGAGGCCTTGATCGACGTACAAGGCGCCAACGAGGGCCTCAAAGGCAGCGCAGAGGTTGGCGTCTCGCTCCCGTCCGCCGGTGCTGTTCTCTCCTCGGCCAAGCCGAAGGTAATCCCCTAGGTCCAAAGTGCGGGCAAAGGCTGCGAGGCCCTCGGTGCGGACGATCTCGGCTCGCAGGCTAGTAAGCTCGCCTTCTCGGGCGTCAGGATAGCGCGAGTAGAGCCAGTCCCCAACGACGAAATCGAGGATAGCGTCGCCGAGGAATTCAAGGCGCTGGTTGTCGCCGCTGGCGTCGCCGGGCGACTCGTTGACATACGAGCTGTGCGTCAACGCTTGGCGAAGCACGCCTTGGTCGCGAAAGCTGAACCCCAGCGTCTCTTCAAGGAAACGGAGATCGCGCTCACTGTCTTCGTGAAGGAGGTGATCGCTTGTCTGCTGCACTCCGCTAGGCCCCTAACCGTCGTCCGTACGTTCCACTGCCATGAATCCCGGTGGCAGGCAGTATACCATAGGCAGCGTTCACGGCCAACGCCGCGGCTGAGGTCTCCCACGGACCGTTCTTGACCGTTACTCTGACTTCTGCGGGTGACCAACTGGAATGAGGTAGAGCGGGCTTGCTTCGGCGGGTAGCTCCAGAGCCTTGGCGATGCCATCGTCGTAGAACGCGCCGATGGGCACCGCGCCCAGGCCCAGGGCAACTGCCTCCAAGAGAAGGTTCTGGGCCGCGTGACCCGCCTCGAGATGGACATAGCGCTCGGCCCGCTCGCCATACTTGGCCCGGGTCCTTTCGTAGACGCCAGTGATGACGACGATCAGCGGAGCCTGGGCTAGAGGGTCCTGCTGTAGACCAGCCGCCCAGACGGCCTGTCGCCGATCGCCGTCAAGGATGATCTCCATCGCATGTTGGTCAGGTCGATAGCTGGCGACATGATCTTGCGTGACGATGTAAAGCTCCAGTGGGTAGAGCGCGCCCGCGGAGGGAGCTGTTCGCCCGCCCCAGTCTCTGGTGATGCCCTGCGCAGCCCACAGGAGCTGGCCTATCTCCTCAAGCGCTAGGGGGGTGTCCATGAATGCGCGAACAGAGTGCCGTCTGCTCATGGCCGCTTCCAGCGAGAGGCTGCCCTCTGTGTCTGGCGCGGGCAACGATACGATGGCGGACTTTGTAGTAGGAGGGGGGTTGGGCCGGGCCCCGTTGGCCACGCAACCCACGCCAAGGATGATCGCGCATAGCGCCAAGATACGATAGCTCATGCTGCGCTCCTTCCCGTGAACTGTAGGCGGTAGGCGCGAGCTTTGACGAGGTAGGCAGCGCGGCCTATGATCGACTGGATAACGTCGGGCCAAGTTGCAGGGGAGCCGTCGTGAGTGCCTACGTCACCGCGGTAGACATTCTACCGCCGGATGACATCGTGCGCATAGCAGATCAGTACCGACGCGTACACGCGCGCCATCTCTTTGCGCGAGTGCCCGTGCATCTAACGCTGTCTTGCCCGTTTGTGCCATTTGACCGCCTCTCTCTAGCCGAAGAAAGGCTGCGCTCCGTCTGCGAAGAGGTTGCCCCCTTTGTGGTTCGCATCGCGGGTAGCGGCTCGCTACAGGACCCCAGGCGGCTGGTACTCTTTGTCGAGCCCGAGGAGCACGTAAGCGACCTGCGCATGCTCCTGCTCGGGCGATTCCCCCGCGCAGAGGCCGAGGGGCTCCCGGGCGGACTGGTGCGCCCGCACATCACCGTGGGCTATCTTGAGAATGGCGAGTTATTGCGGCAACTGGGTGCGCAGCTTGAAGCGCAAGCTACTGGGCTCGAGTTCAGGGTGGATAGGGTTCACGTCACCTATGGCAACGAGACCTGCGTGTGGCGCGTGGCCTGCGAGGTCCCACTGGGAGCTAGTGCCAGCGGCTAGGCCGTGGCGTGCTCGCCGGCAGGACCGGCCAGCCCCGTCCGTACAAAGCACCAGGCAGCCACCAGCGTCCCTGTGAGACTCACCAATGCATAGCGGGCCAAGTGCAGCAGCAGGGCTGCCCAGGGTTGTGCGGGCTCTCCCAGAAGCAGTGTTGGGACCAGATAGGCGACTCCGACTAGCACTAGGCCAACCGCGATGCGTACGATTGCCTGCGTGGGTCCTCCTCGCGGTGCAAAGCGCCCGGCGCGGGCGTTCAGCGCGAACCCAATACCCATGCCCAAGAGGGCTCCCGTGGTGGTGGTAGTCTCCTCTAGGGGCAACAGCAACGTAAGCGCGATGGGGATGACGATGGCAAGGGCAAGATGGGTTCCCAATCCACGGCTCGCCACCCAGCCGTCCACTGGCTCGACCAAGGCTTCGTGAAGCAGGTAGATGGAGAGGCCGAGGAACCAGCCCACGAGCACGTCTTGGGGATAGTGCACCCCCAGCACAACCCGCGATATGCCAATCAGCACGACAAGTACCACGGACAGCGCGGTGAACCAGCGCCTACGGACGATGGACGCGAGCATCGGCCAGGTAGATGCCGCGAGCTGCGCGTGGCCACTCGGAAAGGCATAGTAGCTGGCGCTTACCTTGCCAATGACCTCACCAGAGACAACAAAGGGACGCTCAATGGCCAAGAGCCCCTTGGCCGCCGTATTGACATAAGCAGATGCCAGTACCAATACGGCGAGTTGCATGCCCGGTACAGGCCGCATCCAGTACACGACTGGCAGCAACACCAGGAAAAAGTAGGTGCTACCAAGATAGGTGATGAGCCGCATGATCAGATCCAGCCATGCCGGGCTGGCTTGCTGGATGGCGACGATCACGCGAATGTTCCACGGCAACCAAGATAGAAGGGCCTCGCGCATGCGTTACGCTCCTAGGCCCGTCTTCAGGATAGCCACGTCGTAGGGCGCGAGAGGGACGCTCCCGCGTATCACAACGTCCGCGAGCAGATCGCGGTAGCTGCCCGCTATGGGAACGGACTGCGATTCGCCCGTGTGGTTGAGTAGGAAGAGAAATCGCTGGCCCGCCTTGTCGCGTGCAGCGACCTCGACGCCTGCTGGCTTGTCTTGGAGCAAGGGTACGATGCCCGCTTGTTCAGTTGCCCAGCGCGCCAGGGCATCGGCCAAGTCCTGGTCTGGGAGGACGCCGACGTAGGTTGCTGTGCCTGTCCCCACGTGATGGGTCGTAATGGCCGGCTCACCTTCGTAGAAGGTGCCCGTGTAGGTTGCCAGCGTCCTGGCACCGCGGGGTTTGAGGATATCTGCCCAGGTGTGCCCGACGGCATGGTCGCCGATGTACTCTGCCTCCTGGGCAAAGGCAACGCGTACCGATGCCTTGGAGCCGAGGGCGTCATATTCGGCTACCTCCACGCCGCACAGATCTGCCAGCAATCCTGGCAGTGGCTGGTTCACTACGCGATTCATCATGTCTTTGACGCCACTGCGAGCACCGAGGACTAGGTGCCCGCCTTGCTGCACGTGTGTGCTGAGCGACTCGGCGTATACGTCCGATACCACATGGAGCGTCGGGGCCACGACTAGCGCATAGCGGCTCAAGTCGGCATCCGGAGGCACCACATCCAGCGGTACACCGAGCTTGTGCAGCGCGCGGTAGTATGTCAGCCAGAGCTCATTGTAGCTTAGGCCGTACGCGTTAGGCTGCAAGCGAAGCGCCCATCGGTCATCGTAGCTCAGGATGATCGCCGCGGCCTTGGGAGGCATGGCGTCCTGCAGTCCGTCCTGAAGACGACGCACCTCGGCGCCCATGCGGGCGATCTCGTCGTAGCGGCGTCCAGGCCGGCCGTGGTGATCCAGGATGCCGTGCCACCATTCCTCGACGCCTGCCCGACACGTGCGCCAGCGAAAGTACACGATGGCATTAGCTCCGTGGGCCATGGCCTGGTAGGCCCAGAGCCGAAGTTGGCCGGGCTTGGGTGCAGGGCTCATGACCTGCCAGCCCGATGGACCGGCTTGCTCTTCCATGATCCAGAAGGGCTCGTCGCGTAGGCCACGCATGAGGCCGTGTGCCGCCGCGATAGAAGCGGGGTCATCTTGGATCCCGATGGGATAGTTGTCCCAGGTGGTGAAATCGAGACGCGCTGCGAGATCAAAGTAGTTGATCTCTGCAAAGCCAAATCCCATCAGGTTCGTCGTGATCGACGTGACGCCGTGAGCTCTGAGTACGTCGATCTGTTCTTGGGCATAGCTGCCCCACTGATCCGACGTGAATCGGTAGAAATCGAGCTCCAACCCGGGGTTGGACGTGCCCACGGCATCGGTGGGTAGGGGGATCTGATCCCAGGCGGTGTAGATGTGGCTCCAGAAGGCGGTGCCCCACGCGTCGTTGACGGCATCGAGCGAGCCGTATCGTTCCTGTAGCCACGTGTGGAAGGCGTCGGCGCACTCGGGGCAATAGCACCGCGGATGGTGCCCGCCGAACTCGTTGTCGAGTTGCCAGGCGACGATCCTGGGGTGGTCCGCATACCGTTCCGCCAACGCGGCCGTGATCTGCCGCGAGAGCTCGCGATAGCGTGCGCTCGTGGGGCAGTACTGGCGTCGCATGCCAAAGGCGACCCGCTGCCCATCCCGTTCCACTGCCAAGATCTCGGGATACTGTTGGCAGAGCCAAGCAGGCGGGGTGGCCGTAGGCGTGCACATGACGGCTTGGATGTCCTGCTGGGCCAGCACGTCGAGCGCCTCATCCAGCCAATCGAACGTGTAGCGGCCCGGCTCGGGCTCCATCTTGGCCCAAGCGAACTCTGCCAGTCGGACAACGTTGATACCCGCCTTGGCCATGAGCTCAGCGTCGCGCTCCCAGCGCTCTCGGGGCCAGTGCTCCGGATAGTAGTCGGCGCCATAGAACATGAGAGGCCTCCTGGGCAATCCCGCTGGCGAGCTAGTACTGACGCAAGAAGGAGATGGCCTCGGTGATATCGCCAACAGGGTCATCACCGACCTCGCGCTCGATGGTAAAGAACCCGTCGAATCCCTGGCTGCGAATCTTGGGGATGTACCAGTCAAAGTCGACATCGCCTTCGCCGAGAGGCACTTCTTCGCGGCCGCGGGCGTCCTTGGCGTGGGTGTGGACGACGTAAGGCAGCAATTCATCCACGGCGGCGCGCATGTCGTACCCGTAGATGATAAAGTTGGCAGGGTCAAAGTTGACGCGCACGCCGCTGGTGTCGAGTGCCTCGAGCAAGCCACGCAGCGTGGCGCCCTCCTCAGGGCCCGTCTCAGCTGCCAGCATGGCGCCGCGTTCCTCGGCATAGGAGCCGACCTCGTTGAGTGCCTCAGCGAGCACACTCCAGACTGGATCGCTGCGATCGGCCGGGACGACACCGATGTGGGTGGTGATGATATTGGTGCCCAGGTCCAAGGCTAGGTCGATGTTCGCCTGGATGCGGGGGATCAGGACGCGATTGCGCTCGGCATCGACAAGCCCGTGGCCGAAATCGCTACACGTCGCCGAGAGGACAAGGCCTAGGTCCTCGATCTGCGACCGGAGCTCTCGGCGGTGCGCGGGCGAAAGCCTCTCGGGGACGAACTCGCCGCTGGTGGTGTAGAATTGCACGCCGTCTGCACCGATCTCAGCAGCCTTCTTGAGTCCCTCGCGCACGCCTAACCCGAGATTGTCCGCGAACACGCCGACTTGAAGAGTACCCATCTCTGGCTCCTTTGCTTGGAACGACTTACGATGACGCCCCTGTGGCCGGCTCTTGGGCGGCCACGGTGACATGGGGCTCTCTGGAACGAGGCAGCATCATCAATGCTGCTGCAATGGCTCCCAAGGCGAGCGCCGGTAACAGAAAGACGCGGCCTGGCGCCATGTGTCGCATGGCGATTGCGCCCAACGCAGGCCCAATAGCAAACCCAATCGACGAGGCGCTGCTGGAGAGCCCCAAGAGCGCGCCTTCACGGCCCTGCGGTCCTCCGGACACGAGCATGGCAGCCAACGTGGGCGCAAGGCCGCCTTGGAATAGCCCCTGGAGAGCTCGTAGAGAACCCAGCAGGACAGCGGACCCAGCAAAAGCCTGAGGCACAAACAGGGCCGCCGCACCCGTCACGCAGATAATGAGCACGCGGCGATAACCTACGGTATCTCCGATACCTCCAATGGCCATGGCGGCAATCGCACCGGTCAGCGCTGCCGCGCCCGTGACTGTCCCTGCGACGGAAGCGACGCGCTCTGGCGTTGCGACGAGCTCCTGGACCAGGATTGGCAACGCAGGCCCAACGAGCCCGTACGCCAGATTGGTCACCAGCACAAAACTCACGAGCATCGTGGACCTAGGCGAGCCGATCAGGGCGCTCCAGCTCTCGCCCGCGGCTAGGGCTTTCTTGGTGGAATGCAAAGGCTCTTGGGCGCGCTCTGGCTCGCTTGCGAGTATAGCCGTGAGCAGAAGGGCGATCAAGCATAGTAGAGAGGCGAGGAAGAAAGTGCTCTGATAGCCGAGCCAGTCGCCTACGATGCCGCCAAGCATGGGACCCAACGACATCCCCGCGTAGAGAGCAGTCTGGATGATGCCGAGGGCATAGGCGAGGCGATGTTTGGGGGCGTCGGTTGCTACCAAGGCTTGGGCTGCGGCTGGCGTCCCCGTGGTGCATCCCTGAACCACGCGCAGGATGAGCAGTTGCGTCGGCGTCCGGACGAGGCCTAGGATGGCTAGCACGACGGTCGTGGCGATCATGGCGCGCACTAGCATGAGCTTGCGCCCATAGCGATCGCCGAGCATTCCCCAGAT
>Ga0180432_10007763_pt1 | contig 13550 bp, 8 predicted proteins | sample SS_ome_10_FD_132414 | JGI IMG/M metagenome (GOLD analysis project Ga0180432, IMG submission 132414) | Hypersaline lake sediment archaeal communities from the Salton Sea, California, USA - SS_1_MS_2 metaG | ecosystem: Environmental > Aquatic > Non-marine Saline and Alkaline > Hypersaline >...
AGGTCTCCTGGTAAACTCCTGATAATTTCCTGATAAAGGTGTGCTATCATGGAGGCATTCTGATCGGGCATTGGGGGTGGCCATGAGCAAAGGCGGGCCCACGTACCTATCGTACCTGCTGCGGCTGTGGCGGGTGAGCAACGACGACCGGCCGGTATGGCGAGCGTCTCTCCAGAGTGCAGAGACAGGGGAGCGCGTCGGCTTTGCCGGCCTGGAGGCGTTGTTCGATTACCTGTGGCAGCAGATGGATGTGGTGCCAAATCAGCGCAAAAGGATAGAATGACAAGTGTCAGCTCTGTTCAGCGATTCATCGGGGAAGCGCAGGGTTGGTCCGGCCCTGCGCTTTATTCTCAGAAACTCAAGTCCGGCCGGCAGTGCGGAGACGGGCGAGCGTGTCGGCTTTGCCGGCTTGAACGAATTGGTCGACTTTTTGCGGCGGCAGGCTAGAGTCTCGTTAAGGGGAAGTGCATATCGAATAAATTTCAAAGTTTGAATGTCATTTGAAGCAATCACCTTCTCTGTTTCCTCCACCCCAAACTAACGTCCAGTTTTTTAAGGGTATCGATCACAAGAACCTGTTTTCTCTCGATTTGCTGACTGAGAAAGGTGAGACACAATGAGCCTTCTAGAAGTGTTTCTCTTTGAAAAGTTTCGGGCGCGGTGTGGTCGCCTGACTCTATATGGTCTTGACAAACCCAAGGTACGGCAACTCTTTTGTTATCTCCTTCTCTATCGGGGTCGCCCTCAACCCCGTGAATCCCTGGCCGGTGTGCTGTGGGATGACACACATGCGGACCACCCGAACAGGTGCCTGCGCAAAACGCTTTGGCAGCTTCGGACTGCCCTTGATTCTCAAAGCGACCACCTCAGCGACTACTTGTTACTGGTCGAACCCGAATGGGTCCAGGTGAATCCGGAGGCCGATCTGTGGCTCGACGTGGCGGCGTTCGAGCAGGCCTTTGACCACGTTCAGGGCCGGTCAGGCAAGGAACTTGATTTCCAAGATGTCCAGGTCCTTCAAGGTGCGGTGGACCTCTACCGAGGGGGGTTGCAGGAAAGCTGGTATCAGGATTGGTACCTGTACGAGCGCGAGCGATTTCAGCACATGTACTTGATCATGCTGGACAAGCTGATGGGGCATTGTGAGGCGCATGGCGACTATGAGGCCGGCCTGGCCTACGGCACGCGTATTTTGCGCTGCGAAAGGGCCCGTGAGCGGACCCACCGGCGAATGATGCGCTTACATTGCCTCGTTGGTGACCGAACCTCGGCGTTGCGCCAGTATCAACGCTGTACGCAGGTCTTGGACGAGGAGCTTGGTGTAAAGCCCTCCGGACGTACGGTGACGCTTTACCAGCAGATTCGGGCGGATCAGTTTCGTACCTCGCCTTCGATGCCGATCGAGACTATTGCAGCGCCCAAGGCGGCGGCTTTGTTGTTGCCCGAAGTGCGGCTGCGATTGAAGAAACTTGAGGCAGTCCTGGCCGAGGCTCAGCGTCAGGTAAAGCAAGGCATCCAGGCAGTGGAGCTGCCTCTGAAAGATTAGTCCTCAGAAATTGTGTGAACCTGCAAACTCGCAGGCTCGGACCTCACAGGTGGCGGCCGGAAACCATCCTCCCGGCCACGCCCACCTGTACCTACCTCCCAACGGTCTGCCGGACAGGGTTGATGGCCGTCAGTTGGATGTTGCTCTATCCACAATTCCCCCCAACAGCGCTTGAGAACGCTCGAGAAACGCTCAGGAAACGCTCAGGAAACGCCTTGCCTGTATACTAGGGGATAAGAGGGTCAGGTCAAAGCGGGCGTTATTTCCCCAGGACCGGGTCAGAAACGACATGGGTATGAATTCATTTGAAGCCACTACTCATCCTTTCATCGTCAAGATCTGGCTTGAGGAAACCGCCGAGGAGGCCGGTCGAGCCACGTGGCGCGGCCATATCACGCATGTACCCAGTGGCAAGCGACGTTATTTTGAAGACCTCGACGACGTCGCGGTCTTTATTGAGCCTTATCTGGAGGGGATGGGTGTAGAGCTGGATTTGTGCAGGCGGGTAAGGCAAAAGCTAAAACGATGGGGGTTTTCTCTGTAGATGGGGCATTGAGCATCGCCTTCTGCCCGTGTACATTATTTTCTTCAAAGCAGCTTGCACTTCACCGATCATCACAGTCCCCCACAAACGCCATGTTGACATTCTGGTACATTGCACCAGGTAGCATCATACCGAGCCAGGGATATGGAGCACTAAACCACTTACCATCAACACATCTTGGCTGAGCTGGAATGCATCGATCTGCTCATTAGGGCCCAGGTCTGATGTGTGTCACTGCAGGATGAGGGGTCATCAAACGGAGGGGCTTTGCTGGCCTGGGTGAGATGCTTGATAATCTCCAGCGAACACGGCAATGATATGTGGCACGAAAGGAGGATGTCGGTCATGTAAGGGATCCCGAGTTTCCACCACTCAAGTGATATTGTAATTCATCAGCGAATGTGAAAGGAGAATGGATCATACCCATGCTCACACCAGGTCAAGAACTAAGTACACTTGATTTTGAAGCCATGATCGGCGGACCGCTTATGGCAGTCATTAATGCCCAGGCTCAGGCCGCGATAACCTCTGTGAACTATATCAAAGCTGTGGGGTTTGAGGGAGAAGGGGATGAAATTGAACCTGTGATGGTGTCCTTTAGCTACACTAGGGACGTTGAAATAAGAGATGCAGACGGCAATGTCACAGGGGTTGAACCAAAGAAATTCAGTCTGACTGTACCAATCCTGACGATGCTTCCGATCCCATTCATACGGGTTGAGGAGACAACGATCGACTTCAACGCAAAGATCGTTTCCACGCAATTCTCGGAGACTGATACTCGTATAGGCCTTGAGACTGAGCTTAAGGCCAAGGCGGGCAATAAGTTGTTCGGTTCAGCTCAACTTAAGGTGAATTTCTCCTATCAGAGGCACAATCGGCAAGGCTCCGAAGTGAAAAGAACCTACACAATGGCCATCCACGTTCGTGCGGTGCAGGATGAAATGCCTGCTGGAACGGAACGTCTGCTTGGCATCCTAGAAAACACTATCAAGGAGAGCGAATCCAGCGGGTGAAAGTCGTAGTTGACTAAGGATCGGATAGAAGGGCGTCTCAAGAAGAGACGCCCTTCGAGGGAGGTGACCATGCCAAGACTGGGAGAAGTGCTCGGTGCAATCATGGCAGATGTAACCCACGCTCGGCGGATAGCTGATGAAGAAGCCCTACGCGTGGCCGAACGTTACAGACAGGAGCCCCTACTTCGAGGACTGTCTGTGCCACGTCTGAGGTTGCCAGATGTGACAATCGATCTTCCTCTAGTTGTTGAGGATCATGATCCGGGTGAAGAAGAGGAACCCGCTGATACTTATGAATTAGCTGAACAGAGCAGCGAGTTCCTTTCTGAGCTCGCACGGGAAGAAAATGTAGATTTGCCTTATTCATTAATAAAGAATTTCGGAGCGGCGCTTAGGGAAGAACTGGGCAAGATTTTAACACAGCCACCTAGTGTTTCTCGGGTTGCTGTACGTCAGCCATTTGCCAATGCAGGAGAACTTGTCTTGCTGCGAATGTCAGGACAGCCAAGATCACCTCTCACGCCGGAGATCGCCCGCAAGATCGCTCCCAAGTTGCGTGAACGAATTGCTGCTATGGCTGTGAAGAAACCTGCAAAGCCGTCTAGCATTTTGGTTCGCATACGAACTGAGGACGTAAAGACTGGCACTGATCCGCAAAGCGTGACGCGCCTTCGCCTTCGACTCTGTGAAGAAGGACTGGAATGGCACGAATTTATGAATGAGAGAGGCGAGACAACAACACTGCTTACACCCGAGTAGTCAGGAGACTCAAAATGCAAACAGTACTTCGTGAAGAATTACTTGTGCATCTGTTCAAACTCTCTGAAGTATTAGACCTTTATTCCTCAGGAGATCCCAACTTTGTGAATCGTGCCGTACAGTGGCTGTCCAAGACGGAAAGTGTTTTGACAAAATTTCGTCATTCTAGTGTGTCGTTGCTCGCAACACAACGTGGGCTGATCGTGGCCGCTAAAGATGGATACCTAGATCCTGAACTGGAATCAGGTGTTAGAGTCTCGACAAGAAAGGTTATCCGTGCAACGGCTTCTCTTTGTCTGGCTCGGGCTGAGTCTGAGTTGAGAGGCTGCGTCGATGCTATAGATAGAAGGTTGGATCCATTGCGATTGAAGATGGCGCAATTAATATCAGTCGCTTCTTCCAATAAGCCAATATCATTTCCACCAACCGAACCCCGAACAGAGTGGTTAAAATCCGTATGGAACGATCTAGCGATAAACGGAGACACCAAGTTGATGCACACCTATCTTAGTGCAGCATTGTCGCCCATTGATCGCTTTTATTTGCTTGACGAATTGCTGGACAATATGTTACGTGAAGGTGCCTATCAGGATCTCGTAAAAAGTTAGCCGCTTTCGCACGAAATAGCCTATGCAACAGCGATTGTAGTCCACCTGGGCAGGAAAGAGGTGCTGTCTCTGAGTGTTTGGCAGAGCTGAGCCAAGAGCGAGGCCTTTTCAGGACCCGGGACTGTGTCGGGATCGTGGTCCGTGTCAAGTCTCTGCTCAAGACGGCTCCGTCGTTGGCGGGCTACGACGTGATGGTCGGCAACTGACCAGAGGATCAGCCTCACTCCGACCCCTCCCCTCATCGCCACCAAAGCGACGTGACCACAAAGAGCGTCGCTGCCTCTCCTGGTCGGGCGGGCCTTGGTCCACAACTGACACTTTATCACAACACCCCTAAGGGGAGATGAGAACCTGAAATTTCCGAGATCAAATACTTTTGAAGGAGCTGTGTAATGTTTGTTATTCTGCTCACGCATGCTGATGCCCGAATGGTGGAGCCGCGCTATGCCATGCGGGGATTGACGGAGGATGGCCGCAAGGATGTAAAACGCGCTGCTTGGCGATTCCGAGAACTAGTGCCAGAGATCGATCCAGCGCTCCATGAAAAGTCGCTGGTCATAGGCAAAATAGTGAGCTCGCCACTGGCGCGCTGCCTGGAAACCGTGATCGTGTTCGCTAAGGAACTGAGTGACTTTACCAAGACGTCCGAGATCTGGGTCAGCGAGAGGTTGAGGGAGAAGCGCGGCGAGCAACTGACAGCCGATGATCTCGCTGCGGTGGTGGATGAGGGGGAGGTTGCCGTCATGCTCCTTGGGACCCACGGCGACCTCGCGGGCGCTCTGCCCTGCTCGGCGCCGCTTGACCGGGACAAGGAGAACAGCGAGGGCAAAAACCTGATCCAAGGCGCGTGGTTCGGGCCGCGTCCTGTGCTGGTCCTCGTGGAGCACGAGCCGGGAGTCCCCTGGGACAGCGCCCAGGTGCTGTGCTGCGAGTACTTTAACGGCTCAACCTGGGAAAGCCTGTTGGAAGCCTGAGCTGCGTGCACATGACCGCCCATTCTCGCCGGCGATGCTGGAGTGTTATGGATGAGAAGCTGGTTCCCAAAAACCTGCACGGGGGACGCCTGGTGTCTCACCACCGCTTGCAGCAAACTGTTGTTTCGGGTGAATCATCAAGCACAGGTCTCCTTATTCCACAGGCATAGAGCGTGTGAATCGATAAGCATTGACCGTTTGCAGGACTGAGCATCCTTCAATCTATCGACGCAATGTGAGGTAAACAGATATGCCAGACACAGCCATGGCAAAGGCCCTTAGGGCTCATGAGAAATATCTCACTGAAATCGGTGCGTGGTTGCAGTGGCTTGGGAGAGGGAATCGTGCTGAGAAGGCACTTCTTCTCGAAATCATCAGGGCTACCATCGAACGACGGAAGCCAGGGGGAGTGTGGGCCGAAGCGGGTGATATTCCTGACTCCAGTGCATTGGAGTCAAAAGTTCGTGACAGCCTGTTCGAAAAGCAAGTGCGCTTTTCCCGCAGGAAGATTGAGGCTAGGGCCAAGGAATTGATCAAGGTTTTGGAATCCCCAGGCTTTTTGGGCGAATTAGTCGAGTTATACAAGAAAGACGAGACCACAGGCCAAGACATGGCTGATGTGGCAGTTCAATACCAGGCGTGCTTGATAGAAGGGCTCGCTTACAGCGAGGCCGGGAGAACGTATCTCGATACCACATGTCTGGAGGCTTTACAGAGTTCTCAAGACGGATCGACAACCACTGCTGAGGGCAAACCTGTGCCTGCCTTTCACCTTCATTGGCTCGAAGCCTACCCAGGCAATTTCTTAGACGAAGCTGCTGCGACAGCGGACGAAGCTGTTGCAATAGCGGGTGGCGCAGCAAGTGCTTATGCCAAGCTGTTCTGCGATCTCTTACCCCACTTCCTCAAAAAGGAGGTGTTGGTAGTGGAGGTGACAGTCCAAACCATCATTCGCACGTCATCAATTTTCATATCGAAGTTTTACGGCAAAGATATTCTCGATGATATTGCCGAAGTTTCAGCTTTCGCGGAGATCACGACTGTAGAGCAATTCACGATACTAGTTACCAAGGTGGAAAGCAAAATTCCCACGATTCTTGGGAAGTTGAAAACCGCAGGTAAATGGCTTGAGCGAGCTACATTTTTACTGAATGCCTTTGTGATCCTGAAGAACCTTTACAATGATCCAACAGACGTGCTGAATTTTTACAATGCTTCCAAACTGGCTGCATATACACTCTCTGGGCTTACGCAATGGCGGACTGCTCTGTGGGAAAAGGCAAATCCGGATTTCTCAAAGGCGGTGCTCAAGACAACGTGTGTAACGGCGCTTAAACGGGTGCTCGCTGTTACCAGCGCTATGGATGCAATGCTGAGCGTAAAAAATGCCATATTTGCTGTGGAGCTAGAGGATCACTCCGTTACAGCTGGACACGTTCTAGAGGCCGCAGGCGCAGTCGCCACTCTTATCGCAACTACGCTGCTCACTGGAGGCATTGCTCTGATTGTGGGCGCGGCCGCGGCGTTCCTCACAGTGGGCGGGACTCTTTTGGTGGTTCTCACCAAGGACCCTCCTCTGAAATTCTGGTTTGACTACAATTTCTTTGGGAAGGAGTGGGCCGGTGCGGAAGGCTCAGCTTGCAAAATGCAAGTTCTTCGCTGGAACGATAAGCTGGGAATGCTGGTACATGACATATCGCATCAGTTGACGGTTTACCTGACGATGTTCTACCCACTTCGTCTTTCGGTGACAAAAATGCCCGTTGATGCCGTCTCCGTCGAAATAAAACCGGTATTGCTTGAAAGACCCTCTGATTCACAACAGTCCATTGACCCTCCTAACTGGCAAGTCACTGTAAAGGCTTTGAATGAGAAAGGCAAGCCAATTGAACAACATAAGGTCCCTATTGGGGAAAAAGTCCCTTCTGACAAACCCCCAGGCTGGTTGTGGGGATGCAATTCTTCTCAGGTAGAGGAAGATAAAAAAATCCGGCTTGTATGGAAGTGCGAAATCAACACTTCCTTGCCAGAATTGGAGGGCATCCACTATATCGAGGTTGACGTCGATCTTGGAAAAGACCCGGCGCACCAAGCAGAGATGTTTCGCGAAATGGCGAGTGAGCGATCTGAACTGAAGGAACACTTCCCATCCGTTCTGCGTGAGTGCAAGTCAAAGTCTGAATGGAATTGAGTCACCTGACATAGGAATCTGCCAGGTGTGAAAACGTATACCAAGGGGTTAAGGATGGAAGAAAAAAACACCATAGAGACCCTGCTGTCAGCACTTGCAGATTTCCTTGGACCCTTGAAAGAGGCAGCAGAATCGGGATCGGAGGGAATCGTCATCCTGTTAGATGAGGCTGGGTTAGTCGTTCTGGATGATTCGAGCGAATTGCAGAATGAAAACCTTCTCACCGACCTAGTCAAGAGCGTCGGGGAAATTTGGGACGCTCTTGAGCCCTTCTTGGACGGCGTTGATATAGGCAACTTACCAGAGATTCCGAATCTGCTCAATGACATCTTTGACCTAATTGAAGACTTTAATGGTCTTTCAGAGCTCGGGGATTTTGGGGACATAGCAGGAGAAATCGGGAAACGACTGTTCCAGTTTCTTTTTATACGTTACCTTCAAGACTACCCTCCCGGTCTATATAGTTTTTCACTCTCACAGGATCAAGAGTGGAGCGTTGAGAACATACCTCAAAACAATCGTCGTGGCCTGTATCATTTTTTGCTCTTGATCGGGGTTATAACCGAAGGGAATCATCAGGAACAGGATTTTCCGGAGATAGACTTTGGGTATTTCAACGACCTGTTCAGTGATCCTGGTAGCATACCCGAAAAGGTTTATGGTTGGGGATCAGCAGTGTTCGATGCTTACCTGTTCCTCTTTCGTCTCCGGCATATGCTGTGGTGTCTGGGCGTTCCTTCATTCTTCCATTATCCTGATCCCAATCATGCAGAAAAACTCGAAGCGTGCACTGATCTAAGCACTGAATATCCAGTTCAACAGCTTCGAGTTCCAATAGTCACCCAAAAGCAGGATGGTGCCCTTGCACAGACCGGGGCGTCGCTCTTGCCGCTCCCGGTCAGTGACTCCGAACCAGGCATCGCAGTTGTACCTTTTGGCGTTGCATCTTTATCAGAAACCATCCCCTTGGGCGATCAATGGCAATTCATCGTTGAGGCCTCGGCTGATGTTACAGTCGCCTTTGGAATAGAGATAAGGCCGGGTAGTGTTGCCATCACGCCTCTGGAAGGGGACGGTTTTACGTCGCTGAACATGAGTGCAACGATAGAACGCCAGGTGCCTGTCGACGAAACAAAGCCGCTTCTAGCGCTCCCCGGCGGCCTGCGCCTGGAACTCGGAACGGTCGGCTTGCAGTTGGGTTTCGACTATGATGGCAGTGAGGCCGATTTCCACATTGCGCTTCCGATGCGGGGAGGGCGCTTTGTGATCAGCCCTCCCGAGCAATTTGGCTTCCTCAAGAACGTCCTGCCCTCTGACGGGATAGAGGTCACGTTCGACATCACTCTGGGCCTTTCGTCCAAGCGCGGGCTCTTTTTCGAGGGCGCTGCTGCACTGGAACTCGAGATCCCCCTCAATATCTCCATTCTGGAGGTCATCGAACTGGAGTCCATCTATCTCGCCGCCCAGATAGACGACGAGGGCTTTTGCCTCATTGTGGCTGCCACTGCGACGCTGGAGATCGGCCCCATTGCCGCCGGCGTGGAACGCATTGGGTTGAAGGCAAGGCTATTGCCCTCGGAGGATGGTCGCGAACCGGGTCTGGGGGAATTCATACTGCCACTGGGGCCGATGGATCTGGCCCTGGGATTCAAGCCACCTACTGGCCTGTACATCAGCGTTGATGCCGGCCCGATCGCCGGAGGGGGTTTTATCAGATTGGAGCCCGACAAGGGCCGGTACTCGGGCATGCTGTACCTGGAGATCTTTGAATTATCGATAACCGCCATCGGCATCCTGGATACGCGGGGGCCTGGTGGCAAGTCCCTCCCACCTCCGGGCTTTTCTTTCCTGATCATTATCTGCGTCGAGCTCCCGCCTATCCAGCTCGGATTTGGTTTCACCCTGAACGGCGTGGGTGGCCTGGCTGGCATCCACCGCACCATCGTCACTAAGAAACTCCAGACTGGGCTGCGCAAAGGCGCTGTCGATCACATCATGTTCCCCAAAGACCCCATCAAAAATGCGCCAACAATAATCAGCAGCCTACAAAAGATTTTCCCGCCCAAGGAAAACCGCTTTGTTTTTGGCCCCATGGCCATCCTTGCCTGGGGCGGCGCCACGCCGCTCATCAGGGCCGAAATTGGCCTCATCATCGAGCTCCCTCCGCCACTCCGACTGGTTCTGCTAGGTCAGCTCAGCGTGACACTTCCCAAGAAGAAAAAGGCCGTTGTGTCCCTCAACGTGGACGTTCTCGGCATTTTCGACGCTGAGAGAAAATTCATATCGATCGACGCCGCCCTGCGCGATTCCAAAGTCGCCGGGTTTTCCGTCTCTGGCGAGATGGCCCTTCGCTTGAGCTGGGCCGACCCACCTCTATTTGCCTTCTCCGTCGGTGGCCTTCATCCCCATTTTCAACCGCCGCCCAAATTCCCCAAATTGAAACGCCTCACCATCTCAATGGGCTGGGAAGACAACCCCCGTATTTCCCTGCAAGCCTACTTTGCCCTGACATCTAACTCGATCCAATTCGGTGCCAGCGCACGGCTGTCTGCGTCCCTCAGGAAGGTAAGCGTGGAAGGAGGAGCCGGATTTGATGCTTTGGTTGAGTTTTCTCCTTTTTTCTTCCGCGTAGACCTGGGTGCTTACTTGAAGGTAATCTGGGGTTCAAAGCAATTGGCCAGCATTTACCTGGCGGGCCATTTGAGGGGGCCCAACCCATTTTACGTGTCGGGCAAGGCAAGCGTATCGGTTTGGATTTTCGATGTCACTGTGGATTTTGAAGTCACCTTTGGTAAGCGAAAGGAATTGACGCCGCTAAAGAAAAAGAATGCTTGGGCTGTACTCAAGCCAGCTATCGAGGATGAACGGAATTGGAGTGCCAGCCTGCCGCCCAATTTCCACACCGTGGTCACGATCAGGAAACCAGCCGATGCACCCGAGCGGGTGCTGGTGCACCCCATGGGCACCGTAACCTTGCGTCAGAAGGCTGTGCCGTTCAATCGTCGTCTCGAAAAGCTGGGGGCGCATCCGCTCAAGGGTTCCAATCGCTTCAACCTCGAAGGGGTGTGTTTTGGTGACTATTCCACCTCTGATGATTGGCTTCCTGTGAAAGAACATTTCGCGCCCAATCAGTTCGAATACCTGTCAGAACACGAGAAACTTAATCGAGACTCATTCGAAAAGATGATGGCAGGTTTCACGGTGGGCAGTGATCGAATCGGCTATGGGAAGTTCATTGAGACCGAGTTGGAGTATGAAACGGCCATCGTTGATTCGCCCTGGGAAAGCCGGGCACCAGAAGGCGATCCGTTTCAACTTCGCCGTGAACACCAGAGAGCCATGAGCCGGAGGGGAGCCAAGGCCCGTTCGGCCCTCCGGCGCCAATACGCCCCTGATGCCGGGAGAGAGCGAGCCTTTGCATTGAAAGACGAAGGCTATGTTATTGCCTGCACGTCAAACCTGCGTCAATGTAGCAACGATGGTATCAAGGACGTTATGACCAAGGGTGAGGCCTACCAGGCTCTCAAGGAGCATCTGGCGGACAATCCCCAGGACCGGGGCCGCTTGCAGGTGGTTCCCATCCATGAAGTAAACAAAGTTTGCGAAAACGAGGAGGCAGCATGAGCGAAATCCCCCCATCGAATTTCGGGGCCTACACCTTCTTGCCCTGGCTGCGGCGCGGCATCTCGACGGGGGTCACTGCGGCGGAGGGGCCGCGTGCCACTGCCAAGATACGGGTATCCATTGAAGATCAGGAGGAGACAAGTATAGACCTGGCCTTGTATGGGCCGGGGGAAGTGGCGGGTATCGACCCTCGGGTGATCATCCGCACTTATCCGCCTCCGGAGGTGTTCAACGCCGAACCCAACTACTTTCCCCTGATCGAGTTTGACCAACCCGATATGCCCTGGCGCTATACCCCAGCACCTGTTGAGTCCGATCGGCTGCGTCCCTGGCTGGTGTTGATTGTCCTTGCCGACGGGGAATACGAGAGTCGTGAGGCCATTCTAGAAGAAGGCGCGCTGCCAGCCATTAACGTCTTCTCGACAGAGAACCTGCCCAATCTGAGCCAATCCTGGGCCTGGGCCCACGTGCAGGTGACTGATTTTGATGCCAAGAATGAGAAGGTCGCCCAAATCATCGAGACCGAGCCGTACCGGATCCTTTCTCGACTGATGTGCCCGCGCTGCCTGGAGCCAGGCATGACCTACACAGCTTTCCTGGTACCCAGCTTTGAGCGTGGCCGGTTGGCAGGTCTGAACGAGGAGATGGATGAGAGTGTGGGCGGCATGGCGTGGGAGAGCAACGGAGCAACGGTCACGCTGCCGGTGTATTATCAGTGGCGCTTTGGCACCGGCGAGGCTGGCGACTTTGAATCCCTGGCCCGGAGGCTGCGTTGGCGCGACGTGCGCGGCGACGTTGGCACACGGAAGATGGATATAAGCGAGCTTGCAGGAATCCCTCTCATCGAGGCATCTGTTGATCTGGAAGGGGCATTGATGCTACCTTCCCATCAAGGTGATGAGTGGATCGTTCCGGGCAACGTCCTCTTGCTTAGTGCACTGCAAGATCGGCTCAACTGCCCCGCCAAGATGCTTGCAGAAGCGGGTGTTGAAAGAGCCGTTGCTCCCCCGCTGTATGGGCGTTGGCTCGCCGCCTGCGACAGGTTGGAGATCGGGATTGAACCAGAGAAAGAACTGATCTTTCTCTATGAGCTAGGTAGGAGGGCGAAGCGAGGGCCGGTCCGCAAGTTTTTGGACTGGATGTTGGAATCCTCTCAAACACCCGAACCCCTTTGGTTTCACGAACTCAACGCTGACCCCCGATTTCGCGTTGCGGCTAGCCTGGGCACACGGTTTGTACAGGAGCAGCAACACCAGCTTATGGCCAGCGCCTGGGAACAGGTCGAAGGGGTGCTGGAGATCAACGACAAGCTGCGCCAGGCACAGCTTGCCCGGGAGGCTGCCACTCGCATCCACGAGCGCCACATCAAAGCCCTAGACGAGGAATCCGTGCTGCTTATATCTGCGCCCCTACACGCGCGCATCCTCTACCCGGGTATTGAGGTAGGTACGGAGCACAAGACCATTCGAGCAGCCTTTGAGCAAAGCCCCATCGCCGATGGCGCACTGGAGGGACAGTTCCGAAGGCTCAGCCGCCCCTTCGGCCCCATCGGAAAACGCCAGGGGCGGCCGGCGGCGCTTCAAGAAACCAATTTGTTGACCAAAATGAACGACGGAAAACTGTCAGCAACCGAGCCGCCCCCAAAGCCAAGTGGCATGGCCACGCCATCCCGTACCGGTTTTCTTGATGGACTTTTGCCGGAGCTTGATGGGGACAAGGTGGATGAAAATCTAAAACCCGCCCAAGAGGTAACGGAAATAGGCGAGTACGCATTTCTGTTTGGTGATGGATTACAGGACCTAGTCGAAGAAATTAACAAAGATTCCCCGGAGGGAGAGTGGCCTGTTCCCGTTGACATTGAACAGATCCACGTTGCGATCATCGACGCAACCGATCCAGGGAAAACCATCCCTCGCCCATTGGTATCTCGGTTGAAAAAAGCCAAGTGGGTGGAATGGGATCCCAAGGATCCCTTGGAGCCGGTGATGGCTGCACCCGAGTACCCCCCGCCCATGTACGAGGCACTGCTCAAGCAGGGACAGCAATGGTTCCTGCCCGGCGTGCAAAACATACCCGTCGACACCGTTCTGCTGCTGGAGCCAAATTGGCGCTTTATCGAGAGCTATATGATCGGGCTCAACCACGAAATGGCGCGCGAGTTGCTCTGGCACGAGTACCCAACTGACCAGCGGGGCACCTACTTTCGCCAGTTTTGGGATGTGAGCGGACACATTCCTCCCCCAGAGGACCCGGAGGAACTCAAAGACATCAAACCCATCCATACCTGG
>Ga0180432_10007764_pt1 | contig 13547 bp, 15 predicted proteins | sample SS_ome_10_FD_132414 | JGI IMG/M metagenome (GOLD analysis project Ga0180432, IMG submission 132414) | Hypersaline lake sediment archaeal communities from the Salton Sea, California, USA - SS_1_MS_2 metaG | ecosystem: Environmental > Aquatic > Non-marine Saline and Alkaline > Hypersaline >...
GCTGTCGATATCGAAGTTACCTATGAACCCGTTCCGGGTAATTGTGGTGACAAGGAAGTGATCACTCTGTCTGATTTCCGTTGGGAGCAGGCAGATCAGGATCTTCGCGCGGGCACTATTGCCTTTTCGGGTCGTTGTAATGTTACGTCTCCGACGGTGGTACGTTCCGCACAGTCTTACTAACAGAAACAGGCTGGCCCAGAATCCTGGGCCAGCCTATACATAAAATCGAGGGAAAAATATGAAACTGCATGGAAAGAATCTTGAAGAGCCGCCGGTCACTACTGTTGTAATTCCGAGACCTAATGGTGATTTAGTTTTTCAAGCTAAGCCTGTTTTGAATTCGGACGAGTTCAATGAAATCATGCCTCGCCCGGAACCACCTGAAAGATTGCACAAGGGTGGACAGAAACAGAAGCTGGTTGATGATCCACGGTATAAGGAGGATCTCTCAGAGTGGATTAAGGCCAAGACTGATTGGACAATTATCCAGTCACTATCCGCCACTGAAGGATTAGAGTGGGAAACTGTTGATATGAATGACCCCAAAACTTGGGGTAATTACAATCAAGAGTTAATCGACGCAAAGTTGCTGCCCACTGAGATTGCTAAAATCACAGATGCCGTATTTGAAGCAATCGGTTTGGATCAAGCTAAAATTGAAGAGGCAACGAAACGTTTTTTAGCTGGTCAGCGGGAAGCTCAAAACGAACAAAGCTCCCGCAGTACCGAACCCAATCCTACGGAATCTGGAGAGCCTGCGAAAGACTCAGAATGATGCCTCCAGGCATCCGGGATAATTGGGAAGACAATGATGGTTGGAATCAGGCTATGATTATAGCGTACAGTCAGATTAGAGAATACGAAGAGAATCAGCAGTCTACTCAGCTTGCTGAGTGTATTGCTCAAATGTTCGGTTCGATTCATGGCTAATGTAAATCGCATACGCATAAAAGCGAAAAGGCTGCGGCCAGATTTGCATAAGTTCCAACAGGCTGGCTATGACAAATTGGTTACGATGTGGAAGAATGCTGTCGGCCAATTTGTCATAGCTGCAGCCAATAATCTTGTTGTTGACACTGGTATGACTTTAGGATCACTTATACCAGTAGGCAGAGCTGTTAGAGTAATAACTGAGTCCAATCTTAATCGAGCATACTCTGGAAAAGCAAAATTTGGATTAACAGAGATACAAGGTAACTATCAACCCGGACTAGTAAAGAATGTTGAAGCAGGTATTCAACTCGGCGAAAAGGGTATCGGTTATGATATCAAATACGGAAGCCGAAAACGTATAGTCTTTCAGTTTTGGTTCAATATACTAGTTTTTCAGTGGTTTCTTAGAGAAGAAAGAATTTATCAAGGACACGGACCATATTTAGCTATTCAGGCTGGTAAGAGAGCTATGGATGCATACTTTTTTGATGCACAAAGACGATTTTTTACAACAGATATTTGGATGACAAGAGAAATCTACGAGGTTGTTCTTCCTTAATCTAGATTAGGATAATCATGCCAGAAGATCGCATAGTTACACAGTATGATGGTTCGTCATACGACCGCGGCATTGAGCAGCATACTCGTAGAATGCAGAAGCTTAGTACTATTGAACAAGAGAACGTAAAAGCAAAACAGCAATTACTTGCTGCTACAAATCAACTTGATGAAAAACAAGAAAGAAGACTTAATAATCTTCGTAAAGCATTAGCAACTGAGGCGGCAGCAGTAGAAGTTGAACAAAGAAATTTACGTATTACAGCATTAGAACGAAAACGCGCTAATGATCAATTAAGATATTCTATTGTTTTATATCAACAGCAAAAACAAGCAAAACTAGAAGCAGCCAGAGCAGGACAGTTTGCCACTAGCTATGCTGGAACACATACTGACCAAGGAAGATTAGCACTATCTACTATTGATGAACGTGCTGCTTTAGTTGATGCACAAAATCAACTTGGCAAATTTGTTCAGCAGCATAGAATAGCGAGAGAAGATATTGTTAGAGTCTGGAATGATATCGGTAATGTTGCATATAGCTATGATGCTCGATTAGGTGGACTTCAAAAAAGAATGCTTGCAGTACAGCAGGCACAGAGTCAACTAGGTCAAACTGCGAGATTAGCTGCTGCGGAACAAGAAGCAGCTGCGCAGAGAGTTATTCGTGCAAAAGCTATTGAACATGGACTCCATAAAGTTGAACAACGTCAACAACGTATAACTGAAATTGAACGTAAAAGAGAAAGTGGTCAATTACGTTATCAAATACATCTCTATAAGCAAAAGCAGCAGGCAGCTTTGGCTGCTGGCAATGCTGCAGTACATTCAACACGTAGAATGACTCAAGGATTATCTCGGGCTGAACGCAGACTTCATATCCTACATCTTTCTTGGCAATCTATGGCTCGACTGATTGCTGTACAAATTGTACATAGAGCCATCAGTCAAATGATTACCAAAATCTATGAGGGTAATCGTGCTGCATATGAATTACAATTAGGTATATCTGAAATTCGTACTTTATCGCAAGAGACACAGCTTTCATTTGAAAGATGGAAGACTGGCTTACTTGATCTTTCAACAGCTTTTGGTTTCGATGTATTAGATACTGCTGAAGCAGCATATCAAGCATTATCCAACCAACTTGTCCAAGGTGCAGAGACATTTGATCTAGTACGATCAGCCAGTAAGCTAGCTATTGCTACATTATCCAGTCAAGCAGATGCTGTCACTGTTTTGTCTGGTGTGATGAACGCTTACAATATCGAGGTAGAACGTGCTGACGAAGTATCCGCAAAACTCTTCCAGACAGTCAAAGAGGCCCGTACTCGCTTGACTGATCTAAAAGACTTTGGTGACGTGGCTGCTCTAGCCCATCAACTCAACGTGGAGCTGGATACATTATTGGCTATGTTCCAGACAATTACGATTAATGCTCTCAATCCTCGGAGAACATTAACGCAGCTTCGTGGTGTATTCGTCAAAATGATTAAGCCTACTGAGGATATGAATAAGTTGCTTCGTGACTTTGGATTTGATAGCAGTGAAGCCGCTATAAAAGCTCTTGGCTTACCGAATGTACTCAAGTTAATATTTGAACGCTCTAAAGACTTACAAGACTTAGCACTATTTCAACCGCGAGCTCGTGGTATCTCTGGCTTAGCGATTTTGCGTGATGATTTCGAGAGACTTGTCGAGAATATTGGCAATACTGAAAAAGGTCTGGAAGAGTTCTATAAGGCTGTTGGCATTGGTTTTGAATCAAATGCCAAGCAGGTTCAAATTATTGGTAAGGAAATTGAGCGTACATTTATTGAGGGTTTGGGTGAACAATCGTTAGAAGCAGTTGTAGCTATTAATGAAAATGTCGGTAATATTGCTGACAGCATCGGTGAGGTTCTTAGACCCATTGAAAACTGGCTCAACTTTATAACCTTAGTGGCTAAGAAGTATGACAGAATAGATCAGACTAGTAGGCGTATATCTGAATGGAACACTAATTTTGAAGTCGGTGGATTTGACTTAATTAATACTCCTATTGGTAGGGGTAGAGAAATTGTACAGTTTCTTAGTAATGAGCTATTTTATCGTGATCAACCTCATCTTGAAGCACAGAGGGCATATATTGATTTCTTACGTAGTCAGGAAGAGGAAACCGATAAATTCGCACAAGCTCTTCGTATTAAATATGATAAGCTATATCAGGATATTGCGGAAAGTACCAAAGATATGACTCGTACGGTTAATCTGGCCGTAGCGAGAATCAATGGTGCTAATGCCGAAAGTCTTGATAGGGTTCTGGAAACATATGAGGATAATGCTGACGGCATAAATGATGTCTTCGATACTATTGCTGACTCTATATCTGATAATATCAGCAAGATTAATGATAAAGTCAAAGAGAGTGAGAAAATAGCCGAGGACGTTGTAAAGCAAATTAAGGCGCTGGATGAGCGATTTGTTGAAGATCAATTTAGAAGCGCCATCGGCGACGCAGAGACTCCCGAGGAAACTGCGCGAATTTATGGAATCAGAGCAAAACAGTTAGCGACTATTCGTGATGACGATAGTAAGACATTTGAAGAGCGATTCGCTGCAAATGAAAAACTTTATGAGTTGATTAAGGAATATTCTGATTATCAAAAGGATGCATCAGAAACAAATACGAAAAATGCGGAGAAACGTGCAGAACTAGAGAAAAAAGCAGCCGATGCTCGTAGTGAGACAGAAAAGAAAGTTCACGAATTACGTGGTAAAATATCGAAACTCGACGAGCGCGATGATGTAGATAAAATTCGTGATCTGAGAAGTCAGATTATCGAGGAACAGCGTAGTTATGAAGAAACAATAAAAGGCTTAAAAGAGGAATATGATGAGCTAAAAGATATTGAAGCGGTACATTCTGATATTAAGAGGCATCTCGCTGAACAGAGAGATATTGGAAAAGAGATTCAGAGAGATCGTTCTAATAAAGCAACATTAGATAAATTTGAAGCAGAAATAGATCAGTATCTAATTGATGAAAGAAAGACAAGACTTGAGGAAATTAAAGATAGGTTTTCTGAAGATATAACAAAAACTCTCGAGGAAGGCACGCTTGAGGAAGTAGATAAGGCTTTACAAAAACGGGCTGAAGACTTGCGTGCTGCTGCTGCTTTATTCAGAGAAGAAGGGCAAATAGAAGAAGCACAGAATATAGCTGCACAGATTGCACAACTTGATGATATTATAGCTGAACGCCGTAAAGCTAAGCACGCCGGAGATGAGCAAGAAAAGTTCAATCTTGAAGTAGAGTATCAAGAACGCACACGTGAACTAATTAGAGACCGTATCACTTTTCTCGATGAAGAAATTAGAGATTTTAGAAATCGTATTGAGGAAGCTGAAGAAGCCGGACGCCTTGGACTTGATAAGGGTGGCGGACTCAGAGCACAGATTCCTGGTCTTGAGGAAGCTATTAAGAATATGCAGGGTCAATCTGAACAGTTAACAAGGCTTCAAAGTGACGTCCTAGCAGCACAAGCAGAGATTCAAGAAAGATTTGAAAGATCATCTGAAGTTGCGGAACGCGTACAACAATCTTCATTTAAGTCACAGGAAGAAATTATCGAGAGTGCAAAAAATATCATGAAAAGTGTAGAAAAAGCCGTTAAATCAGCTGAATTTATATATCGAAATGCACCTGATCCAGAGAATAGAGCTTTTGGTGGCCTAATCCATGGGACTGATACTGTGCCTGCTATGTTGACTCCGGGTGAGTTCGTTGTTAATGCGAGAGCATCGCGTAAATTCTATAGTCAGTTACAAGCTATGAATTCACCTATGAATTTTGCATCAGGCGGACTGGTTCCTGGAACGACTGTCAATGGAGATTTCAATATCAGTGTAAATAGCTCGGGTCATCCGAGAGTTGATGCTGTGACTATCGGTAAAGAGTTGCGCCGAGAAATTCGTCGTGGGCGTGTTACATTAAATTAATATCATGAGTTTCTCTGTAGGAACAGTTGATTTACGAAATCCTGTCTTTGGTAATACTATTTCGCTACAGCGTAATAGTATTCAAAGATACACGCGCGGAGGTGACTTCAAATACTATAACCACACTGATTGGCCACAGGTAGAGATCCATCAATATACCTTTGAACGTATTCAAAAATCAGTAATGAATGCCTTAAAGACATTCATTGCGACTAATGCTGGTACCGTAGTGGCTATTGACGATCATTTCGGCGATACCTATAATGCGTATATACTAGGTACTGTAACTATAGTATCTGTGCGTCCGGATTGTTCATACGATATTTCATTAGTGTTAAGGAAGGCTTAAATGGCTGTTAGCTTAACATCAACGTCTGATTCTATTTCATTTGATGCACTCTCACTCGGTGAGGGTGAAGAATATGATCCGAGAACAATTTACCACATGATGATGGATGGAACAATTCATAGTCTTATACGGACTAGTCCTATAAGTCTATTGACACTAGTATTTCCATCTATCAAAAGAGATAAGTATAAAGACTTAATCTCTTTTCTAGAGGCTTCTCGCGGGGAGGAAATTACTCTAGTGAATAGCGAAGTTTCTCCTTCTGAAACTTGGGTTGGTTATATTCAGAATGAACCGTCTGATATTGAAATTTTTGCCCGCACAGGTTGTGCTACTACTGATAAAGAAGAAGTAGCATCCTTTCAATTACAATTTATATGTAGGAAATCATAGTGGCAACTGGAGTAGAAATTAATTTTGCGGTCCAAATATATTGGAGCGCGGGAGATGTAGTGTATAACGACAAGGCCGCCGGCAGTGCTGAAGGCAGGCTGCTTGAGGTTAGTAATGTGAATATGTCAGCTAACTCTCGTACAGTTAGCTTCACTCTTGACGACACTGATGGAACATTGCGCGGTCTATTAGACACTGAGATAGTTGAGGGAACCGTATGTAAGGTTGCAGTGGTTATTACAGGGGGATCAACATATGTTTTATTCAATGGGCAATTATCATCGGATGTTATCTGGTCAGAAGGTGAACGGCATCTAACATTAAATGCTGAGAGTGTTGATGAATCGAATCAAAGTTCAGAGATTGGGTATACGCCCATTGAGGGCGCATTCGCAGCCCTGAAAGAAGAAGCATATGGAAAACCTTGGCCTGTAGTTGTGGGTGTATGTGACAGGGTTCCTGCTGTTCGAGTCGAGTTTCAAGAAGATTATACTTTGAATACGATGCCGTATATTAATTATGATACATCAACATACCATATTGAAGATTTAGAAAATGGCGATGGTATATCCATTTTTATTGATAGGATAAAATTCATTGGTGATCAAGTAGATGGTACCTTTACTCCTACTACCAAAAATGCAGTTATTGATACAAATATTGATCTCACTGATCGTGTGGTTGGTGACGATGATGAATACAATGATTGCGTAGTCTGGTTGACAGACAGCAGTGTTTCATTGTTGAATAAGTTCTGCATTATGAATGATCCAAATGGTGTACAGGTTGTTAATAGATGTACCGGACAATATGGTGCAAAGTGCAAATTCTCGCAACCTTGGGGATGGTTACCGGATACAACAGACTTTATTATTGAGACTGCTGGATTTCCTAAATCATCTTGGACAGCTGAATATGAGATATATGATGATTCAGATAATATGCTATTTCGTCTTCCGCAAGACGGATGGCAGATACAGGGAGGCTCACCTGTATACTATGATTCTGGTGAGGATTATGATGATAAATATATTTGTAATCTCATAGAGTCAGACAATATACTTGCTGTATGGGGCAAGAGAAAATATTTTGGAAAAGATATCTGGTCACAGATACCATCGAGCTATTATACAGTCAATTTAGATGATTCAATAACCACTGATCCCGGATCAGTAAGTCGAACAGTTACCTCTATCGAATTTTCTGAATCCTTGAAAAAGAAATACTGCGAGAATTGGGAAGAAGATATTTGGGTATCAGTTGATTCAATAATACCAGGAACAACATCAGCAGCTATTGAGTGGATTGTATCAAATTATACATCATTATCAATGGATGCTGATAGTGCTACTGTGACCCGACCCTGTAATTTTATGTTCACTGGTAATATGGATGCTATCGCCCTTATTCGCGGGATAGCTGAACAGTCTGCCTGTGAGTTAGTTATTACTAACGATCAAGAAGTCAAACTGATAGATTTGACAGAAAATATCACGTTAAGTCCTGACCATACTGTTGATGAAGATGATATTATTTTTAAATCACTCGAACTCGGGCTACAAGAAACAGAAGACTATAATACTGTTTTAGAAGCTAAGTACGTTTTACGTTATGATGGCAGACCGTCTTCAGAGAAAGTGTATGCTGTATCAAGTCAAGTCAGTCAATATGGTGTCAAGAAACGTTCATGGGACTTAGATTATATTACTTGTACAAGTTTTGCTGAAGCCATTGTGGACTTTTGGCATAATAGATTTACTAAATCATGGAAAACAGTATCTTTCCAAACTTTTACCGATGCTTTATCTTGGGAGATAGGTGATAGTATTCATATTGACTTATCTGCCGGTATATTAGATAGTGCTCATGGTAGAATTACGGCTATGACATTCAATCCAGAAACTGCGTTAATGTCCGTGAAAGTAGATTTAGCACAGCCATCTGGATCAAACAGCGATGATTCAACTTGGTGGACTCTAGGAGCCTATTCCTGTGATGCATTGGCGGATATAGAAACTGACTTTGAGGTTCCTATTGATGACTCTTGCGCTAATTGGATTGTATTCAGTAGTGCACCAGTAGCAACATATTTTGTCAGATGGATTAAATTACCGAGTAAAGCCTATCGTTGGTCAACAGTAAAGATTCAAGCTGAGATTGTTGATAAGCAAGGAAACAGAATACCAGAAGCATTTGTTGATTTAGAACTAAGAGCAGTACCATCTAACGATAGAGATAATTTTTGGAAAACGACTGCACAATTCATAAATGGATTCTATGAAGATAATGCTAATTTTAGATTTCGTGGTGGGCTAACACCTTGCACAATCATGTTTGTTTTTAAATCTAATGACAAACGTATAAAGACAGGCGTCGCTAAAACGACACAAATCGCTAGAGGTTGGTAATGGATATTATTCTTGAATCACCGCATGAAGCTGGTTTTAGAATTTCACCGTATTATGATTCCAATGGTGATGAGTCTTGGAATAGTGTGAATGTTGCTAGCGGTAGATTCTATGATCATGATAATTCTTCGTGGGTTACGGCTCCAGCTGTTGAAGATATTGGTGATTCAACAAATAAGTATATTATTGTAACATTAGACCCAGGTGTTGATGCAACTATATCTGCAACTGATACTCTTCCAACGGATTTATCTACTGTAAAATTATTAGCTGAATTAGTTTTTGAAACTTATACTTTAGATACAGATGAAACTCCAGACGATCCTGATTATCTTGGTCAGCAGGTTATTAAATATTGGAAGATTTATCATGAAGGAGATTATATACCGAATACTGGCTGGTTAACAGGAGAAGATGTTGACTCTGATCCTACATGCTATGCCGATGAAATTTGGAGATATGATTCTGGTGATGATGATTATTATAGAACAATATCGCTAAAAGATCAGCAACTATTAAATGATGCCGGACATACGATGCTGGCATGGTCGGAGGATTCCGACGGTAGGGTTGATATCGGTACCAGCAGTACAAATAAGGATTTCAAGGTATGGGGAACATTATACTGGGATAATTATATATACTGGAATGATGATAATAACTGGGGAGAGTACACAGCAGGATCATATCGTCTTAGAGTCAAGGTTGATTCTGTATTATTCAATCCGGATAATTCTGGTACAAGTACGTTTGTTTTAGGAGATGACTCTGGATCAAATTGGTGGGATTCTTTTAATATCTATTCAGATAGTTTTATATTCTCTTCTTCTACTAACAGTTATATGTATATAAATAGTGGTGGGTCAGCTGTCGAGATATTCTCATCCGGAAGTTTGTCACTAGGAGTCACTAACTACCTCTACATCAATTCAGAAGCAGGTGTATCTATAACTGATGGGTCTACAAAGATATTTGAGAAAGGTATCATGGTAGCAAGTAAAACGGATTTTGAAAACTATATAACGGGACTATAATGAAAATAGAAATTGATGAAGTAACGTACAACAGCCTTCTTGATGCATTAAATCTTAGAGCGATTACAAGCATCAAGATTCGTGATAATATTGTTCAACAAATAAAGGAGCAACAGGATGAAAAAGTTAGTGAATCAAATATTACTAAGCCTGGGCCTATTGGTGTTGGTAAGCCCAATCGTGAAGGCGGAGCCGAGTAGAGTAGTAACTAATTACTTTACAAATGCGGTAATTACTGCTAACAGCTTTACTAATGCTGGGGATACTGGTCTTAGTGTTAGCAATAGTTATGTTTGTTTCAAGGTTGCAGAATTACCGCAACTGACTGATTCACAAGCATCAAATGACGTTGGTGCCGTGATGCATGGTCTTTGTGATTACCTCTACGATCAGATTCAGGCATTAGCTTCCTCGAATCGTCCTGTGTATTTTACAGTATCAGAAAATATTCAGGCACAAACGGATGGTACTTTAAGAAAGAGTCATAATGTATCTATCTATAAAACGCCTACAGGATACAGTTACACAAGTGAGTGATTCAAAAATACAGTGGAGAAAGCATCCATCTGGTGTTTTAATAGCTCCACGACGTGGGACTGCACCAAAAGAATATCCACCAGGCTATGAAGCGTCAGATTCAGATCCATTTGTTGCTGTATTAACTCTACCGGATTGTGCACATCGAGAAAATAGGTTAGTATATAAGCAATGTTGCGGTACAGTGAAAATTTTACATTGTACGCTCTATGAAGAACCAACTAGCAGGGTCAAGTGCGTACAGTGTGGAGGTAAGAACTAATGACTGTTGAAGTATTAGAGGGTCTTCGTGTCCGCGTGTTGATCGACGGTTCTTTTGTAGTTCCTAGAGTAAAAAAAGAACTACGTGCAAGACTCGATCAATTCTTTACTCGCGTTGATAATACAGACGATAGATGGTACTTAAAATTCTATCTTGAACATACTGATTTTGCAGATCAGTTTGCCGGTAAGGTTTGTTATATTATAGGTAAAGGTCCGAGTCTGGATAATTTGTCACTTGATGACTTTCCGGAGTCTGACGCGCCCATTATCGCTATTAACGAGGCTATACATAAAGTAGAGTCTTTAGGACTCCCGAATCCTACTTTTATGATGCAGCAGGATACGTATGTTGGTGAGGATGCATTACCTATTGATGCAACAGTCCTGCTTGAGTGTAAAGCCGTCGGACTGTACCATGACTATGAAAAATTACAAATGTTCTGCTGGCATGAATTAGGTGTTAACCACCGTAACTGTACGGCAGCATTGGCGGCAGCTTTCGCCCAGAAATTTAATGCAGAAAGACTCGTAATGTTATGCCTTGATGCCTGCGCTAAAGGCACACTTGGTTATGCTGGCTGTATTGGTAAGAATCCAGAATCCTACGGACCAGGAGATAGATTCCTGAAGCATAGGAAGATGATTGAATCCTCTACCACATTACCTATTGAGTGGATTACACCAACATACCGCGCCGCATCAACAAGTTATACACCATCGCCGTTGCCAGACAATCTTGAAGAGCATCATGAGAACGCTCTCTTGTGATGTTGAGTTGCTTGCAAACCCAGGTAAGATTTGTCTTAAAGAATGGTACTACCTCTCCCTTCATGGCCGCATGGTCATTGAGGAAGTTGCAGATTGACAAGGTGTCACGGATTCTTGGATCAAAATACTGATCATAACGATCCTCACCCAACCACTTTTTCATAAAGTTAAGATCAAAAGCGGAATAGTTGTGGCCTAAAGGATAAATCCTTTTCGGACGACCGTATTTGTTGCACGGAATTCCTAGCTTACCGATCCAATCTTCAAGAAGATCGACTGCCTTCTCACGGTCATGCCCACGAATCGCTATCTGAGCTAATTTTAGCTTATTGACCTTCATCGCCTCTACGTCAGCAGTCTCAGGAGACTCTGGTGCAATATCAATATAGAAAGGCACAACATCTTTACGCGGCAAACAATTAGCATCAAGTGCTAAAATTGCTAATTGAATCATTTCATGCCTACTCGGATCAGTGCCGGTTGTTTCAATATCTATAGCGCACATTTGATCACCATTCCAATGTTGCATACTATACTTAATCGGACTACTCATTACAACTTTCCTTTCTTGTAAGTAAATCAGCTATCGCGTAATGGACATTAACATAATAAAGTTCCATATCTTTAGGAAACCTCTGCCACATAAGTTTTACCGTTTTAATTGAGTGGTAATGCCACCAATGTTTCTTGTCTGCTGTTTTATTTATATGTGGTAATGTTTCTGGACATCTGCAACCCATTACACGATTCAATCCGAGTAATAGATTTTCAAATAGTATATGCGAGTGTGCGTAGTCCAAGAAAAAGTATAGTCTATCACGAATCTCACTATGAGTATAAGTCATAATGAAGTTAGTGAGTCCTATTCGCTTATTTAATAGATACCAGCTAACTATAGTATCTAATGGATTACGAATCGTCGTAAAAATATACTCGTTACCAGTGAAACCATCTATCTCCTTGGGTCCGGCGTGATGCTTACGTGTACTGTGTCCTTCAGGGAACCCTTTTTGTAACACAGCTTCAGTTGTCATTGATGCTGTGCGTGGATGTGCTAAGTAAAGTAAAACATCTGGAATAATAAAACTCATCTTGACTCCTTTATCCATAATACCTCTGTGGCGTGTCCACGTTTTTCAACATTAGCCAACATTTCTTTGTATCCACCATCTGCTGTATGCAAACTTTGAATAGATACAAAAGCCTTCCATTCGTGTCTATCATCCCAATCACGATTATTGTAAAGGGAATTATCGTAACCGGACAATGCTACAAATCCTTTTAGTCTAAATACAACATCCAACAAATGTCGATGGGCATCTATAGGCATCTTATGTCCATAGATTCCTGAATCAGTACCAAGATACGGTGGATCAAGATAAAATACTGTATCCTCTGAGTCGTAATCGTAGCAGCATTGCTCCCAATCCTGATTCTCTATTTGAACATATTTGAATCTCTCATGGATCGGAGCGAACAATGGTAAGCGATCACGGATAGAAGCCAGTCGAGCCTTTGATGTTGTAGATCGACCAAAGTTTCTACCGAGACTTCCGAAACTATATTGTACCATATAGTACCAGCGGCCAGCACGTTCTACGATATCGGCGGTATTTTTCCATGTCTCTCTACAGAAACAAAAATCTTCACGTGAATGTACTGTAAGTTCCAGCCAAGCACACAATTTATCACATAACTCTGGTGATCGAATACAACGATAAAAATCCACTACGCCGCTCCAGCGATCATTATACACATCCAGCTTACAGGGTGCCTTACAAAGTAGCACGGCAGCTGATCCACCGAACGGTTCCACATAGACTGAAGAATGTGGAAGTATGTCAACAATCTTTTCTGCTGATTTACTTTTACCACCTGGGTAAGCAAATAGGGGTTTTAGTATGTTGTCTCTTGATCGCTGTGTCAAGGCATCGAGTTCATCAAAAAGTCCCATTGATATCCCCTTAGCTATATCAGCTCCATTTTTCTTAAAACTTTCTGCGTGGATTCAAATAGTCCAGCGACACTCTTTTCTTCACAATTAATAACATAATCAATATACTTTTCATTGACACGTTGTTCACTAGCATGATTACTGTAATCAACTCCAGCTAGTCTTACCTCAATTACCACGCCGTCATAATCGTGAATAACATATGTTTCATTATCAAAACGAACGTCATCAATTAAAGCGAATGATGCGCTACAGTCATCTAATTGTTGCCGCATCTTATTGATCCAATAGTTTGTATCAATACAATTACGACAAACATCTGTACCAAGTAGCTGCAACAATCTACGGCCTCTTTCATCTTTTAC
>Ga0180432_10007765_pt1 | contig 13547 bp, 11 predicted proteins | sample SS_ome_10_FD_132414 | JGI IMG/M metagenome (GOLD analysis project Ga0180432, IMG submission 132414) | Hypersaline lake sediment archaeal communities from the Salton Sea, California, USA - SS_1_MS_2 metaG | ecosystem: Environmental > Aquatic > Non-marine Saline and Alkaline > Hypersaline >...
CGCCGAGTCGCCCGTCTTCTATCCGGTGGAGCTGTTTGAGCAGGAGGTCGAAGGCTCGGTTGTATTACGTCTGTTCATCACAGAAGACGGAACGATCGTACCTGAATCGACGCAGGTGGCCGAAACCAGCGGCGTCGCGGCGTTGGATTCTGCCGCGGTCGCCGGCGTGGCGGAGATGCACTTTGCTCCCGCTCGCAGGAACGGCACTCCGATAGCCACATTGTTCCTGCAACCAGTGCACTTCAGGCATCCCGAGCGATCGGGGCTCGGAGACCAGCCGTGAGTGGTGAGGGATATTTCATTCTCTCTGCCGAGACGACGTTTTCTGCGGCTCACCGGTTGCCCGATGCGGGCGAGTGCGCGCAACTCCACGGTCATAATTGGCGCGTCCGACTCAATGTGCGCGTCGACGAAACCCAGCTGGACGGAACCGGCATGGGCATAGATTTCCGGCTCATCGAAGAGGTCGTGCGCGCGGCGGTTGCCGAGTTCGATCACGCATACCTGAACGATCTCAAACCGTTCCAGGACCGTTCGCCAACCGCTGAAGTCATTGCCCGGGAGATCTGTCGACGCGCCCAGAAGTTGCTCGAGGAGTCTGCACCCGCGGTTACAGTCGCCGAGGTTGAAGCCTGGGAAATGGCTGGATACCGCGCAGCATACCGTCCCTCATGAGTCGCATAACCATCGTCACCGGAGGTTCGACTCCGGAACGCAATGTGGCGTTCGCGGGAGCAGCGCAAGTCGTCCAGGTGCTGCGCTCGGCCAGCCACTTTGTCAGCGTGATAGATACAGCAACAGGAGCATTGGCAGCATCGATCGAAGCGCAATTGCTCAAACCCGACGTTGGCCGGCTTCCACCCACCCAAGAGGAACTCAGATCGCTTGCCGAGCGAGAGAACCTCCGGGACATTGTGCAACTGCCAGAACTACGGCTGGCTGACGTGGTATTCCCAATCCTGCACGGGCGTCAAGGTGAGGGAGGGGAGCTACAGGCACTTTTCGACGACGCTGGGTTGCCGTACGCCGGTTCCGATTCGGCGGCGAGCGCGTTGGCAATGGACAAGAACGCTTCCAAACAAGCATTCTTCGCCGCCGGCATTCCTACGCAACCCTGGCTTTTGTGGCCGACCGACACCGATTCCATCGACGAGCTCGGCTTTCCGCTAATTGTGAAACCGTCGAAGGTTGGATCATCGGTTGGGATTTCGGTCGTTCATTCTCACGAGGACCTCAGTGCCGCCATCGACCTTGCTACGCTCTACGACAACGATGTGATTTTGGAGAAGTTCTCACCTGGCCGGGAGCTCACGGTAGGCGTACTCGGCGATCGAGCTCTGGCCGTGGGTGAGATCCGGCCCAGCCATGAGCTGTTCGACTACGAGTGCAAGTACACACCAGGAATGACCGAAGAGGTTTTCCCCGCACGAATCGACGCTACCAAGCGCAGTCTACTGCAAAACCAGGCTCTCGCGGCACACCGAGCACTCGGATTGCGCGATTTCTCCCGCGTCGACTTCAAAGAGGATGCGAACGGGGTACCTCAGTGCCTCGAGGCAAATACCCTCCCCGGTCTCACGTCCACCAGTTTGCTGCCACAATCTGCGGCTGCGGCCGGTATATCGTTTGGAGATCTAGTTGAACAAATCTGTTCGATGGTTATCAGTAGGGCCCAAACGGGGAACAAAGACTACCCCTGAGGTAGTAGATTCAGTTGTATGCAGTTTCACACGTCATATGAATCGTCACCGCGTCGATCGCCGTATTCGCTAACGCCGTGGGTCAAAGGCCTCATCATGGCCAACGTGGTCGTGTATTTCCTCACGATCACGATTCTGCCAGGCCCATGGGTGATCAATCTGCTGGCGTTTCATCCCAGCCAGTTGGGCCTGCGTTGGTGGACGTTTCTGACCTACATGTTCGTCCACGATGGGTTCCTTCATCTGCTCTTCAATATGCTGCTCCTCTTCTTCTTTGGCCCGGCAGTAGAGGAGCGCATGCGTGGATCCGGCTTTGGTCTGTTTTACTTCACCTGCGGGTTCGGTGGTTCCGCGCTGTCGTACATCGCGGCCTTCTTCTCACCATCGCTTCCGATTATCGGAGCGTCGGGTGCGGTGCTGGGCGTTGCGCTTGCCTTTGCAATCCATTGGCCAAACGCACCGATCTACATCTTCCCGCTCCCAATGCCGATCAAGGTGAAATGGCTCGTTGCCTTCCTAGTTGTAACCAACCTCATGATGGCAGGGGCAGGAGCGGAAACAGGCATCGCCTATATGACGCACCTTGGTGGCTTGTTGTTTGCTTTCATCTATGTGACGTCCGAAGAACGGGTGATGCAGCGGGCGAAACAGGTCTTCTACCAGCAGCGCTCAACTCAGGAACCCGCGTCGTCTAGACGAAGGGAATCGGAGACGAACAGGGAAAAGGTGACTGCCGGAAACGTGCCGCGAGCCGCCGCTCAGAAGCAGCAGGACGATCGCAGTGCTGCCATCGATCGCGTGCTCGATAAGATCTCCAAGGACGGCATTGAAAGCCTAACGACCGAAGAACGCTCGCTTCTCGAAGAAGAGAGCCGGCAGATGCGCAAACACTAGGAACTCGGGGCTTGTTTGTGTGCGCACGCCTTCCCAAATTGGGGGCGGCGTTTCATGCTAATCGACCTCGTTCCCGAATTCCTCTCCGCCCTCGAGGCGAAAGATCCAATGGCGGCGTATCGCCGCTATGTAGACGACCACCTCCCGGTACTGAAGGCCTATTGGCATAACTACATCATCGATCTCGACAGCCCACATGCCGAGAGTGTGATCGAGCGGAGTGTTGCGGCCGATCGCAAAGACCTCCACACGATGCTGCACGATTTCGACATCGCTGCAGCCGCAGAAGAAACGATAGCTCGGTGTGAAGATCTGTTCGATATCGACTGCGCAATTGATGTTTACCTAACGGTGGGTGTGGGTGGCGCGAACGCCGGAGAATTGGTGGTCGCTGGACGTGGCATTGCCTTTGTCTGCCTCGAACATTTCACAGGCAAGGCAAATCCTTCTACTCTTGGACTTGGTCTCAAACCACAGCAAATATCGCTTTGGCTCGCGCACGAGATTGCACATGCGGTCCGATACCTCTCACCGAAAAGCAACAGCGAGATGAAGAGGATTGTTGCCGAAATGGGCGGCTACTATGACTACTGGGAAACGGGGAGTCGAGCTTCCTTCCGCGAGTTGATAGTGAACGAAGGGCTCGCCGTGGCTGCGGCCCGCAAGGCCGCTCCCGGTTTCGAGGCTTGGGATTACTTCGGCTACGGTCGCCGTCAGTTCCGCCGGCTTCGTGAGCTCGAGGCGTTTCTCACTCACCACCTTCGCAGCGAACTGGACAACACTGGCCTGGGGTACCGACTTCGCTACCTGGCGGGAGGGGCAAACCCCAACCAACGGCTCGTTGGCGGCAAAGTCATTCCCGAACGGGCTGGTTACTATCTCGGTCACCGAATGGTCGAGAACACGGTGGCGCAGCTTGGCCTTGCCACCTCGTTGCGCACTGAAGCAGACGCGTTCGAAGAGTTCGAAGACCTCGCTGCCGATCAGACCGCCTGAGAACGCAGCCGGAAAGGATAGAGATGGCAGGAGCGCAAAGCGCGTCGCAAGACGAGCGCCGCGCAAATCACGCTTTGCGCGAAGTGCTGGACGAGTTAATCGACCACGTTCGGGATCTCTCGAAAAGACGAGACAAACTCACGCAGGACGAAGTCGAATATTTCCAAGAGCGGCTTCAGTGGCTCACCGATGAAATCTGTCACTTGGCGCTACGAGGCAGCTCCGACGAAGGTTAGCCTACTTGCCGACGCAAAAGCTGGCAAACACCTGGTTCAACACATCTTCCGGAGTAACCAACCCGATAACGCTTTCCAGCGCTGTGATCGCCGCGCGTAGATGGGTTGCGGCAACCGCGGTTTCAACCCCGCCCGACCGCGCGGTTCCAAAGTTTTCAACTTCCGTAAGGGCGTTTTCCACGGCAACGCGATGACGTGGCCTCGTAATGAGTGGCTCGCCACCCAAGGTCGATCCACGCACCATGAACATCGATTCGACGAGCGCGCTACGTAGAACCGATAGGCCACCACCGGTCGTCGCCGACACCATTATTCCGTCGGGCGCATCCCGTCCACCCGGCAAGTCCGACTTCGTGCGAACAACGAGACACGGCTTCTCGCGTCGCTTGATGAAATCCGGCACTTCGGCCACGTCGCCCGAAGATTCGCTACAGTAGAGCACTATGTCGGCCTTTGCGAGGTACCGGTGACTGAATTCGATGCCAAACCGTTCGATCGCCTCTTCAGTGTCGCGGAGGCCTGCCGTGTCCACCAGTCTGAACGGGTAGCCGTCGAACGTGGCTGGTGCCTCGATTGCATCTCGGGTGGTACCCGGCGATTCCGTGACGATTGCGCGGTCTGATCCTAGTAGCGCATTGAAGAGGGTGGATTTGCCGACGTTTGGTGACCCGGCTATCACGGCGAGCGCACCGTCTCTCAACCGTTCGCCGGCTTCGGCCGTAGACAACAACTCCGACAACGAGTCACGCACTCGCACGATCGCGGTTTCTATTGTCTCTGGGTCGATCGGCCCGCTGTCCTCCTCGGGAAAATCGATCTCGTAGCAACAGAGTGCCTCGAGTTCCAGGATTTGCTTGCGCAGCGCATCTATCTTGCCCGAGAGAGCGCGATCGAGCTGACCAAGCGCAGCCTTGCGCTGCACCGGCGTTGTCGCCGCCACGAGATCACCAACCGCCTCAGCTTGCAGGAGGTCGATCTTACCATTTAGGAGTGCGCGCCGCGTGAACTCACCCGGCAGCGCCTCTCGCGCACCAGCCCTCAACAGCGCTGCGAACACCTCCCGAGGCACCAACACCCCGCCGTGCGTGGATATCTCCACCATATCCTCGCCCGTGTAGGACTCAGGTCCGTCGTACGAAAGGTAGAGGGCTTCGTCCAACAACTCACCGCTGACCATGTCCACGATTCTGGACTTCCGCGCAGTTCGTGCGGGCTTCGTCGCAAACGGCTTCAGAACGGATGCAGCCACACGGTGAGCGTCGCGACCCGATAGTCGGACAAGGGCAATCGCCGACTGCCCGGGTGGCGTTGCCGGCGCTGCGATTACGTCTGTGAGCATGTTAGTAAGTTACGCGGAGACTACGGATCGGGCTTCGGTTTCTTCTTCGGCAGTTTGCCGGCCTTTGCCATCCGCTCTCTTGCGATCAGCCATTGCTGCGGCAGACTCGCAATATTGCTCACGGCATAGTAGAGATTGAGGCCCGATGAAAACTTCATGAACAGCACCGTAAACATCACCGGCATGAAGTAAACCATCATCTTGGTCTGCGGCGTCGGTGCAATACCCAGCTGCCCCAGCTTGGAAACGCCGAACATCGATATGCCCATCACAATGGGAACGATGTACAGGGGGTCGGCGCGGGAAAGGTCAGGCAGCCAGAGGAACGGAACGCCGCGAAATTCAATGGTCTCGCGGAACACGAAGAAGAGAGCGAATAGCACCGGCATCGGTAGCAGCATCGGCAAGCAGCTACCAAGGGGGTTCACCTGGTGCTCCTTGTACAGCTTCATCATCTCCTGCTGCAACCGCTGCGGGTCTTGTTTGTAACGCTCCTGCACGGCTTTTATTTCCGGCTGGATGGCCTGCATCGCCATGGAAGACCGCATGGCCTTCTGGTTCAGTGGCCAGAGCACCACCCTTACCGCCAGCCCGAACACAACCAATACCCAGCCGTAAGCAAGATTGAAAGTCTCGTGCATCCACACTAGGATCAGTGCGACCACTTTGGCTATCGGCTGAATGATGGGCCGCAGGAACCACCCGTAGGGGTTCATGTCCTCCAGGTCGTGGCCGATCCGCGACAGACGTCTGAATTCCTGAGGCCCTAGGTATACAGAGTGCCCGAACCTACCGCCTGGAGCCGGCAGTGAGATAACCAAGTCTGCCTCTGTCTCATGACGACCCGTTCGCACTCCACCTGTCATTACGGCGCCGCCGATGCGTGGCTCCCCCTCATCAATGGTCAGTACCACAGACGTGAAATAGCGGGATTTCATCGCTACCCATTCGAACGGTCCAGGCAGAACGGTGCGCTCGCCGTAATCGAGCGAACTGAAATTGGTCCGTTCGGACGACCTGCCCTTCACTACCGTGGCGTAGTTCCGGAAATCCCACACACTATCGGCTTCCACCAGCTTCAGTCGCGGCCCGAGGTTGACGAGCACTAACGCTGCATCTATCACGATGCCGGCGAACTCGCCTCGCACGTCGAACCAGTACTCGTCCGAACTGAACGTCTGCGTGATGCGGACGGTAGCCGCGTTACGCGTAGCGACCCACTCTAGCTCCGCCTCTTGCGTCGTCACGTCCAGCCGCGATCGTGATGGTTCAAAATGCCAATCTGCCAACGAGACGGTATCATTGCCGAATACCAAATCGTACGTGAAAAACGCCGAATTCTCCGGGATCAACTGTGCAAGCCCGGATTCTCCTGGAGCGAATGTCCTGTACGCCTTCGGTGTCGCGGATATGAGCCGCATGCCCCGACTGGAAAAGACGTATCTATAGAGATCAGACTCTACGACCACCGTACGTTCGGTTACCGTATCTCCTGGTTCTGTCTGCGTCTCTGCCGGTGTCTGCGTCTCTGGCGTTGCCTGCTCTAGGGGCGCTGGCTCAGACACAACGGGTGTGGAGTCTTCGACAAGTTCCGGCGCGTCACGTTCGGCGATATTAGAATCAACAGTGGGTAAGGAAGCTTGCTGCGGCGCTGGGCGCTGCGGTGGAAACAACAGCGACGGTATAACCGCCACCAGCAACATGAGACCAACAGCTAGAGCTATCTTTCGATCCATCTTCCACTCACTAAGGAACTGGGTCGAAGCCACCGGGTCTGAACGGATGGCAACGAAGAATCCGCCTGAGGCCCAGCCAACATCCTTTTAGCACCCCGTACTTCTTCACCGCTTCGAGCGCATATGTAGAGCACGTAGGGTAGTAGCCACAGGGAGAAGGCAATGGTGAGGCCAGCACCTGGTACGTTCGAATTAGCAGGATCACTACGAGTTGTGCGCCGCGTGAGATTCCCCGGAAGAGTCCAACCAAGACCCCAACCACCCCTCCAACTCGGCGGTGAGATCCACGAAACCGGCTCGATAAGCTGCTGCTCGAGCCCTGATCACGAGGTCGATCGCCGGAACTGACGGAAGAACGCGCCTGCGCACTATCTCCCGTACCTGACGCCGCAGCTTGTTCCGGGCTACCGCTGAGTTCCCGAAACGCGGAACTACCACCCCCAATCGGGGGTGATTCAGCCCGTTCGGAAGCCATGAGAAAAGGAGCGTATTCGTTCGGTGGCGGCGTCCACGTCTGACCACCTTCTGGATTTCTGAGGCTAATGCAAGACGCCGACTCCGAGAGTAACCCTCGGAAGTCAAACTTGTGCGTGTTTTGTAGGCACGCACACAGCCAGCTTCTTGCGGCCCCTCCTGCGGCGCCGGTTCAACACCGCTCGGCCCCACCTTGTCTTCATGCGAGCGCGGAACCCATGTTTGTTTTTGCGGCGGCGATTTCGCGGCCGATATGTCGGTTTCATCCTACTCCCTCACTTGCGGCCGTGTAAGCTAGTGGCAGCTTGTATCTAGGGCAAGGTTGACTTTTCCACATCGCAGAGATAACATCGGTCGCCCTTGACTATAACCCACCACCCAGCAGCCATAGATGGAACTATCAGTCACAGAAACCTGGCAACGTCTGGTTGACGAAGCACGGCACGTCCTTCCCGATGCTACCGTTCGCACGTGGCTCGAGCCTATAGAACCCATCGCTCTCAGCGAAGGCAGGCTGATTGTTGGAGCGCCTGATCAGTTCGCGGTGGAATGGAACGAGTCCAAACACGCATCCGTGCTGACCAGAATCGCCCAGGACGTCCTTGGCAAACCACTCGATATCGTGTTCCAGGTACAGGAGGAGCGGGCGCAGCGTCCTCAGATGGACTTTTTCGTCGCTCCAGCTGGGGAAATTGGCGCCGCGCCGAGTTCCGGTTCCACTCGCCCTCTCAACGAGCGATACTCTTTCCGCACCTTCGTGATCGGAAAGTCGAACGAGCTCGCCGCGGCGGCGGCTCACGCTGTGGCGGCCGCTCCAGGAAGAACCTACAACCCTCTGTTCATCTACGGCGCGACTGGGCTGGGTAAGACTCACCTAATGCAGGCAGTGGCACACGCAGTACTCGAACGCAAACCCGAGAGTCACGTCACGTACATGGGCGCTGAACAGTTCATAAACGACGTGATCGAGAGCATTCACGGGCGCAAGATGCCCGAGTTCCGAAAGCGTTACCGCGAAGACGTGGACATCTTCCTGGTAGACGACGTCCATTTCCTGGAAGGCAAGGAAATGACACAGGAGGAGTTCTTCCACACCTTCAATGCTTTGCACGAGGCTGGCAAACAGATCGTACTGACCTCAGACCGTCCACCGAAGGAAATCCCCGGCCTCGAGTCCCGTTTGGTGAGCAGGTTCGAGTGGGGCATGGTCGCCGATATCGGCCAACCGGACCTTGAGCACCGTATTGCCATTCTGCGAAAAAAGGCAGAGCAGGACCACCTCGAACTTGCGATCCCGGATGATGTACTCCGTTTCATTGCCGAACATGTACGCAGCTCTGTACGTGAACTCGAGGGCTGTATCATCAAGTTGCTGCTCTATGCGTCATTGAAACACCGTGAGATCTCGATCGAACTAGCTCGCGAGGCACTGGTCGACAAGATCAAACAGGGTGCGGCAACGGCCGATTCGTTGCCGCCGATGCCGAGCGTGGACCGCGTGCAGGAAGTCGTAGCACGGCGCTGGGGAGTGACCCCGGAAGGGCTGCGCTCTAAGGCTCGCACAAAGACCCTCACCGTGCCGCGTCAAGTTGCCATGTATCTCGCGCGTGATCTCCTCAGCATGCAGTTGGTAGAGATCGGTCAAGCCTTTGGCGGCCGCGATCATTCGACCGTAATTCACAGCCTCGATAAGGTAGAGCGGTGTATGAAAGAGGATCGACAGTTCAGAGACCGTGTGGATTTCGCTCGCCAGGAGCTAGTTGCTCCCTAGGGAACTGGAGCGGAAATCATGTGGACAAAATGGGGGCCGTTAGCATCGACACTAGACTGTCCACGGCGATTCAACATCGCTTACAAACAACCAACATCAAGCGGGGTCGGTAAGCTCCACACTGGCAATTGCTTGCAGACTTTATGAAGATTTCCTCTGTCTCTACTACGACTACTATTCATATACAAGTAATATAGAGTAGTTACTTCTTAAGCACTTGTGGAGAAACAATGAAGTTCACAATCACTCGAGAACGATTCCAGGAAGGCCTCCTCGCTGTAGCAGCTAGCGTACCCGCAAAGACGACACTCCCGGTGTTGTCGAACGTTCTCGTTTCGGCTTCCTCTGATGGCGTGCAAATATCTGGCACGGATTTGGACATAGCGGTGAGCACCACCGTTCCCGCGGAGGTCGATGAAGAGGGCTCTGTTACGCTGCCTGCCAAGAAGCTAGTTGAGATCGTCCGCGAGTTGCCAAGTGCGGCAATAAGAATTACTGGAGCAGGTGAGCAACGGATCAACCTAGAGTGCGGTCATTCGAAATTCAAGCTCCTGGGTATTCCGAAAGAGGAGTTTCCGAACTTTCCTGCAGTAGACTTTTCTGAAAGCTGGATGATCACATCGAGCGATTTACAGAAGCTCATCGGTCATGTTGCCTTTGCGGCGTCGACAGAGGAGAGTCGGCCGATTCTGAACGGCGTACTTTGGGAACTGAGGCCGGAGCGCATGCGTATGGTTGCGACCAACGGCCACAGGCTCGCCAAGATGGACGTACCAATTGCTGGCGGTACGACGTCAGCTGAGTTCATCGTGCCGCCAAAGGCGCTCGAGCAGGTCAGAAGGCTATTTGGGCCGTCAGACGAAGTTGCAATTGCGCGCAGCGACAACCACCTCGGCTTCAAGTGTGTGTCTACCGTGGTATTCACGCGGCTCATTGAGGGACCGTATCCGAACTATGAGCAGGTTATCCCTCGTGAGAACGACAAGAGAGCAACCGTGGGCAAACAAGGCCTGATAGCGGCGCTGCGCCGGGTCGGTGTTGTGGCAAGTGATCAAACGCACCGTGTGCGGCTGGCGTTTGGAACAGACACACTGGGCTTCTCGGTGAGCACGCCGGACCTTGGTGAAGCGCAAGATGAGATATCCGTTGGCTACAGCGATGAACAACTCGAGATAGGGTTCAACGCGAATTATCTACTGGACATCCTGAAATACATGCCCACCGACGATGTGGTAATGACGCTCAAGGCGCCGGAGCGGGCTGCGACGGTTGAGCCGCTGGATTGGGAAGATCCTGCCGAGTATCTCTGCCTCGTAATGCCGTTGCGCCTACTCGAATAACGCAGTGATGAGTGCTTGGCGGCCTTCAATGGCGCCAGGCCGTCAGCGGGTTGGTAGCCAGACCTGCGGCGCTCACCGTTTCGACGCGCGTAGCAGGATCACTGGGTGTCACTCCTGCAACGAAGACGCCGCGTCGCGCGCCCCCCAAAGACGCACCCAACCACCACATTGTCACGCCGAAGTCGCTATCCACATTAACGGCTGTAAATGCGGATACTGGCAGAGCCCTGCCAAGCGAAACTTCGGCACCCGCTCGGTACGCCATATCGTATCCTGTTTCTGCGATCCGATTCTGAGCCATCGCCTCTCCCTTAACGACGAGAAAATCTGGCAGCAATGTCCAGCTGAGGCTCGCAACGCCAGTGAGCGGGAGTGTGTCGTTTCGCACTTCGGGCTGGCCAATGTTCCGCAAGACTGCGCCGAACTGGATCGAGGGCAACAGGCTATAGCGGATGCCGATGTCAAAGCCGGTGTCGTTGTTACCAGATCTGAAATGCGAAACCGCCACACCGAGAGTCCAGAGACGAAGCGCCCGTGCCAATGCGAGCCGGTATGTGTGGATTGACGAATCGTTGAAGAGGCGCTCGCGGTTGTACCCGAACGATAGACCCTGTGAGTTGAACCCGAAGCTGAGTTGTGAAAGGCGAGTGTCTTGATCGATTGGTCGCTGAAGCACGAACTCGCCAAACAACGACGCTTCCGGAACAACGGCTAGGCCGGCAGGATTCACCCAGATGGCGCGTGCGTCACTTGCGGTCGCGGCGAACATGTAGTCAGCAGACCGGGGTGCAAAGGACTGGGCAAAGCCCAGCTCGAGCATCAGGCACAGTGCGCCACCGAGAATTAGTAGAGTGCGGGCCATGGTCACCTTATCAATATTGAGTCAATATGGGTCTGATTGATCGGAATCACGATCTCCATATCTGTGATACGCGCTTCGCCCTCCGAAGTGTCGGCTGAGACCATACCAAGGTAGCGACCCGTCTCGCTCAGGTACCTGTGGGTATGTCTTCTGCCAGTCCCTTCCAGGGTGAACGACCGACCCGCTTGGTCGCCCGTGCCACTGAACGTGTAATTGGATGTGGTGATTATGTGGAGCGCGCGTTCACCGGCTTGATGTGTCCAGTCAGTTGCAGAGTGCTGAGAAATCATCTGAATGGTATTGTCCAACCCGTTCACGGCCATCTGTGTTTCCGTGGTGTCCGACCAATCGTCACCGGATTCAACGCCACGATCCGGCACGATGGGGAAAAAAGGTCTCAGGAGTCGATCGGCAATCTCGCGGGCCAGCGGGCCCGCATCTTCACCGCCGGCGAAGTCGCTCAGGCGACCGTCACGCCCCACATTAGCTGTGAATGCCGTGCCCCACGCTGAATCAACTTGCTCGGGCATAATGCCGCCCGTCGCACCGTTGAAGAGACGGATTGAGTCCAACACTAGTGTAGCGGCGAGTCCCTGTGCCGCTGCAGCCAAGTCTGTATTCACGAAATACTCGAACGCGAAGTCTGTATGGGTGGGTTGCTCATCGAAGTACTGCGTCGTTCGCCCAAGGCTCACACCACGATATGTGGCGGTGAACGGCTGGTAGTGGGCGCGTGTGACCACTTCGAGTTCCGGCTGCCCGCCGCGGAACATCCCACATGCTGACACGGCAGCCGAGGCCGCAACCAGCGCGCCAAATGTATAGCCTGTGGAGGAAATCCTCATTCTACTTCTTTCTCTGAGAAGTCTGGTCGTGTGTGCGGGAATCATACGATACGAGGTTGTTTGGAGCCAGGGGGAAGGTGGCGGAGCCGTAAGCCGAGTTCTGTTCAGGCATCAGAGACGCCTGGACGGTCATCTGTCTGGGATGGCGGTCACCCGTCACCTCTGGCGGCCTACCCGCGGCTCGAGCGGCCCGGGTCAGGCCTCGCCGCCTATTTGGCCTTGCTCCGACTGGGGGTTACCGTGCCACGCCTGTTACCAGGTCGTGCGGTGGGCTCTTACCCCACCTTTTCACCCTTACCTGCCGCCAGGACAGGCGGTTTGTTTTCTGTGGCCCTTACCGTCGCCTTACAGCGCCCAGGTGTTACCTGGCAGTCTACCCTGTGGAGCTCGGACTTTCCTCGACCCGAGAAAATCGAGCCGCGACCGTCACGCCCCACCACCGTCTCCAAAACATAGCGTCCAAGTCGGGCACAAAGAAGGCGCGAGGTTGTTGATGAATTGGAGGTCCGTGTTGACGAAAAGTTGAGACTCGAGTGTTAGGGTGTTGGGTGCGCGTAACAGGGGACGGCAATGGATCTCTACGAAACCTTGAAGACAGTTGCTACCGTGGTTGAGCCACCACTGCGCTCACAGGTCGACGCGGCTGTCGGAGATGACTACACCGCGCTGCACACCAATTCGATGGGCGAGGCGCTGCGTGCCGTGCGAGAGAGGCCAGTGGCCGCAGTTTTCGTGTCACCTCGCTGTGTGAGGCGCGATGAGCTCCCACGAGTGGCTGCACTGGTTGACGGATTCCCAGGAGTGTCGACAGTGGCGGTGGTTTCTGGGCACGACCGGAATTCCAGCGAACGCCTGTTGGAGTTGGGTGCGTTTGGAATTCGCAGAATGGTAGACATCACTGCCTACGATGGCTGGCGCTATCTGCGTGAACTGCTGTCGCACCCTTCATCGCCGACTGCGGCGAGAATCTTCAACAGTTTAATCCCAGCCATGGGTCAACCAACCGAGGATTGCAGGACGCTGTTCGAGGCATTGGTTCGCTTGGCTCCAGAGGTGGCAACCGTGAAGGAGTTCACGCGCCGTTTGAACATTTCGCAAAGCACATTCATATCGCGGTTTCACCGAACAAACATGCCGTCGCCGAAACGGTACCTGGTAGGCATTCGACTACTGTACGCAGCGGCTTTTCTGGAGCTGCCGGGGTTGTCGCTCACGGACGTAGCTTACCGGCTGCAATACTCGTCGCCCCAGAGCTTTGGACGTCACTTGCGTACGGTACTTGGGAAGACTGCCGGTGAGTTCAGAGCTCGGTACCCGTTCAAGGTGGCAATGGATGAATTCCTGGAGCGCTTGA
>Ga0180432_10007766_pt1 | contig 13546 bp, 14 predicted proteins | sample SS_ome_10_FD_132414 | JGI IMG/M metagenome (GOLD analysis project Ga0180432, IMG submission 132414) | Hypersaline lake sediment archaeal communities from the Salton Sea, California, USA - SS_1_MS_2 metaG | ecosystem: Environmental > Aquatic > Non-marine Saline and Alkaline > Hypersaline >...
GCCGGAAAACCCAGCAGAGTTTCTTTTCGGGGTCAGACTATGAGCCAGAGCCAGCGTCACGGCCACGGAGCGGCCGCCTTACGCGATCCTGAACGCAAAAGGCAACCAGGGTCGCCCAGGGGCGCACGAGGCCGCGAGACGGCCTCCTACGCGTTCGCGCGTTCCGGCCACGTCTACGCGTTCCAATAAAAAAAAATTGTGACCGACAACGAACTAAAAAAAAATTGGGAAGCGTACAGGGCCACAGGCGACACGGACATCCGCCGTCGGTTGGCCGAGCACTATTTGCCGCTCGTCGAATGGCAGGCCCGCAAGGCCCTGGTGCGATTGCCGGTGGACGTGGGTGTCGAATACGGCGATCTGGTGTCGGCCGGGATGGTGGGCTGTCTCGACGCGATCGACCGATTCGACCTTTCTCGCGGGCTGCGATTCAACACGTTCGCGTCGCCACGGATCCGCGGTGCGATGCTCGATTGGCTGCGGCAATGGGATTGGGTGTCACGCGATCATCGAAGAAAAATGCAGAACGGTGAATTGCCAGAAATTTCCCGGTTGAGCCTGTCGCATCCGATCGCGGAAAACGAGTCGCGCGAATATGAACTCGGCGAGATGATCGCGGACGATGCAGCCCCGGTTGCGTCCGCCGGTCTGGATCGCGAGGAAAGTTGGCGATCGCTGTTGCGAGGGGCCGAAAGAGCAAGCAGGCTGATCGTGCTGCTCTACTACCGCGAAGGGTTGACGTTGAGGGCGATCGGCGAGCAGTTGGGGCTCTCGGAGAGCCGGGTGAGCCAGATTCATCAAAGAGTTCTCAACCGCATGCGCGACCACGTCCAACGCCAACGCGATCAGGATCGGCTGATGCCGCTCGTCGAGCAGGAGTTGACTCGGATCCTGCGGGCGCCCGATCCGCGAGCGCAGGCTTTGCGGCGGCTCGAGGAGGTGTGCGGCGGTCGGTTATCGCGCGCGGAGCGACGGTTCGCGGCGACGATGGTGGACCAGGTCCTGGGCTGGCTACGGCGGGATCCAATCAACGCCGCGTAACGCGGCAGGAGGACACGATGTTGGACCGATTCGAACGGGCCATGGCAGTGACGGAGACGGCGAAGTCTGATGGCCGGTTGACGGCCCAGGAGATGATCTGGGTATTGGCGGCTTGGCTTGCGGCGGCTGCGTATGCGGCCGAGCGGCTGGCCGATCCGACCGAACCGGTCGATCGCATCGCGTTGACCTCGTTGCTGATTGCGGCCTGGCAACGCGTCGAGGAGTTGCTCGCCGGCGTGCCGTTACCGATGGGCATCCGCTGGTTGGTGCGCCTGATTCGCGGCGCTATCGCCGACTCGCTGCCCGAGGTGGCCGACCAGTTGGCCGCCTGGCTTGATGCCGCGGAGTGAGAGCAGCACGAAGGATTCTTTGCGCTTTCGCGTTCCACGTTTCACGAAGGAGACTCTTATGCGACCCTTGCTCTTGTGCGTGATGGCGACGGCCGTGCTCGCGGCCCTGTTCCTCGGCATTGGCTCGGTGTGCCCTGGCGACGAGGCGGCCGGCCAACGTGCCTGGACCGCGACGGCGGGCGAGGCGGCGGGCCTCGATGCGGCGGATGTACCGGAACCGGTGAAGCGGCTGAACCTGCTGGAGCGCCGTCGGCTGGGGCTGACGATTCGCAACGTCAAGCCGATCGTTGAGCGATTGCAGGCGGAGGGGCAGATCACCGAGGAGACACCGCCTTCGACGGCCGCGGTGATGGTGTTCGAGGAGCTGGTGTCGGCCGACCCAAAAGCGTATGCGGACGCGTCGATCGACTGGGACGCCGTACTCGAATTCCTCGAGAAGCTCATTCCGTTGATCATCGCGATCATCAGCTTGTTCTGAGGTCCCTTCCAACCCCCGCTGGGAGATGAACCATGCGACGCGTTTCGCTTTTCATGACGACCGTGGCCCTGCTGGCCGCGGCCGCGCTGGGCCAAGCCCAAGAAGTCTCAATCGACGGCCCCGACACGTTCGAACCCGGCGGCCGGCCGGTGAAGCTCGACGTCGTCGGCGTGACGGTTGACGAACTGGTCGCCGGCAGCGGCCAGTTGATCCACTACCCGCGCGACGGCTCGGAGGTCTGGGACGCGGCCTCGTGGTCGGGCCAGCCCTACGTGCTCTTCTTCGCCGATCAGCCGGGATCCTACCTCGTGGCTGTTGCCTTCTGCCGCGACGGCCAGCTGATCTACGCCGAGCACGAGATTCGCAGTGAGGGGCCCGACCCGGATCCCGACCCGGATCCGGATCCGGACCCTGATCCCGATCCCGATCCCCCGGGTAAGCGACAGGTGATGTTTTTCCACGAGAGCGACCGCCTCGACAACTACGGTACCGAGCAACAGCAAATGTTGGTCGGATTGGCGTTTCGGCAGGCGCTCGAAGCGAAGGGTCACCGATTCATGGGATCGTTCGACCGGGACGCCGTCGCCGAGCAAGGCGTGGTCCGTTGTGAGGACGGTCAGTGTCGGGTCAGCCGCGGCGTGCCACCGGATCTGGAACCATGGTGGCAACACGTCCGCGGCGATCCGTTGCCGCGGGTGGCGATCGCGCCGCTCGAGGGCGGCACGATCCGCGACTATCCGCTGCCGGCGACGATCGCGGAACTCTACGAACTGATCGGAGGTGCCCAATGATCCGGCGATTCAACGCGGACACGCAATGGCAACACTTGGTCGACGCGAGTCCGGCGATGGGCGCCCTGCCGCGCCAGACGCGCTACGGCGACGCGCCGGGACTGGTACCGTTCGGCGCGGCTTATCCGGACAAGTTGGTGGACGAAGCTGACTACAAAGAGGTCATTACCCACTGTCACGAGCACAAGATTTTCACCCTCTACCATCAATACAACTCCTGGGCACCTGAAGGGTTCAGGTGGAACCAGAACGGGCTTGGCTATTGTTGGGCGTGGGGCGTCACTGCTGCGGTGATGGATTGCCGCGCCCGGGAAGGCAGGGAGACGGTGTTACTGGCTCCCGTGTCATTGGGCTGGCTTGTCAACTGGCGCAACCGCGGAAACTATCTGGAGTCGGCGATCCGCGGGGCGCGCGAACGCGGGATCGCACCGGCGGAGTACGTGCCCGATCCGCATTCGCTCAGCCACCGCAGCTATCGGGATGGCTGGGAAGAGGCGGCCATGCGGTACCGGCTCGGCGAGACGTGGGACTGCGACCCTTCGAGGATGATCCAGCATGCCATCTCCGTGCTGGCGACCGGAACGCCGCTTTACATCGCCTACAACTGGTGGGGCCACGCGCTGGAGTGCTGCGGCATCCGCTGGGACGAGCGCGAGCGGTACAACGTCGTGTGGCAGATCAGGAACAGCCACAACGAGGACGACTTGATCGAGTTGACCGGCACCCGTGGCGTCCCTGACGAGGCCTATGGTGTGCGTGCGACGCTGACCGTGTGAGAGGCGAATTATGGCGCCGGTAGTGGCTATCAAGGACGCAACTGTGGCGGGCTTCGGGACCATCGGCCTGCTCCTCGGACAAGCGATTCCCGAGGGACTGGGCGCCCTGATCCAGGGCGGGGCTTTCGCTGTGCTGGCGTACGCCTTCCTGCACATGATCATCCGCACCCTGCCGGCGTATCAGAAGTGCCAGGAGAACCAGCAGAAGGCGTTCATGGCAGCCCTCGACAAGATCGCGGCGCGCAACGCCGAAGATGAGCGGGTGTCTCAAGAGAACATCCGCAAGCTGACGCAGGCGATCAACGACTTGCGCGTCCACTGCGCGGCCCAGCATCGCGACTGAGGTAAGGCGCGTGCCAGCGAAGAAGCAGCCGTCTCATCGTCGGAGCAAGGAGGCGCTCGCGGCCTACAAGCGGCACAAGGAGGCAGCCGCGGCACGCAGTAAGGAGTCCTCGCTCGCCGGGCGCGATATCGGCGATCTGCCGCCGGTCGTCAACCCCGATCGCAAGACGCGGGCCGAGCGCGATTTCCAGTTCTTCTGCGAATCCTACTTCCCGCAGACGTTTTGCTTGGCCTGGTCGCCCGACCACCTGAAGGTCATCGCGCGGATCGAGCACGCCGTGCTCGAGGGCGGCCTGTTCGCCCTGGCGATGCCGCGCGGCAGCGGCAAGAGCACGCTGTGCGAGATCGCCTGCGTCTGGGCGGTGCTCTACGGCCACCGCGACTTCGTCTGCCTGATCGGTTCGGACGAGGGCCACGCGATGGACATGCTCGAGTCGATCAAGGCGGAGTTCGACGGCAACGACCTGCTGCTGGAGGATTTCCCGGAGGCGGTGTATCCGATCCGCTGCCTCGAGGGGATCGCCAACCGCTGCAGCGGCCAGCTCCACCAGGGGCAGCGCACGCACATCACCTGGACGGCGCGGGAGATCGTGCTGCCCTCGCTGGCCGACTCGAAGGCCTCCGGCGCGATCATCAAGGTGGCCGGCCTGACCGGGCGGATCCGCGGCATGAAGTTCAAGCGGGCCGACGGCCAATCGGTCCGTCCCAGCCTCGTGGTGCTCGACGATCCGCAGACCGACGAATCGGCCCGGTCCCTCTCGCAGTGCGCCACGCGCGAGAGCATCCTCGCCGGCGCCGTGCTGGGCCTGGCCGGACCGGGACGCAAGATCTCCGGCATCATGCCCTGCACCGTGATTCGCCCGGGCGACATGGCCGATCGTATCCTCGACCGCGAGAAACACCCGCAGTGGCAGGGCGAGCGGACGAAGATGGTGTACGAGTTCCCGGCGAACGAGAGACTCTGGGAGCGATACGCCGAGATCCGCGCCGAGTCGCTTCGGGCCGAACGCGGCCTGGCCGACGCGACGGCGTTCTACCGCGAGCACCGGGCCGAGATGGACGAGGGGGCCCGGGTGGCGTGGCCCGAGCGCTACAACCACGATGAGCTCTCGGCCGTCCAGCACGGGATGAATCTCAAACTGCAGGATGAACGCGCGTTTTGGGCCGAATACCAGAACGAACCGCTGCCGGAGGAGACGGACGCAACGGATGACCTCGACGTCGATTTCATCGCCGGCAAGATCAATCGGCTGACCGCCGACGATGTGCCTCTGGGGTGCAACCGGCTGACGATGTTCGTCGACGTCCAGCAGGCGTTGCTCTACTTCGTGATCACCGCCTGGGAAGATGATTTCACGGGCGTGGTGCTCGGCTACGGCACGCATCCGAAGCAGAACAGCGATCACTTCACCGCGGCCGACGCGCGGCCGACGTTGACCGACGTGGCGCCGGGCACGGGCTTGGAGGGCTCGATCTACGCCGGGCTCACCGAACTCGCCGGGCAGTGGCTCTCGCGCGAGTTCCGCCGTGACGACGGTGCGATGCTCCGGATCGAGCGATGCCTGGTCGACGCCAACTGGGGGCTGTCGACCGATGTGGTCTACCAGTTCTGCCGGCAGAGTGAGCACGCCACCGTGTTGATGCCGAGCCACGGCCGGTACGTCGGCGCGTCGAGCAAACCGTTCTCGGAGTACAAACGGCAGCGGGGCGACCGGGTCGGTCACAACTGGCGCGTGCCGAACGTCCATGGCCGCCGCCAGGTGCGCCACGTGGTCTACGACACTAACTTCTGGAAGTCGTTCATTTACGCCCGGCTGGCCGTTCCGATGGGCGACCGGGGATGCCTGTCGCTGTTCGGCGCGAAACCCGAGCGACATCGGTTGTTCGCCGAGCACCTGACGGCCGAGTACCGGGTGCGCACCCAGGGCCGCGGCCGGACGGTCGACGAGTGGAAGCTTCGCCCGTCGACCACCGAGAACCACTGGCTCGACTGTCTGGTCGGATGCGCGGTGGCCGCCTCGATGCAGGGCGTGTCGCTACCGGGCGCGGAGACCCGCGCGACCTTGTCGCGGACGCCCGCGGATCAACGTCCCTCTCTGAGCGATTTGCGAAGCCGATGACGACGCCGCCCGAGCAACGCCCGACGTTGGCTGAGCTATCCGACCGAGCCGGAATCGGCTGTCCCCATTGCGGCTGCCGGCACTTCTGGACGCTCTCGACCCGCCGTCGCGCCGACCAGATCGTGCGACGGAAGGCTTGCCGCCATTGCGGTTGGCGAATCACCACTTCCGAGCGGGTGGCACCGCTAGATCTGTAACCGGGCCGCCCGCGAACCGGAATTCTCAAAGATTCGTGGGACTATGTGCCGGTAATGGAAGCATGGCCGACACCATCTCAGAAGCGATCCAGGAAGGCGCCCTCGGGCCGAAGAAGGCCTCCGGGGATTCCGGATCGATCGAACAGCGCCCGATCAGCGAGCTGCTGGAGGCCGACAACCGTCGCGCCGCGCAGGTGGCTGCGGCCAGGAACCACCTGGGGCTGCGGTTCACCAAACTCGAACCGCCGGGAGCCGGATAGTGGGCTTGATCGAGTCTATTCGCCGTGCCTTCTCTCCGCGGCGACCGCGCCGGTCGCTCGATCCGGGTGCGCCTGTGCAGGGCCGGTACGACGCGGCGGCGCTGGGCGGCATCAACAGCCAGCATTGGGCCAACGCCGACGCCCTCGACGCCGACTCGGCCAACAGCCTGGCGGTGCGCAAGCGGATCATGCACCGCTCCCGATACGAGATCGCCAATAACGGCCAGGCGAAGGGCGTGCAGTTGACCCAGGCCAACTACGTGGTCGGCCGTGGCCCGAAGCTGCGATTGCAGACGCGGAACGAGGCGTTCAACGCGATGGTCGAGGCTCGCTGGAATCGGTGGGCGAAGAAGACCAAGCTCGCCCGCAAGCTCCGCACCGCGGCGAAAGCGAAGGTCTCCGACGGCGAGACGTTTTTGGTGGCGTTCAGTAACCTGGGTCTGTTCGACGCTCGTCAAGAGGTGAGCATCGACGTCCGCGGCATCGAGGCCGAGCAGGTCACCAGCCCCGGGCTGGCACCTGGCGAGCGATTGCGGGTCGACGGGATCCGGTTCGACCGGTACGGCAACCCGGTCACCTACGAGATCCTGCCCTATCACCCGGGCGGCGAGTGGAGTGGGTTCGCCAGTCAGCCGATCGACGTACCGGCTCGGTTTGTTTTTCACCTGTTCCGCGAAGACCGCCCGGGGCAGCATCGTGGAATTGGCGAGTTTACCCCATCGTTGAACCTGTTCGCCCAGGGCCGGCGGTACCGCGAGGCGACACTGGCCGCGGCCGAGAACATCGCGAACTTCTCGCTGTTCCTGAAGACGCAGATGGCGCCGGACGAGGGGCCGGACGCCGTGCGACCGCTCAGCACGATGCCGATCGACAAGGCGATGATGGTCGCCCTGCCGATGGGCTACGACGCGTTTCAGCCGAAGGCCGAGCAGCCGGCGGCCCAATGGTCGGAGTTCACGCGGTCCCTGTCTTGCGAGCAGGCTCGGCCGCTGAATATGCCCTACAACATCGCCAACGCGGATTCCAGCGGATACAGCTTCAGCGGCGGCAAGCTCGATCACCTGACCTACTTCGTCTCGGTCGACACTGAACGGGCCGACGTCGAGGACCAATGCCTCGATCCGCTGTTCGAACTCTGGTTCACCGAGGCCGTGAAGATCTACGGCTGGACCGTGCCGGCGGATCCGGCGCCGTCGCACGCATGGGACTGGCCTCGCAAACCGGTGATTGACGAGAGCAAGACGGCCAACGCCCGACGCGTGGACCTGTCGACCGGCGTGGCCAGCTTGCGCCGCATCTACGCCGAGGACGGCCTGGATTACGAAGACGAGATCCGCACGCTGGCCGAAGACTATGGCGTCAGTGTTGAGGAGATGAAGCGGAAGCTCTTCGAGGTCCACTTCGGTCCGGATATCGAGCCGGAGCAAGAGGACCGAGACGACGGCGACGGTGGATCCGGCAAACCACGTCCAACCGCCGCCGGTCGCAACGGCAATGGCCGGACGAACGCCAACGGACGCATGAACGGGAGGCTCCTGATATGAGCACACGTCGCGAGCGGCGAATGCGCAAGCGGCTGCGGAAGGTCGAGGCGGCCGCGACGCTGCCGAAGATCCAGGCTGAGGTCGAATCGATCGATTGGATCGAGGCGGCCGAGGGCGACCAGGGGAATAAGCCGCGTAAGTTCACGATCACCGCGTACACCGGCGGCCCGCTGGTGGTGAGCCGTTGGGATGACCCGGTTGTGCTCGACCTGGCTGGCCTGCAGGCGAAGGCGCCGTTGCCGGTGCTCCGCGATCACGACATCGGCCAGATCGTTGGCCACGCCACGGAGATCGCCAACAACGGCGCGAAGGTAACCCTTACCGGCATCGTCAGCGGTGCCGGGTCGGTGGCCGAGGAGGTCATCGCTTCGGCCGCGGCCGGTTTCCCGTGGAAGGCGTCGATCGGCGCCCGCCCGCTCGAGCGTGAATACGTCCCCGACGGCGTGGCCGTGAAGATCAACGGCAAATCGCTGAAGGGTCCGTTGTACGTGGCCCGCAAAGCGGTTCTTGGAGAGGTCAGTTTCGTGGCGGTTGGTGCCGACGATCGGACGTCCGCCAAGGTTGCGAAGGTTGCGGCCACTGCCGCCAATTCCAATAAGGAGATCGATATGAATTTCGAACAATGGATCCAGGCGATGGGTCTCGAGCTGGAGCAGTTGCGCGCCGACCAGGTCGCCAAGCTACGTGCCAAGTACGACGCGGAGGTGAAGGCCGCCGCCGAGCGCGACGCGGAGGACAGGATCGAGGGCGGCGGCCACAGCCGCGAAGGTGGCCGTCCGCCGGTGATTGAGGCCCCGCGGTTCGACGTCCAAGCCGTCGGCGTCTGCTTCGCGCAGCACGAGGCGGTGATCGAGGCGAAGGCGGTCGAGTATACCGGCCGGGTACCCGCCGAGAAGTTGGCCGAGATCAAGGCCGCCGGGCTGAAGTCCGCGCTGGAGATCAAGGCGAAGGCGATCGCCGAGAAGTGGGCCAGCCCGCGGCTCGAGGCCGAGTACGTCAAGGCCGCCGCCCTGCACGAGGCCGAACTGATCCGCGCCGAGCGGCCGGCGGCTCCGGCGATCCACAGCAGCACGCGGGATCTTTCCGCGCCGGTCATCGAGGCGGCGTTTTGCCGCTCGGCCGGGCTGCAGGAGCCCGAGAAATTCTTCAAGCCGGAGACGCTCGAGGCGGCCGACAAGAGCTTCCGGAACTTGGGGCTGCAGGAACTGCTGCTGATCGCCGCTTCGGCCGCCGGCTACACCGGCCGACAGCGGGTCGGCAACGACAACCTCCGTGAGATCCTCGCGTGCGTCTTCCCGCCGGTCCGCGCCGCCGGCTGGAGCGGGATCGACGTCTCGGGGATCCTCAGCAACAGCGCGAACAAGATCCTGCTGGAGGGCTTCAACCAGGTGCCGCAGACGTGGCGCGAGGTGGCCCGGACCCGCAGTGTGAGCGACTTCAAGTCGGTCACCGCCTACCGGCTCACCGCCGACCTCGAGTACGAGGAGGTCGGGCCGGGCGGCGAGATTCAGCACGGAACGCTCGGGGAAGAGTCGTACAGCATGCAGGCGAAGACCTACGCCAAGATGCTGGCGCTCACCCGCCAGGACATCATCAACGACGACCTGGGCGCGTTCGACGACCTGCGCACGCGGCTCGGCATGGGCGCCGTGTTGAAGATGAACAAGGTCTTCTGGACCCTCTGGATCAACAACTCGTCGTTCTTCACCTCCGCGCGGGGCAATGTCCAGACGGGCGCGGGTACCGTGCTCGGCGACGCGGGGATCGGCACGGCCGTGACGCTCTTCCGGCAGATGGAGGGCCCGGACGGCAACCTGCTCAGCCTCGAGCCGGATCGGATGATCGTGCCGCCGGAGCTTGAGGCCACCGCTCGCAAGTTCTACGTCGCGCAGGAACTGCGGGACACGACCGCGAGCACCCGGTACCCGACGGCGAACCTCTACCAGGGGCGATTTCGTCCGGTCGTTGTGCCCGAGCTGTCCAACAGCAACTACACCGGCTACTCGACCACGGCCTGGTACCTGCTGGCGAACCCGGCGGTGTTGGCCACGGCCATCATGTGCTTCCTCAACGGCGTGCAGTCGCCGACGATCGAATCGGCCGACGCGGACTTCAACACGCTGGGCGTTCAGATGCGCGGCTATCACGACTTCGGCGTGGCGTTCGCCGAGTACCGGGCGGGCGTGAAGAGCGCCGGCGCCTAACCGTCAGCCCGGTGGGCCGTTTGACCTTCAACTGCAATTACGCATTCCAATAAGGAGCCAAACAATGAGCGTTTCTTTCCAAGCCAAGCGTATCGCCGCCGGCGAATACGTCGATTACACGCCGAGCGGCGCGGACGTCAGCGCCGGCGACGTGGTGGTCCAGGGGGAGCTCGTCGGGATCGCCGAGCGGGCCATCGAGGATGGCGTCAAAGGCGCCTTGGCCGTCCAGGGCATCTTCGACGTCGAGCGCGAGGCGTCGACCGCCTTCACCGCCGGCGACGAGGTCTGGTGGGACGCCGACGGCACCAGCGAGGACGGCAACACCGGCGCCGCGGTGGACACCTCCGACAGCGGCACGAACAAGTTCCTCGGTTACGCCGTCGAGGACGTGGCCGACGCCGCCGCCAACCTGTACGTCCGCGTGGCGATGCGGAACGACGTCAGCCGAACGACGATGGCGATGGGCGACCTGTCCGACTGCGGCGACGGCGCGCCGACCTCGGGCGATCTGCTCATCGGCGACGGCGACTCGTGGGAGGCCGAGCCGGTCTCCGGCCTTGTCACCCTGGCCGCCGACGGCGAGGTCGGACTTCCCGATCAGGGCGATGCCGAACTCGGCCTGCCGCTGATCATCAGCAAGGCGTTCGACGGCACGGCCGCCGAGGTCCATATCTTCAACGCCAACTGCCCGCGGAAGTTGCGGATCGTCGATGTGTGGATCGAGATCACCGCCGCCGGCAGCAGCGCGACGACGGTGAAGCTGGACAACGGCACCAACGACATCACCGACGCGATGGACTGTTACAACACCGGCTCGATTGGTGACACCGATATCGTTCGGTGCGGCGAGATCGACGACGCGTACAGCACGCTGGACGTTGACGAAACGTTGGACGTCACCGTCAGCGATACGACGGACTCGCCGGCCGGTATCGTCCGGATCCTGGCGATCCCGGTGGCGTAACGCGGCCCGGCGCCGCGGAGGCGGCCGCCCCATGGCGGCGCAACGGTACGAGGTGAGGCGACGAGATGGGCAACCTGCTCCGCACCGGATCAGCCTGGCTCGAGCAGATGCGCGTGGCGCACTGCTCGAGTCAGGTGACTTACCGGCGCGGAACAACCGACGTGACGGTCAACGCCACCTACGGCGCGACCCGCTACGAGCAAACGGACGCCTCGGGCGTGGTGCTCGAATCGCGGGTCTGGGATTTCCTGATTGCGGCGAGCGAACTGACCGCGACGGGCGAACCGCGGTCTGGCGACCAGATCATCGCCGACGGCCAGAAGTACGAGTTGCTGCACGTCGGCGACGACGGAGTATGGCGGTTCAGTGACCCGTTTCGGCAGGTCTATCGGATTCACACGCGGCAGATCGGAGTCGTGACATGAGCCAAGAAGTCTTGATCAAGCAGGGTACGTCGAAGACCTGGCAGGCCAGCGGCGGCGACGCGAAGGTCGACCTGGCCGGTCTGGCGAACGGTGCCGGTGTGCGTGGCGGCGTGATCGATCTGGGCGCGACGTTCGCCAAGAAGTACCTGATGACCGTCGAGATCGAGTTAGCCGCCGCGCCGACGGCCGGCACGACGATCGAGATCTATCTCGCTCGATCGCATGACGGAGCGACCTGGCCGGGTGGCGCGTACGGCGAGGAGGGGCCGTACAAGCCGGGCGAGGTCGCCGAGTGGAAAAAACAGTTCGGCACGCCCGACGGCATTCTGACGGTCACCGCCGATGGTAGCGCGACCGTCCAAACGCAGACCTTCACGGTCTATCCGAACGCACGATATGTGTCGCTGGTCGTCGTGAATGCCGCGGGGCAAGCCGTGAAGAGCGACGGGACGAATCAACGGGTAACGCTCACTCCGCTGATCACGGAGTTGCAGTAGTAGATCGCATGGGTCGCATCCTGACACCGACGCCGAGTTTTCAAACCGGGTTCGCTCGCTGCGCGGGTGAATGCCTGTACCCGATGCTCTGGGACCGGCTCATCGCCTGGTGGGATCCGGGCGTGGGGCCGACCGGCGATACGCTGCTGAACTTCTCGCCGTATGGGACGATCCTCGATGCGGCCTTGAACGCCTCGCCGACGTGGGAGGTCTCCGAGCTCGGCTGGTTGCTCCACCTGAACGGCACAACTCAATATGCCACGGTGGCCGATCGCGACCTGATCAGTTTCGGGCGCACGACGTACGACCTGCCGTTTTCCGCGTCGATGTGGGTCAGTCTCGATTCTCCGACCACACAGCAACGGTTCTTCGGCAAGGGCACGGAATGGTTGCTGACGACGAACGCCAGCAGCGAGATCGGATTGTACTGCTATGACAACGGCACGGCGGTACATATTCGCGCCGTCTCGGCGGCGAACTGGAACACCCTGACCGGCGGGGCGGGTAACTGGGCTCACCTCGGGGCGAGCTACGACGGGTCGGGTAGCGAGACGGGGTTGGCGCTGTACGTCAACGGAACCGCGATCAGCGTCAACGCGGCTGAGTCACCGCCCTACGTAGCGATGCACAACAACGGGGCCGATCTGCTACTGGGTGACTGGAGCGTGTCCGGCGGGTTGGACGGGTTGGTCGGTCCGGCGGGGCTGTGGGGGCGGGTTCTGGTGCCCCAGGAGTTCCGGCTCTTGGCGGACGTGCCGCACGCGCCGCTGGTCATGGAGGACTAACATGAACTGGCTAATCGACGCGGAACAGACCTCGCTGCGTGGCGACGGGAAAACGGACAACACCGGGCGGCTGGGAGAATTGCTCGGCAACCTGTCTGCGGATGGCGGCGGTGAGTTGATCTTGCCGCGAGGTACGTACGTGATTCACGGCACCGTTGAAGTGCCGCCCGACGTGACGCTGCGAATCAACCGGCCGGCGACGCTCCAGTGCATGACCGACTGCGACGTGCTGCGGGTCCACTCGGGAGCGTGGGTTACTGGCGGCGGTCAAATCAGAAACATGGCCTTCGCCGAGGGTAGCACCAACGCTCACCTGCTTTATCGCGGAGAGGGGCGTTTCGGCGCGGACCCTCGGGATCGGATCAACGGGGCCGAGCAGATTTCGTTGGTTGGACCGTACCACGGTGGCGTGGGGGTGAAGCTGCTGTGCGACGGGCCCGGGCAGATCATCCACCAGCTTCGGTTCAACAACATCAACTTCCTGCGCGGCTTGACGGCCGTGTCGGTCGAGTGCAACGCACCCGGCGCGACGGGCGATGCGCTCAGCTGGATCCACAGCATCGCCGTTACCAATTCGTCGATCCAGTGGTATCACACCGCGCTTCGGTGCGACCAGTCACCACGCAAGGGCGAGGATGGCACGCTCGCCAATAGCGTGGCCGACATCACGATGGACAACGTGATGATCCAGTGCATGGCGGATCACCATCCGTCGTGGCCGCTGGTGGACATCTGGGGGCGGGAGTGCCAGCTGAACCTCTACGTGTGGGAC